>Ga0163108_10001383_pt1 | contig 17757 bp, 17 predicted proteins | sample Fk1155metaG_FD_109644 | JGI IMG/M metagenome (GOLD analysis project Ga0163108, IMG submission 109644) | Marine microbial communities from the Central Pacific Ocean - Fk160115 155m metaG | ecosystem: Environmental > Aquatic > Marine > Oceanic > Photic zone | place: The Central Pacific Ocean...
ATTACTATAATTGTGAGTGTGTATAAGGATTCAGAAAACAGAAGGGATGAAGGTGAAAGATTTTTATTTCCAAAACTTAGTGTCTCAACTGATGAGAACAGTTTAAAATTATTAAATACTATTTCTGAAGTAAAAATTTCTAACTTTGACAATAATTTTAGCATCAAAAGAGATAAAGAAAATTGGTATTTACCAGAATTGGCTAACTATCCAGTTCCTTTAGATAAAATTAAAAAAGTAATTGTTGGAGTTGCTCAATTGGAAACAATAGAACCTAAGACCAAAAAGCCAACCCTTCATGGTGAATTAGGTTTAAATGATATTAACAATAATATAGATTCTGCTAACTTTATATCATTGATAAATACTCAAAATGAAGAAGTTGCCGCTATATTAGTTGGAAAAGATTCTAAATTTGGAAAAGAAACTAGATATGTTAGAAAACCAAATGATAATCAAAGTTGGTTAGTATGGAGGAACTTTGATGTTCCTAAAAGCAATATTGATTGGTTAGATGAAAGCTTATTTACAATTGAAAGGTGGAGAATTGCGGATATAGAAATAAAACATCCTAATAATATAAATGTATTAATTACAAGAGAAAGCTATGCTGAACAATACTTTAAGCTAGAAAATTTAGATGAAGATACTCTTCCTATGAATCCTTATGTAGGCAATCAGATTGGAAGCGCATTAGAAAAGCTACCTTTAGTTAACATTAAATTATTATCAGATATTCAATTTACAGATAATGCAGTAATAATTAGCTATACAACTTTTGATGGTCTTATAATAACTATTGTTTCTGATATTATAGATGGAGTTGATTGGGCTACATTTAATATAAAATATGATGAAAATATGCGTAGAGAATTACCAGAAGGTGGCCCAATAAATGTAGGATTGCCAGATATGAAAGAAGTGCTAGATGTTAAAAATGAAGTAAAAAACTTAAATGAAATTCTTAATAAGTGGGCATTTTCACTTAAAAAAATTAAACACGAGCGATTCAGAACTCAATTAAAAGACATAATTAAGAAAAAAGATATTGATCAGAAAAAATAACTTATTTACCTTCATATTCTATTAAGCTAAATACTTCGTATCCTTGAGAACTTAGTTTTTTTGCTCCCAGCAAATCAGGTAAATTTATTACAAAACAATACTCATAGATAATTCCATTTAAACGATTAATTAAATTGCCAGCAGCTTTAGCAGTACCACCTGTAGCAATTAAATCATCAACAATAACAACATTATCATTTTTATTTATTGCAGAAGAATCTATTTCTAAAACATCCTTGCCATATTCTAAATCATATTCCTCATAAATAACATCACAAGGAAGTTTCCCTTTTTTTCTGAGAGGTATAAAAGATATTCCTAATTTTTCTGCTAGCATAGAACCAAATATAAACCCTCTTGCTTCTATTCCAGCAACTCTATCAATATTTTTATCTTTATACCTATTATAATATATATCTGTAATATATTTTAATGCTTCTCCATTATAAAGTAGTGTAGTAATATCTCTAAATAAAATTCCAGGTTTTGGATGATTAGGTACGGTTCTTATGAAGTTTTTTAAATTCATTATTTTTCCTATAATATTTTTTAATATATATTATGCATTTGCAGCAGATAACATAGAAAAAAATAATAAAAATTTAAAACTTAAAAATGATTTAATAGGAAGTAATAAATTTTATACTACTACTCATGAAGATACTCTGATAACTATTGCTAGAAAATATGGAGTTTCTTTTGCTGATATTTTATCTGCAAATGGAGATATGGATCCTTGGATACCTGGCTCTAATAAAAATTTACTTATCCCTAAAGAACATATTTTACCATTTGGTAGTAGAGAAGGCATAATTATTAATATTGGAGATCTTCGATTATATTATTTCAAAAATCAGAAAATTATTAGAACCTTTCCTATTGGAATAGGCAGAAGTGGTTGGGAGACCCCTTTAGGAAAAACTAAGATAATAGACAAAAAAGAAAACCCAATATGGATACCTCCTGAATCTTTAAAAATAGAAGATCCAGAGTTACCAGATGTTGTAGGACCAGGGCCTGATAATCCCTTAGGAACTAGGGCATTATATTTGTCTATGCCAGCATATTTATTACATGGGACTAATAAACCTTATGGTGTAGGCATGAAGGTTTCTCATGGTTGTATACGTTTATATCCTGAACACATTGAAGACTTATATGAGTTAGTTACAATAAATACAAAAGTGAATATAATTGACCAACCAATAAAAGCAGGATGGAAAAACAATCAATTATTTATAGAAGTTCATAAATTACCAAAGTATGTGAGAGAAAATAGTAAAAACTTAAATACTGATAATGATTTATTGCCTTTAGCTTATGAAATAGTTCAAAAAGCAGCTGCTTTAGATATAATAATGGTAGATTGGAATAAAGTTAAATTAGCAGTAACCGAAGCTAAAGGTTTTCCTACAATTATATCAAAATAAAAAAGGCCTAAAATTTACTTTTAGGCCTTTAATTATATATAAATTTTATTTACGAGAGATTGTTTCAAACATTCTATCGATTTTATCGTTTAAAGCTCTTAAAGCAGCTTGATTTTGATTGGCCATTTCAATAGCACGTTCGGCCACTCTTCTTGCAGTTTGAGCAGCTTGAAAAGATTCATTTGCCTTCATAGCCGCTGCGTCTGCTGCTGCTTGTGCTGCAGCAATCGCTTCATCTTGCTTTACTTCCTCTCCAGAAGCACTAACAGCTTCTTGTGATGCCATCTGTGCATTCTGACAGGCTGTAAGGGTTATAAAACCTAAGCTTAAAACACTTACAAAAAGTATATTTTTTAAATAGTTCTTCATATTATGCCCCAAATAAAATGTAATTACTTATTTATTACAACATTACTTCACAAAATGCAAAATTAAATCTTATAAACTCTTTAATATGTTGACCTTCCTCCAGATAAATCAAAAGCTGCAGCTGTACTGTAAGAACATTCTTTTGAGCTTAACCAACATATTAATGAAGAAACTTCACTAGGTTGTCCCATTCTACTCATAGGAATTTTGGATACCATATACGCTTTATGTTCATCGCTTACTTGGGCTAACATTTCTGTTTCAATAACGGCTGGAGTTATGCAATTTACTAAAACGCCTGTACTAGCTAATTCTTTTCCTAAAGATCTCGTAAATGTTATAACGCCTGATTTTGATGCGCTGTAATGTGCTGCATTAGGGTTTCCTTCTTTTCCAGCAACTGACGCAATATTTACTATTCTTCCATAATTATTTTTTGTCATGTCTCTTACAACTTCTTTACAACAAATAAATGTACCAGTTAAATTTATATTTATAACTCTTCGCCATTCATCAACTTCTGTTTTTTCAACCGTTGCATTCTCACCTGCAACACCTGCACAATTTATAAGAATAGATGGAATTCCTATATCTTTCCTAACGATATTTGCAGCTTCTTTAACAGAATTTTCGTCAGAAACGTTTACATGTATAGCATAACTGTTGGAGCCTAATTTGTTTTGAATTGCATTTAATGTATCTTGATTATAATCCCAGAGGGCTACTTTCGCTCCATTATTAATCATCCTACTTGCTGTTTCTTTTCCTATTCCGCTTCCTGCGCCCGTAATAATAACAACTTTATTATTAAACTCATCTTTATAATCAATCATTATCTTCTCCATTCAATATCTATAGTTACAAACAAACTTACTTATAGTAGGATAAAATATCATGAAAAAAAATACAAAATATAAATATGATATAGCAATAATTCCTGGAGACGGAATTGGTACAGAAGTTATAAAACATAGTCTTATTATTTTAAGAAAAATTTTAGATTTAGATAATATTAAAATAAAGGAAAGTTTTTATTCTTGGGGAAGCAAATATTATAAAAAATACAATAAAATGATGCCTAATAAAGCATTATCAATACTTAAAAAACATGATTCTATATTTTTTGGTGCCGTTGGAGATAAGAGGATAGCTGATGATATTACTCTATGGGGATTAAGATTAGAAATTTGTCAAAAACTAGATCAATATGCAAATATTAGACCTTCTAAATATATTCCAGGAATTAATACTCCCTTAAAAATAGAAATAGCAAAAAAAATAGACTGGTTGATCGTAAGAGAGAATACAGAAGGGGAATATTCTGGAGCTGGAGGTATTGTTCATGAAGGTCTCCCATTAGAATTAGGAACAGAATTAGCTGTTTTTACAAAAGAAGGTTGCAAACGAATACATGAGTTTGCATTTAAACAAGCTCAAAAAAGAAAGAAAAAACATTTAACATTAATTACTAAATCTAATGCACAAAGACATGGAATGAAATTATGGGATAAAACTTTTTATGAAGTGCATAAAAGGTTCCCAGATATTAAAGTGCAAAAATTATTAGTTGATGCTGCTACTGCTACAATGGTAAATAAACCGGAAAAATTAGATGTAATTGTGGCCAGCAATTTACACGCTGATATTTTATCAGATTTAGCCTCTGCATTAACAGGAAGTATAGGAATTGGTGCTACAGCAAATATAGCCACAAAAAAAGGAATTCCATCGATGTTCGAACCTATTCATGGTTCAGCTTTCGATATAGCTGGCAAAAATATAGCAAATCCTCTTGGTGCAATTTGGAGTGCTGCTTTAATGTTAGAAAATTTAGGAGAAAAGAAAAGCGCAAAAAAAATAATGACTGTAATTAAGTTATATGCAAAGAAAAATGGACCTTTTACTCCAGATTTAAATGGTTCTGCAAGTACCAGTGAAGTAATAAGTAAATTAATAAAAATTATTAATACTGAATATAATTAATTATAAATTTATTATAAAATTGTAGACATTACTACCCAAATTGTAGTAAATCAGCTTTTCCTAACTTATTTAGGGAGAGGTAATATGAGTATAAAACCATATACTGCTGTTGGTTTAATTCCTACTGTTCGTGGTATAAGAAAACGTGAAGATATTAGACACAACTTGACACATCTAAAACATTTAACTAAAGCTGCTTCTTGGCTGTCAAGCTTAGATATTCCAGTAAGGTTAATTGCTATACCTGAAGGAGCCATTCAAGGGTTTAATGACGAAGTGCTTGATTCTGATCATGAAGATTTTGCCAATACTTGTTGTATTGATATTCCTGGTTGGGAGACAGATGTTTTAGGAGGGATTGCAAGAGAGTATGATACTTATATAATGGCTCAAGCTAAAGCAAAACATCCAGATTGGCCTGATAGATACTTTAATTGTGGATTTATTATAGACCCAAATGGTGAAGTAATATTAATACATTATAAAGTATCTCCATTATTCCCAGTAGAGCACTCAGTTTGTCCTCATGATGTGTATGACTGGTGGATAGAAAAATATGGAAATAATTTAGATGCCTTCTGGCCTGTAGTAGAAACAGACATTGGTAGATTAGGAATAATGATGGCTAATGAAGGATCTTACCCTGAAAATGCAAGAGCATTAGCTTTAAATGGAGCTGAAATTGTGTATAGAGCATCTTATCCACACCCAGCTACAGGAAATGAAATGTTTGAGGTTCAAAGTAGAGCAAGGGCTTTAGACAATAATATGTATGTATTAGCACCTAATATGGGAACGTATTATTTATTTAAAGAAGGAGATACTCCAATTGATACATTTGGAGGTAGATCATACATTATTGATTACAAAGGGCAAATTGTTGGAAAACAGGATTATGGAGGGTCTTCAACCTATGTAGCAGGAGTAATAGATATAGAAGCTTTAAGGTATCATAGAGAAGAAGCTCAGTGGGATAATTGGTTAAAAGATATTAGAACTGAATTGTATCAATTATTATATAAAGATCCAATATATCCTAAAAATTTATATTTAAAAAACAAACCTATGAAACATAAAGAATATAAACTTAAAGTAATTGATAAACAGATTAAATTAATGCATGATAAGGGAATATGGGTAAAATCTAAAAAATAACATTTATTTTGGGAGAGAGAAATGTTTAAAAAAGGTGAGCAAGAAGTTTTATCAGATTTAGATCAAAGCAATTATGAAAGTGATAGAGTAAAAATAGTATTACCTGAAAAAGAGATGCCTACACATTGGTATAATATAGCTTCAGATTTAAAAAACCCTTTAGCCCCACCTTTAAATCCAGGGACAGGAGAGCCAATTGGACCAGAAGATTTAGCTCCATTATTTCCTATGGAATTAATTATGCAAGAAGTAAGTACAGATAAAGAAATTGAAATTCCAGATCAAGTTAGGGATATATACAGACAATGGAGACCGAGTCCACTTTATAGAGCAAGGAAACTTGAAAAAGCGCTAGATACACCTGCTAAAATTTATTATAAGTATGAAGGAGTAAGCCCCTCAGGAAGTCATAAACCTAATACAGCAGTTGCGCAGGCTTATTATAATAAACAAGAAGGTATAAAAAAACTAACAACCGAAACAGGAGCAGGGCAATGGGGTTCGTCATTAGCTTTTGCAGGCTCAATTTTTGATATAGAAGTTGATGTGTATATGGTTAAAGTAAGTTATCAACAAAAACCATACAGAAGAGCTTTAATGGAAAGTTTTGGTGCAAGATGTGTTGCTAGCCCTAGTAAAGAAACAGAATCTGGTAAAGCAATACTTAAAAATTCTCCAGATAGTACTGGTAGCTTAGGGATTGCGATATCCGAAGCGGTAGAAATGGCAGGACAAAGAGATGACACAAAATATGCTTTGGGCAGCGTTTTAAATCATGTTTTACTTCACCAAACTATAATAGGGCAAGAAGCCATAAAGCAATTAGAAATAGCAGGAGATAGTCCTGATATTATAGTTGGTTGCACAGGAGGAGGTTCAAATTTTGCTGGTATTGCGTTTCCTTTTATAGGTAGAAATTTAAGGGGAGAAAGTAAAACAAAGATAATAGCAGTAGAACCTGCCAATTGTCCTACATTAACTAAAGGAAAATTTGCTTATGACTTTGGAGACACTGGTCATCTAACACCACTTGTAAAAATGCATACTTTAGGGTCAGCTTTTGTCCCTCCAGGATTCCATGCAGGAGGTCTTAGGTATCATGGCATGTCTCCGCTTGTTAGTCATCTTGCGGAAGAAGGAGAGATTGAGCCGACAGCTTATAAACAAATAGAATGTTTTGATGCAGGTGTTCAATTTGCAAAAGCAGAAGGGATACTTCCTGCTCCAGAAGCTAATCATGCTGTAAAAGGCGCAATAGTAGAAGCCTTAAAAGCTAAAGAAGAAGGTAAAAGTAAAACTATATTATTTAATTTATGTGGCCATGGCCATTTTGATATGCAAGCTTATACAGATTATTTTGCTGGTAATTTAAATGACCAAGATTATGATGAAAGTGAAGTTGCAATGGCGTTAGCAAACTTACCATCTGTCTCAGCATAAAAAGTTATTAATAAAATAAATAATCTTTTTGGTGATTAAATCTGGATAATCTACATGTGGGCTATGACCACATTTGTCAATTTCTAATTTATTGCTTATGCCACTAATTTTATTTTCAATAATATTAACTTGTTTCATAGTTCCATACTCATCATTTTTTCCTTGAATAAGCATTGTAGGGACAGTTATATTAGATAAAAATTCTTCAATATTCCATTTTTTAAAACCTTTAGAAGTCCAGGCATTACACCACCCATTAAAAGCTCCATCTACGTCACTATGGTATTTTTGAAGTTTATCTTTTAAATTATTGTTATTCCACATTTTTTTAGCATATTTTGCTCCTTGAATAGATATTTCTTCTACAAATACATGAGGGGCCTCTAATATTAAGGCTTTAGAATTAAATCCACTGCCAGCATATATAAGTGCTATAGAAGCTCCATCTGAATGTCCAAATAATATAGGGTTATTAATATTTAAAAATTTTATAATTTTTGGCAATATTTCAATCGCCTCAACATGCATATAATTAATTTTTCTTTTGTCTTTAAGCGGGGATGAATTTCCCATTCCGATTCTAGAGTAAATGATAGCATCTCTTTTTGTTGCTAAAGCTACTTTGAGAGGCCAGTCTTTCCATAAGGAAACACTGCCTAGACCTTCATGTAAAAAAATAATAGGCTCTAAATTATTTTTCTTATGAGATATAACCTTTAATTCAATTCTATCTCCTTTATAAATAAAATAATCTAATGTTTCATTCATTATATTCTCTTAACTTATATCTTTGTATTTTTCCTGTTGCTGTTTTAGGTAATTCACTACAAAATTCGTACCAACGAGGGTATTTAAATGGCGTTAATTGTTTTTTTACATGGTTGTTTAGTTCTATTTCTAAACCTTCATTTATAGTTATATTATCTTTTAACACTATGAAAGCCTTTGGTTTTATTAAATTGTCTTTGTCTTTATGAGCAATAACAGCAGCTTCTAAAACACTTTTATGACTTTGTAACGCCGCTTCTACTTCAAAAGGAGAAACATATTGTCCTGAAACTTTCATCATATCGTCAGCACGTCCACAGTATGTATAAATTCCATTAATATCTCTAACATATTTATCTCCTGTTCGAGTCCATTCATTTTTAAAAGTAATTTTAGATTTATCCGGCTTATTCCAATATGATATTGCACTTGAAGGACCATTTATTTCTAGTTCTCCTATTTCATTATGTTGAGCTTCTACACCATCATCTTTTATCAATCTTGCTTTGTAACCTGGAACAGGCCTACCTGATGCACCAGGAATGGTCTCTTCAATACTATTAGATATAAAAATATGTAACATTTCTGTAGAGCCAATACCGTCAAGCACTTTAATGCCCAATAAATTATTCCATTTTTCACATAAATGTGCTGGCAATGCTTCTCCTGCTGAAACGGACAATCTTAAAGATAAGTAATCTTCTTTGTTAAAGTTTGAATTTAATAATGATGCATAAAGAGTAGGCACTCCAAAAAATATAGAAACTTTATGTCTATTAATTACATCAGAAACAGATTCGAGAGTAGGTCTGTCCGACATTAAGATTGAAGTTGCCCCAACACTCATTGGAAATGTTATTGCATTGCCAAGTCCATAAGCAAAAAATAACTTTGCAGCTGAAAAACAAATATCATCACTTTTTATTTTTATAATGCTTTTAGCATATGTGTTAGCTGTTGAGATCAAACTCTTATGAACATGAATAGTGCCTTTCGGAGAACCTGTAGAACCTGACGAATAAAGCCAAAAACAAACACTATCTTCAAAAGTTATTGCTGGCTCCAAATTTGTATTAATAGACTTGGTTATAGTACTTTCAACTGAAATGGTGTTGGCATCCTCTTTATAGTCAATATCTGAAATTAATAGTAAATTTTTATTTAATTTCTCATTTAATGTTTCAAAAATTTTCTTTAAAGGAGAAGAAAAAATAATTGCTTTTGCTTCAGAATCTTTTAACATATATTCATAATCTTTTTTTGGTAGCATAGTATTAAGACAGACTGGTATGATTCCTGACCAAATTGCACCTAAAAAGCAAATAGGATAATATATACTATCATGCATACATATAATAACTTTATCATTTTGATTTAACCCTAAGTCCTTAAGTTCTTGAGCAAATCTTTGTATATATTTATGCAATTTCTCATAAGATATTTTTAAATGATTATCAATAAAAGCTATTTTATCTTTATTATTTAAGAGATTCCTCGATATAAGGTCATAAGCTGCATTATAATATTTTTTTGTCAAATTCTATAATCCTAAATTGTTATATAAATTTTAATATATTTTCCTGAAACCATTTTACTGCAACTTCTTCTGGAAGGGAACCATCTGAAGCATCATGATAAAAAGGTTCTGCAATTTTTTTTGCCTTTAAAGAGTATAAAAGTTTATCAAATTTTTTTCCACCATATGCAAATGTATCCCTATATGTCATATCACCTAGTCCAAAAACAGAATATTTTATATGTGAAAGATTTGGAGATTTTTTTTTAATAGCATTGAAAAATTTTTGACCATTATCGGGAACATCACCTTGACCATATGTAGATGAGGTTACTAAGACAGGTGACTTAGATTTGATTAATTCATCTATTTCTAAGTTATCCATTTCTAAAACATTAGTATTGACACCATTGTCATTACAAAAATCACTAATATCTTCAGCTACCATTAATGCTGTTCCTGTCATGGTTGCTACAAAAATATTAAGATGCTTTAAAGCCATATACACTCCTAAAATAATATTTATACTTTGACATAATAGGCACTATAATGCATATTTAGTAAATATTATAATTAGAGAGTTATAAATGAATAAAATTTTAGATCAAGAAATTTCACTTTCTTCTTTAAAAAATATTGAAAATGAGAAAGTTGAATTAGAAGAAATTGGCTCAATAGTGAAAAACTTTAGAGCCCAAAGAGGTATAAGCAGACAAATTCTTGCAGACAGATCCGGAATTTCGATAAGATATTTAGCTCAATTAGAAAGTGGAAAAGCTAATCCCTCAATATCAATTTTAAAAAATATAGCTTATGCATTGAATATAACATTGGAAAATATGCTATTTAGAAATAATAAGAATGATGAGGGAATAGACCATATAATTGATAGATTAGAGCAGTGTAACTCATATCAAATCGAACATGTTTTACAAGTTATCAATAATATTGGCAGAAATAATAATTTAAAAAAGAAAAAAAACAAAATAGCTTTAATAGGTTTAAGAGGGGCAGGAAAATCTACATTAGGTAATTTATTAAGTAAAGATTTTAAGATTCCAATTTTTGAAGTTTCCAATGAAATTGAAAAAATAGGAGGAATGAATATAAGTGAAATAATAGAATTTGGTGGGCAAGGAATGTATAGACGCCTAGAATATAACGTTATTACATCTTTATATAAAAAATATAAAGAGCTAATTATATTGCCTGGAGGAAGTGTAGTTTCAGAAAGTGAAACGTATAATTTCCTTCTTAAAAACTTTTCTACATTTTGGATTAAAGCTAATGCAAAAGAACATATGAATAGAGTAATAAATCAAGGGGACTCTCGACCAATTCAGTCTAATCCTAGAGCAATGGAAGATTTATTAAACATTTTAAAAGAAAGAAATAATCTGTATTCAAAAGCAGATATAATAATAAATACGGAAGCAAAAAGCATCAAAGAATCTTATAAAGAACTAAAACAAAAAATAAATATTTAATTTTATGCATTATACTGCATAGAGGAGAAAGTTATGATTACATATGATAGAAAACCTGAAGACTATAAACATTGGATAATTAATGTAAATAATGAGAGAGCAACATTATTTTTAAATGTTTCTGAGAAAGATGGTATTAGACCAGGCTATGAATTAAAGCTAAACTCATACGATTTAGGCGTAGATATTGAACTTAACGATATAGTACAAAGGTTACGGTTTGAGCATCCAAAAGTTAAAGTAGTAGTTATAACTTCTAAACAGGAAAAGAATTTTTCAGCTGGTGCAAATATTTATATGCTGGGCAAATCTGAGCATACTTGGAAAGTAAATTTTTGTAAATTTACTAATGAAACAAGAAATGGATTTGAAGATTCTAGTAATTCTGGCTCTTTAAAATTTATTGCTGCAATAAATGGGATTTGTGCTGGAGGAGGTTATGAAATTGCATTGGCTTGCGATGAAATTCTTTTAGTTGATGACAGGTCTAGCACTGTGAGCTTACCAGAGGTTCCTCTTTTAGGTGTTCTGCCAGGCACAGGAGGTGTAACAAGGTTAATAGATAAAAGAAAAGTTAGAAAAGATCTTGCCGATATATTTTGCACTAATGCAGATGGTGTAAGAGGCAATAAAGCCCTTGATTGGAAATTAGTTGATTATATTGCTCCTCCATCAAAATTTGATAAATTAATTGATGACCGCTCAAAAAATATAAGCAAATATGTAAAAAAAAGAGGTGGAACAAAAGGTGTTAATTTAGATAAATTAACAAGGAAAATAACAAATAAAGGGATAAGATATGAAACAATTTTTTCTGAAATAAATAAAGATACACGCATAGCTAATATAAACATTTCAGGTCCTAACAAAGATGACCTAATTGGAATGAAAGATGTTTATAAAAAAGGAAGTAATTGGTGGCCATTAAAATTTGTAAGAGAGCTTGATGATTTAATTCTTATGCTAAGAACTAATGAATTAGAAGTAGGAATGATCACAATCAGATCTAAAGGAAATAATAAATACATAAAAGAATTATCAGAAATTTTATATAAAAATAAAGACAGCTGGTTTATAAACGAAATATTAGGTTTTTTAAGAAGAACTTTATCAAGGTTAGATTTATCTTCTAGGTCAATATTTACAATTATAGATAATGAAAGCTGTTTTTCTGGAATATTGTCAGAATTATTATTCTGTGCAGATAGAACTTATATGCTAGATAATTCATTTTCTGATTTAAATAAAAATGGCCCTTATATAAGTATTTCTGAACTTAATTTTGAATCATTAGAAATGGTAAATGGGCAAACTAGACTAGAAACTAGATTTAACGATAATCAGAATAAAATTTCTAAGCTTAAAAAATTAATTAATAAAGACTTGAATGCAAAAGAGGCATTTGAAGCAGAACTAATTACGGTTATACCAGATGACTTGGACTGGCAGGAAGAAATAAGACTTAGTATTGAAGAAAGAACTACTTTTTCTCCAGATGCATTAACTGGTTTAGAAGCAAATTTACGGTTTCCAGGTAAAGAGTCTTGCGAAACAAAAATATTTGGAAGATTATCGGCTTGGCAAAACTGGATATTTAATAGACCTAATGCTGTAAGTGATAAAGGGGCACTAAAATTATTTGGAACAGGCTCCAAAGCAAAATTTGACAATAAAAGGGTGTAAAATGAGCAATTTAAATTATCAAGAAAGAATTCCAAATAATGTTGACTTAAGTAATGATTTGTCCTTACAGAGAGCTCTTGAACATTGGCAACCAAAATTTAAAAATTGGTGGCAAGAAATGGGTCCAGATGGTTTTCAAGCCTCAGATGTGTATCTTAGAACCGCTATTTCTGTTGATAGTGATGGCTGGGCATCGTATGGAAAAGTAAAAATGCCAGATTATAGATGGGGAATATTTCTTAATGATAAAATTAAAGATCGTAAAATTCATTTTGGAGATAATTTAGGAAAACCAGTGTGGCAGCAAGTGCCAGGAGATTATCGCTCAATATTAAGAAGATTAATTGTTATTCAAGGTGATACAGAGCCTGCATCAGTAGAACAACAAAGAAATTTAGGAAAAACTTGTCCTTCCTTATATGATTTGAGAAATTTATTTCAAGTAAATGTTGAAGAAGGAAGACACTTATGGGCAATGGTTTACTTGTTACATGCTTATTTTGGAAGAGACGGAAGAGAAGAAGCTGAAGGTTTACTGGAAAGGTTCTCAGGAGATCAAGATAATCCAAGAATATTAGGTACTTTTAATGAACCTATCACCGATTGGCTTAGTTTTTTTATGTTTACATATTTTACAGATAGAGATGGCAAATACCAACTAAAATCCTTGGCTGAAAGCAGTTTTGATCCTTTAGCTCGAACTTGCCAATTTATGTTAACTGAAGAAGCTCATCATATGCAAGTTGGAGAAACCGGCATTACACGTATGTTACAAAGAACTTTAGAAGTAATGGATAAATTAAAAACAGATTCTATAGAAACTATTAGAAATGCAGGAGCTATTGATTTACAAACAATTCAAAAATATATTAATTTTTGGTTTTCTTCTTCTTTAGACTTATTTGGGTCTGAAATATCCTCCAACGCAGCCTCATCATTTGCTAATGGTTTAAAAGGACGTCCAGATGAATCTAGACATGAAAATAACATTGAGAAAGATACAGAATTCAAATTAGATGGAATAGTAAATAATAAAATTACAACACAAACTATACCTACTCGTAATGCCATGAATGAAATAACTAGACAAGCATATGTAATTGATTGTGAAGTAGGATTAAAAAGATGGAACAGACTTATAAATAAAGCAGGTTATAACACTCTTCTATCTCTTCCTAGCACAAAATTTAGGAGAAACATTGGAATATGGGCAGGAATAAATGTTAATCCAGAAGGTATAATTATTTCAGAAACAGAAATGAATAAAAATATAAATGAATGGCTACCATCTAAAGAAGATAAAGAATTTATTAAAAGCTTAATGGTTAAAGTTATAGACCCGGAGAAAACTGCAAGCTGGATATCCTCTCCAAATAGAGGAATTAACAATTTAGAGGTTAGTTATAAATATGTGGATATTATATAATAATTAAGTAGTTAACCATTTTTTATATTTAGTCAGGTTCTTAGTAAATTCAGACTTTGAGCCACTCCATTTCGTTTCACCTTTTCCAATAATAGATATTTTATTTGCTAAATCTGTAGCCATTTTTACATTTTGTTCAACAATAATAATTGTTAAGCCTGTATCAATTAAATTAAATAAAGTTTTACTTAAATCATTAACTATATTAGGTGCTAGCCCTTGTGTAGGCTCATCTAATAATAATAATTTTGGGTTTGTCAGTAAGGCTCTACTAATTGCTAACATTTGTTGTTCTCCTCCAGATAATTCTGAAGACTTATTATTTAATCTATTTTTAAGAGCAGGGAATAAATCTAGGACTTTATCCTTATTCCATAGATTTGAACTTGTTTTATTAAAAGCTATATTAAAGCTTTCTTCCACTGTTAACGAAGGAAACATGCCTCTATTTTCAGGAACTAACGTCATTCCTCTTTGAGCAATATAATGAGCAGATTTATTTTTTAAATTTTCATTATTAAAATTAACTATTCCAGATTTTGGTTTAGTTAAATTTACTAATGAACGAAGTGTAGTAGTTTTTCCGGCGCCATTTCTTCCTAAAAGAGCCATGCAATCATTAGAAAACAATTCTAAATTAATTCCTTGAAGAATATGACTTTTGCCATAAAAAGTATTTAATTTTTTTACTTCTAATAAGATATTATTATTCATTATTCTGGCCTAAGTATCTATCTTGAACTAGTTTAGAGCTTTTAATGTCTTTAACATTACCATTAAATATAATTTTACCCCTATCTAAAACATATATTCTATTAGCTAAATTATAAATAACTTCCATATCATGTTCTACTATGACAATAGAATAATTGAGAGATAACTTCTTAATTAAATTAATAATAGATTGGGTTTCTAATGGGCTCATTCCAGCAGTAGGTTCATCTAATAACAATACTTTAGGGTTACATGCTATAGCAATTCCAAGCTCTAATTGTCTTTGTAAACCGTACGATAATGTTTCCGACTTCTGTTCTGCATAATTTTTCAAACCTATCTGATTTACAATTTCAATTGCTTTATTGTATATTTCTTTATTATTAAACATTAAAGAATAGAAATTAAAGGACAAATTTGAAGTATGAGTGATTGCAATCATTATACTTTCTATAATCGTCATTTCAGGAAACAGTGAATTCTTTTGGAAACTCTGTGCAATACCAAGTCTGGCTCTTTTCTCATTGGAAAAATTATTTAAGTTATTATTATTATAAATAATACTGCCAGAATCATGCCGCAAACCTCCAGAAATAATTTTAAATAAAGTGCTCTTACCAGCTCCATTAGGACCAATTATTCCGATGCATTCATTTTTAGCAATACTAATGTTTACATCATTTAATACTTCTATTGAACCAAAACTTTTATAAATATTTTTTATATCTAAAATCATTTAAAATTTATCCTAAATAATTTATGCTTAATTTTTTCAATTAATCCCCATAATCCATCTTGCATAAACAAAACTATCAGTATAAATAAGACTCCAATAATTAACATCCACCAATTAATAATATTAGATAATTCATGTTGAATAATATGAACTATACTAGCTCCTAAAATAGCTCCTGATAAAGATCCTATTCCTCCCACAATTATCATAATTAAACCTTCACCAGATACAGTCCAATGTGTTAGTTCAGGTGATATAAAACCATTTAATTGGACATATAAAGAACCAGCTAATGCAGCAACACCTGAAGATAATGAAAAAGCTATAATCTTGTAATATTTAGTGTATCCACCTAAGGAAGATACTCTATTAATATTTTGTCTGATAGCATCTAAGTTTCTTCCCAAAGCAGAGTCAGTAATTCTTGCCAGCAATAAATATATAAAGAGAACCCACATTAAAGTATAAAAAGAAAATATTAGAGGGTTGTAAATATCAAGACCTAAATTAGATAAATCTGGTCTCATAATACCAGAAATGCCGTCTGACCCACCTAAAAGATCACTTGTAAATACCCAAGCATTAAACATTTCTCCTAAAGCTAAAGTAACCATTATAAAGAAAATTCCATCTAAAAATACTATAAAATAAGCTAAAATTACTCCTATAATTAATCCAATAAATAAAGATAAAAATGTAGTCAATATAAGATTTATTTCAAAATCAATACTTAAAACAGCAGTACTATATGCGCCTATTCCCAAGAACATAGCATGTCCTAATGAAACCATTCCACCTCTTGCAGCAAGAAAGTCTAGACTCATAGCAAAAATAGATAAAATAGCAATTTCGGCAATAAAGAACCTTGTAAAATATCCACCAAATATAGTAAAAACTATAGCACTAATAATCAGAACTAAAAAAATCTGAAGCCTTAATTTTGGATTATAATTCACTGCTCTCATGATTTACTATAAAGTCCATCAGGTTTAAATAAAAGAGTTATAGCCATGACAGCATAAATAATAATTTGAGCTAATTGTGGAATATAAACCTTTCCAAAACTATCCACAAAACCGATTATTAATGCGCCTGTCAATGCACCTTTTAAACTTCCGGGACCCCCTAAAACTACTACTATTAATGTTAAAACTAAAACTTCCATATCCATTCCTGGTTCAACTCCTAGTATTGGTGCCACAGTGATTCCTCCTAACCCTGCTAACCCGCAACCTAAAGCGAACATATAGAAAAGTATTTTATCAGTATCAATTTTTAATAACTGTGCCATTTCTGGGTCATCTACAGAAGCTCTTACTTGAGCTCCAATCTTAGTCTTTTCTATTAAAAAATATAAAAAAATTAAAACAATTATCCCAATAAAGATTACAAATAGTCTATAACTTGGATAAGGTTCTCCTAAAATTAATATTGAACCTGATAATAAATTTGGAGCTGAAATTGAATGGCTCATAGTCCCCCAAAATATTCTTACTACATCAAGACCTATATATATTAAACCAAAAGTTAATAGCACCTGCCTCATAGGATCTGCAGTTTGAATATGACGAAATAAAACTTTATATAATAAAGCTCCTATTAGTCCTGTGAGAATAGGGGCAATAAGAAGCGCTAACCAAAAGGAGCTTGAATAAGTCCATACAGATAAACCAATATAAGCTCCAATCATGTATAAACTTCCATGAGCTAAATTAACTATTTTCATAAGACCAAATATTATTGTTAGTCCAACAGCTAACAAAAATAAAGTCATAGAAAATTGTAAAGCATTAAAAAACTGGATTAAAAACATTGTGATTATAAACTACAACCAGTCCCAGGATCTTTTACAGACGAGATAGTCTCTATTATTTCCAATTCTGGACCGGATTTTCCTTCAACTACTTCAAATATGTATATATTTTGTATAACATTATTTGACTTAGGGTCTATTGTAAGAGGACCTCTTGGACCAATAATAGAGA
>Ga0163108_10001385_pt1 | contig 17725 bp, 15 predicted proteins | sample Fk1155metaG_FD_109644 | JGI IMG/M metagenome (GOLD analysis project Ga0163108, IMG submission 109644) | Marine microbial communities from the Central Pacific Ocean - Fk160115 155m metaG | ecosystem: Environmental > Aquatic > Marine > Oceanic > Photic zone | place: The Central Pacific Ocean...
TTGCACCGAAGGAGACAGACTGATGCTGTACCACCTGCTCACCCCGTTGGCCGACCAACACCAATTCTTCAATTTGTTCCGGTACATCACCTTCAGAACAGCTTGGGGCATGGTGACATCGCTGGCAATTTGCTACACGCTCTACCCTTGGTTCATCGGCTTCATGAAAAACAAGCGAATGGAACAAATCATTCGCGACGATGGGCCCCAAGCACACGTGGAAAACAAAGTGGGTACGCCCACCATGGGCGGCGTCCCCATGATCCTCTCGATCACGGTATCCACACTGCTATGGGCCAGGCTGGACCAACCAGTGGTCTGGATGGCCCTGGCCATTCTGCTTGGCTACGGACTGCTCGGCTTCATCGATGACTGGAAAAAGGTGATGCAGCGCTCCACTGATGGGCTCGCAGGACGCTGGAAATTGGTGGGTCAATTTGGTATCGGTGGTGCGGTTCTCGGCTACGGCTATCTCACAGGCGTCATTTCCCCTGAACTGGCGCTTCCCTTCCTAAAGAACACGACCATCGACTTCTCCGCATACGGTGTGGAAGCGCTCGCTTGGGCCTATGTGCTGTTCGGCATGGTTGTGCTCACCGGAACCTCCAACGCCGTTAACCTCACCGATGGCCTGGACGGTTTGGCAATCGGGCCAGTCATGACTTCCGGATTGACCTTCGCCATCCTCGCGTATGTCGCTGGAAACTCGAAGTTCTCCGGATATCTCTCTGTGCCCTATGTGGCTGGCGCTGGCGAACTCGCCATATTTTCTGTGGCCATCGTGGGCGCCGGACTCGGCTTTCTTTGGTACAACACATACCCAGCCCAGATCTTCATGGGCGATGTGGGCTCGCTTAGTTTGGGCGGCGCTTTGGGGATTTTGGCCATTTTGACCAAGAACGAAATTCTCCTGGTGTTGGTGGGGGGAATCTTCGTATTGGAGGCCATCAGCGTGATCCTACAAGTGGGGTCATACAAACTGACCGGAAAGCGAATTTTTGCGATGGCGCCCATTCATCACCATTACGAAAAGAAAGGATGGAGTGAACCGAAAATCATCGTCCGTTTCTGGATCATCTCCATTCTTCTTGCTTTGGTCGCACTGACCACACTCAAGGTGCGCTGATGAAGCTTTGTGACCAATCTGTACTTGTCATGGGCATGGGACGCAGTGGCGTTTCTGCGGCAAAGTACGCATTGTCACAAGGCGCGCACGTCACCGTCACAGACTTGCGTACAGACTCCCCTCGAATCGAGGGGGCGAATCACACGTACGGTGAACACAATCGGTCCGAGTTTGTCGAGGCCGATCTCATCATCGTATCGCCTGGTATTCCAGCGTCTGCACCCGATATTGTTGCGGCACAACAAGCGGGTGTACGGGTGATTTCGGAGTTGGCTTTTGCCGCCGAAATTCTCCAAGAACGGCAAATTCCCATCATCGCGGTGACCGGTACGAATGGAAAGTCATCGGTGACCTGGTTCATCGGACAACTCTTGAATGCCTCGGGACACAGCGTATTCGTTGGCGGCAATTTTGGAACCGCACTGACGGACTTGGTGGCATCTGGTGACAGACCCGATTTCGCGGTGGTTGAGGTCAGCAGCTACCAACTGGAACTACCCGGAAAACTCCAGCCCACCGCAGCAGCAGTTCTCAATTTGTCACCCGACCATCTTGGACGGCATGGCACCATGGAAACCTACGCCAATACCAAGTCTGATCTGTTTCGAAACATGTGCGACAGCGGCTATGCAGCACTGCCCCAAACCGATGCCAACAACCCCGGTGGTTTGCTGCACCATGGCGACACCGCGGCACAACCCCTCTGGCTCGATGGAAATCCGGGCGTTTCACGCAATGGCATGGTGGCGACCCTAAGTGGAACACCGGACGATGGCGTATTGGACATGTCCACCCTCAATTTGCTGGGCCAACACAACCAAGACAATGCTGCCGCCGCTGCATTGCTGTGCGTATGCGCTGGCGTTGCACGGAATCAACTGGATTTTTCCACATTAACGGCACTCCCACACCGCCTTCAGCCCGTTCACGAAGCCAATGGAGTGACCTGGGTAAACGACTCAAAGGCCACCAACGTAGATGCCGCACTGGTCGGCATTTCAGGGATTCGACGACCGATGATCGTATTGCTGGGCGGCGCCGGTAAGCCAGGCGCCGATTACAGCCGACTGGAAGGAGCGCTCCTGGGCACTGCGAAATGTGTGGTTTGCTTTGGAGACTCCGGGGCCGACATCGCGGCCGCCATCAACATTGAGAACATGAAACAGGTCCCCACCCTGTCCGACGCTGTCCACACGGCGGCACAAATCGCTGAAGCTCCAGATGTGGTGCTGCTATCCCCAGCGTGCGCGAGCTTTGATGAATTCAACAACTTCGAGGAACGAGGACATGCTTTTACGTCCTTGGCTCAGGAGGCTACCCAATGAAAAACCGCAGCATAGATGCTTGGTTGATTCTGACATCATCCCTATTGATCGTTTTCGGACTGGTCATGGTGTACTCGGCATCCGCCATGGTGGCGTTCGAGAGATCCGGAGATGAAACCTACTATTTGACCCGCCAGCTCATCGCTCTGGCGGTCGGATTGGTCTTGTGTCTGACCACGGCCGTGACGCCAATGCGGGTCATTCGCCGGTACCGAGCCGTGCTGTATGGCTTCGTTTTGTTCGGGCTTCTGCTGTGCTTTGTCCCCGGCATTCGCTACGGGGCCAACGGCGCCTATCGATGGATCGGGGTTGGCCCGGTTCATTGGCAACCTTCCGAGTTCGCCAAAATCGTCGTGCTCATCATGTTGGCCGATTACCTCGACACATTCCGGCGTCAGATTGCGGATTCAAGGGTCGCGCTCAAAGCCATGCTGGTACCCTTGCCTGCTTTGATGTTGGTCCTTCCCCAGCCCGACTTTGGAACAACCGCCATCATTGCCGGGTTGTGCTGCATTATGGTGTTCATGGCAGGACTACGGCTGGCCCACACAGCGGTCGCCGTATGCGGCGCACTGGTCGTGGGCATACCCGCAATGATTTGGGAACCGTACCGCGTTCAACGTTTGACCAGCTTCCTCGACCCATGGAAAACGATGGATGCAGAGGGCTACCACGTGATTCAGTCCTGGGTGGCCATGCATTCGGGTGGATTCTGGGGTCAAGGCTTGGGCAATTCAGTGGCCAAGCTCCACTTCCTACCGGAACCCTGGACAGACTTTATTGGCGCGGTCATTGCTGAAGAATTGGGCTTGGCCGCGATCTTCGCATTGGTGGGGCTCTACACACTTTTCGTTTGGCGTGGCCTGCACATTGCACGGCATGCGCGGGACTCATTCAGCATGCTATTGGCCTCCACCTTAACCCTCATGGTGGGGCTCGAAGCCTTCTTCAACCTTGGCGTCGTCATGGGGATCCTGCCCCCCAAAGGCTTGGTTTTGCCGTTTATCAGCTATGGAGCCACCGCGATGATGTCTCACCTCTGGGTGATCGGAATATTGCTAAGCATCTCCGCTGAATCGCATAAAGCACCCGTCAGCGTAGGATGGCCATTGGCCAATGAACCCGCTTCCCGACTATCTGGAGCAGCTTAATGTTTCGTGGCAAAGTTCAACGCATCCACTTTGTGGGCATCGGCGGTTCCGGCATGAGCGGCATCGCCGAGGTGTTGATCACACAGGGGTATACAGTCACCGGGTCCGACATGAAGGAAGGAGAAGCCGTTCAGCGACTTCGGACATTGGGTGGAACCATTTTTATCGGGCATGATCCAAAACAAGTCGAGGGTGCCCATGTGGTCGTAAAATCGACCGCTGTACCCATGAGCAACCCGGAAATTGTATCGGCAGAGTCAATGCAGATTCCCGTGATTCCACGTGCGGAGATGCTCGCCGAGTTGATGCGAATGAAGTACGGCCTCGCCGTGGCCGGCACCCACGGAAAAACGACCACAACAAGCATGCTGGCCACCTGCCTGCACGGGGCGCAACTCGATCCAACCATCGTGATTGGGGGACGGCTCGACTCCATGGGTTCATCCGCACGACTGGGTGCAGGAGAGTTCTTGGTCGCCGAAGCAGACGAGTCCGACGGAAGCTTTATGCTGCTGGACCCCACCGTCGCAGTCATCACCAATATTGATCCGGAGCACCTTGAACATTGGGGCAGCATGGATGCCTTGGTCGATGGTTTTTGCGCATTCGCAAACAAGGTGCCCTTCTTTGGCTTCGCAACCTTGTGCCTCGACCATCCTGTCGTTCAGAGCCTCCTCCCCCGAATTCGTCGGAGGACGGTCACCTACGGGTTCAATGCGCAGGCCGATATTCGTGGTGAGAATGTCCAAATGAATGGCATTGCAGCCCAAGTGGACGTTCGATGGCGAGACAACATGATGGGCACACTCAACCTCAACATGCCAGGGCGCCACAATGTGTCCAATGCATTGGCCGCAGTCGCAGTCGGCCTCGAACTCGATATTCCTTTCGACAAACTTCAATCGGCGCTCGATGGATTTTCAGGCGTCGACCGACGATTTTCGGTCCGGGCAGAAGTCAACATTGGTGATGGTGAACCTGTCACCATCATCGATGACTACGGGCACCACCCGACGGAGATCAAAGCAACATTAGAAGCCGCGGCCAACGCATGGCGCGGCCGCCGTATTACCGCGGTATTTCAACCCCATCGATACACGCGTGTCCGGGATCTATTCGACGACTTTGTCCGATGCTTCAACCACGCAACAGAAGTGGTCGTATGTCCTGTGTATCGGGCAGGAGAAGTCCCCATCGAAGGCATGGACCACCAACGGCTGGCCCAAGGTATCATCGAGCATGGCCATCGAAGCGTACACGTTGTGGAGAACCTCGAGGAAGCGGGCCAGCTGATTGCGCAAGACCGCATGCCTGGCGATGTTGTCATCACATTGGGTGCGGGGGATGTGAACCGCGTCTGTACCGATCTCGAGGGGGCACTGAGTGGCCGCAGCTGACTTACTCGAGCGAATCCGCGATGAGGCAGGCCTAATTGTCCTACCTGAAGAGCCATTGTCACACCATGTACCGTTGCGGGTCGGCGGACCCGTCGAACTTTGGATTGAAGCAGAAAATGAAGACGCGTTGATTCGCTTGATATCGCACGCCAGAAGTGCGGGTGGGCGATGGCGAGTCCACGCCCCTTTTACCGACTGGCTGGTCCGAGACGGTGGATTGAAAGGCACTGTGATCCGGCTCGGCCGTGACTTTGAAGAAATCAGCCTCCACGAGGAACACATGGTTCTCGGTGCAGCAGCATTGTGGAGCGGAATTCCAGTGCAACTCGAGGGCGGCTTGTGGGACGCCATTCGCCGCTGGCCAGGCTCGGTCGGCAGTTTGTTTGAGCAAGGGGGCGCTGAAGAATTGACGGGTCTCGCGACACACATCGAAGTCCTGCGCGGTGGACGGGTACAAACCATGCAATGGCCGAAAGATGGGCCTGCCCCGGCTCTGGGGGAAACCTCCGTGCTGCTTCGTGTCCATCTTCGACGAGCCCTCGGGGCACGCCAATGGCGCAAGGCACCCATGCGCACCGGCACATTGTTTCAAAACCCCAAGGACAGCAATGTGGCGCGGGAATTGAACCGAGCAGGGGTCTTGGGCACCCGGCTTCGCAGATGGCGCCTCTCACCCACCGAGCCCGGGACCGTGGTTCATTTGGGCGGTGGCACATTCAAAGATTTACAGATGCTCGTCAAGGGGCTTCGCATGCGGGTCGAGAAGACCCGTGGACTTACATTGGAAACACGCATACCGATACTCGGCAATGAACCGGGGCGGAGGAACTGATGAACGACAAAAACGCACTAACTGTCGGCGTTCTGATGGGGGGGATGTCATCCGAACGACCCATCTCCATCAAGAGCGGGAAAGCGGTCGCAGAAGCACTCCGCAGCCGGGGCTACCATGTCATCGAAATCGATGTGGACCCAAACACACCGGCAAAACTCCGTGAACACAATATCGATGTTGCGTGGCTGGCTCTGCATGGAGCCTTTGGTGAAGATGGCTGTGTTCAAGGCTTGCTTGAAATCATGCGCATCCCCTACACCGGGTCCGGGGTCCGGGCTTCGGCCATCGCGATGGACAAGATCGCCACAAAACGCTTGTTGCGTGGAAGCAAAGTTCACCTTCCAGACGACTGTGTATGGAAACCAGGTGAGCCGACGCCCACCGATCTCCAGTTTCCGGTCGTGGCAAAAACACCCAATGGAGGAAGCACCATCGGCATCCACATGTGCCACAACCCCGAAGAACTGCAACAAGCCTTAGAAGATTGTGGGCGCTTCGAACCTTCCGTCCTGATCGAGCAATTCATCGCCGGCCGGGAAATCACAGTGGCGGTCCTGGATGGCCAAGCACTCCCAGTCGTCGAAATCCGTCCGGTAGAAGGCTTCTTCGACTTCGATGCCAAATACACCAAAGGACAAACCGAATACCTGGTTCCCGCGCCCATTGATCCAGTGGTTGCCGCAACCGCACAAGAGCACGCTGAAATCGCCTTTCGCACCGCAGGACTATCGGGCGTTGTCCGTGCAGACTTCATTGTCGACGATGAAGGAACCCCTTGGTTTTTAGAAATCAACACCCTGCCAGGAATGACCGCCACCAGCCTCACCCCCATGGCTGCGGGAGCGACCGGCGTAAGTTTTGAAGATCTCGTAGAAATAACGCTTAAAAGTGCACAATTACACAATGACAGGGCAGACCAAAAGACCTCTCCCGCCAATCCTCACGATGCTGAAAAAACACCATTGGTAAGCAACGGAAACTAAAAGAAAGCCAGGAATTTACGCCAGGAGCGCACCCTTGCCTTGTCAAGAGCGCTCACCTGAAGTAGATTCGTTGCAGGCCTTCATTATTTGAAGCCTTCCCCCCGACAAATCCCCCCTCGAATCCCTACTCCCCCCAGGGATTTCGGAACCCCTCATGTCCCCACTTCTTCCCCGACAATCGTCGTTGATCACCCGTGTGCGCCAAGCGCTGGCGTGGACCTTTGGTGGTGGATGCGCATTGGCCCTGTTGTTCGCGACGGGCAACCACATTGCACACGGGGAAACATTCCAGATTCAAGAAGTCAACATTGTCGGCAACACCATGGCCAGCCCTGTTCAACTCAAGCATTTGGCCAATGTTCGACGTGGCACCCACCTTTTTGGTGCCAATCTTGACCGGGCAGTTCAAGGGGTGGAGCAACATCCTTGGGTGCAAGACGCATCCGCACGGAGACGGTTCCCGGGCGCGGTAGAGATCCATGTGCGCGAACACTCGCCACGGATGCTGCTTGCCATCGACGATTTGTGGCTGGTTGACGACAACGGAACCATCTTCACCCGGGCGGATTCTGGTTCCATGGACTTTCCGGTCCTGACTGGAATCGAGCCAACACTATTTAATGAGCACCCCAACATCGCTCGCGCCATCCTCGATGACGCCACCCGCCTCCACAAAGCGGTTGAAGCAGACGAGCAGTTGGCCGACTCAGACCTCTCCGAACTTCACTTTGATGCAGACGTTGGATTCTCACTCATCCTTCGTTCTGGCACCCAAGTGGTTCTCGGATTCGCAGACCCTGCTCCTGCACTCGACCGACTGAGTCGAATGCGCGAACGGGGCCTCAACCTCGATACACCGCAGCGAATTGATCTGGACGTAGGTTCAGTGGCGATTGCGTCACCGCTGTAGTTAGCCCCCCCCCCCCCCCCCCCCCACTCCCCCCCGCAGAACTGAAGCAGAAGCAGCACACAGTAGAAAAAGGTGAACACATGACGATTGAACTGGTGGAAAACGATATTGCAAAAGCCAACATCCGAGTAATCGGAGTCGGCGGCGGCGGCGGCAACGCCGTAAACAACATGATCCAATCCGGTATGACCGGTGTGGATTTTGTCGCCGTCAACACGGACGCCCAAGACCTGGAGCGCTCCTTGGCGCCCCGCCGATTCCAACTCGGCGGCCAACTAACCAAAGGGCTCGGCGCAGGCGCTGACCCCGAAGTCGGACGCGAAGCAGCCCTTGAGGACCGCGACCGTCTGGCCGAACTGGTGGTCGGAGCCGACATGGTCTTCATTACCGCCGGAATGGGTGGTGGTACCGGCACCGGTGCAGCACCCGTGATTGCTCAAGTGGCCAAAGAAATCGGTGCATTGACCGTCGCATGCGTCACACGTCCATTCCACTTCGAAGGACGTCGCCGCCGCAAGCAAGCTGAAGAAGGCGTCGAAGCCCTCCGCAGCTGCGTCGACACATTGATCACCATCCCCAACCAGCGTCTGATTTCCATGGCGACCGAACGCACCACCATGGCAGAAGCATTCGGGATGGCCGACAAGGTTCTCTATGAAGCCGTGAAGGGCGTCAGTGACCTGATTCACTACCAAGGAAACGTCAACGTCGACTTCGCCGATGTCCGCACCATCATGGCCAACAAGGGCATGGCGCTCATGGGCGTTGGGTTCGGCACCGGTGAACACCGGACGGTTGAAGCTGCACAACGCGCAATCTCAAGCCCTCTGTTGGACGATGTAAGCATCGCTGGAGCAACAAGCGTGCTGATCAACGTGACAGGTTCTTCCGACCTCACGATGTTCGAAATCACCGAAGCAAGCACCATGATCCAAGAGGAAGCCCACGAAGACGCGAACGTCATCTGGGGTTGGGTCGTCGACGACACGATGGGCGAAGAAGCGCGGGTCACCGTGATCGCCACCGGATTCGATGAGGCCTTCCTCCAAGCAACACCATCCGTGGAACGCCGTGTCGCAGAAGCGATGCGCGGAGGCCGCATGGTCGCCAATGGCGGCAATGGTGGCGGATACCGTCCACCATCCAGTGGCAATGGGATGGTTTCAGGTGTCGGCTCGCTCGGGGATTACGACATCCCTACCTTCTTCAAGAACGCTGACTAAAGTTATTTGGGAACGGCATGAAGGCCCGCCTCCACGGCGGGCCTTCTTTTTTTAGTAGACTGAGCGCGATGTCTCGTACCCTCCACCGCATCACCCTGTCCCTTGCCGTCACGGTCGGTTTTTTGGCCGCCAGTGAATTCACCCTGCGCGCCATCAATCCCAATCTGGAAGAGGTGGTTTCTCCCCTCCTATACCAACGCAATTCTGGAGATGCTTTTACTGCAGGTTCATCGCCTGGTTCGCGTATTTACGTCTCCGGGAGAAGAAGGGTTGCCACAGATCGGGTCGCCGGAAAGCGCATATTGATGTTCGGCGCCTCCGCGGCATACGGTGAGATGTTCACAGCATTCACCGCCTTTCCCGGCGTGGCGGAACAAACGCTTCGAGCGGCCACAGATGTCCCCATCGAAGTCCTCAATTTGGCACATGGCGGGATGGGCTCACGGCAAGTGGGTGAAATGGTATTCCGGGTGCTGGAACACGGTCAGGCCGACTTGTTGGTGATCTACTCGGGGAACAACGAGTACCACGAACTGAGGGCCCTCAAAGCCCGTTCTGAGCGATACAACGCAAAAGCCGAAATGCTCCGACGACGACTCTCCGCCTCCTACCTGTACCGACAACTCCGAGAATGGTTCATCCCAACGGAAGACATCCTCTCTCCGCCGGACGGTGAGGAATGGCTTCCGGTCGGCAGAATGGACGTGCTGGTGGACGAAAACGACCGTGCGCTGGGCGTGGAGCTCTACAAAGAACACCTTCGAGACATCCTTCTCGCGGCGAAGAAGCACAACGTTCCCATCCTGTTGACAACAGTGGCCTCAAACCTGAAAGACCACCTCGACAATGGAACCCCAGGCACACTCTCCAAAGAAGGCGAGGCGGCCCTGCGAGACCTCGCTGCCATGGTCGACAAAATTCCAGCAGCGCGATTTGCTGCGGAAGCCGCAGAACGCCTGAATTTGATCGATTCAGAACAAGGGCTTCACAAGCTTGGGAATCTATACCTCCAAGCAAAACTTCCAGCGGCAGCCAAAGATACATTCGAACGAAAGGAGTTGGCTGCTCTCCGCCCCATGACCAGCAACCGGGCACTTCGACAAGCCGTGCTCCAGATGGGGGAGAAGTACGGGACTCCAGTGTGCGACTTGGCGGAGGCCCTCAACGCAGCATCCACCGATGGCATTGCAGGCAAAGACTCTTTTATCGACCACTGTCACCCCAATGCGGGGGGACACCAAGTTCTCGGTATTGCGCTGGCCGAGTGCATCGCTTCCCAAGATCTTCTGGACTTGGGCACCGTGGAACTCGGTGACATGCCCCAGCGAAACAATATCTTTCGGGCCGACCACTACCAAGGACATCGCACCATTCCGGGAATCCAACAGTCGGCTTCCCCATACGAGGCGGGATCCGTACAGTCGATCGTCAGCTTGGGACACGCGGCATTCGTGGCCGACCGTTTCGATCAAGCTTTGGAGCACTACAAACAAGCCGCTGAGAACGATGCCCCCATCGGAAGCATCCAACACAGCATTGGGTTGACCGAACTTTACCGGGGCAATCTTTCAGCCGCCCGGGCGGCGCTGGAACAAGCCAAGCAAGCAGGAAACCACGACGCTGGGAAGTTGCTCAAGACTTTGGCGCACTGAGGCCAACCGCCGACCGCAGCATCTCGCGGTCCGGCCCCCAGTCTCCTTCTGCGGTGCGCATCACGAACGGTCGCGCATCCTCGCGCGTACCGCCAAAAGAACACCGAAAAACAGCGATGGTGGGCGGCCGACCGTCTCGAAACAAAATGTCTCGACGCTCATTCAACCGAAGACCAGCCGCTTCAATCGCTTGTTCCGGCCTTGGATCGGTAGCGGAATGTACAAAAACGAATGTGCCTTCTGGCTTGATCAAGCGAGCTGCAGTGGCGCAGTAGTCGAACACACTACCCCGCAGTTCCATCCGGCATGCGGCCCGTTGTGGATGAGAGGACACAACACCGTTTGCGACAGGGGTATACGGAGGACTGCCGGTGACCAAATCAAAAGAACCAGATTCAGGAACCGATGACTCATCCCTCAAGTCACCCAACCTCAATTCAACGCGGCCCTCCAATGCATTGTAGGCAATGGTCTTGCGGCACAATTGATGGCTGATCTCTTGGGCCTCGATGAACACAGCTTGGGCCTTGGGGCTCAAATAATGAAGGGTCATCAATCCCACAGATCCCAGACCAGCACCAATGTCGGCGATTCGAAGAGCGTCGGGGCAAGCTTGACCCGCAGTCCACGCTGTCACCGTGTCGTCCGTCGAAAAACGATGGCCTTTGCGCAATTGAAAAATCCACCAGTCACGTGTGATCTGGTCGAGACTTTCATCTGATGTCGGTGTTGGGCGGTCAGTCATGGGCCAAGGCATCTACCACGCCAAGCACGCCGAGCCCATCGGTATCTAAATGGACATCGGCTTCCGCATACAAACCGGAACGCTCTTCAAGAATCGCTTCGAGTTCTTTTTGTGCATTGGGCCTACCCCGCATTGGGCGCAGATCACCTTGCGCGCGAACACGTTCAAGATGGGATGCTGGCGAGGCCTGCAGCCACACTGTCCTTGCCCCTTCTTGCAATCGTTTCCATGTGTCTGGCGCGGTCACAATCGAACCACCTGCCGCAATTACAGACTGGCCGGGCTCCCGTAAAACCCTCTCCAACACTTCTCTTTCCAAGGTCCGAAAATGTGCTTCGCCTCGAAGCTCAAATATTTCCCGGAGGGTCATGCCCGCTTCTTGCTCCACCAAGGCGTCCAACTCTACGAAAGACACCTGCAGTGCCTCCGCCAATTGAACGCCCACGGTGGACTTGCCCGCACCACGCAGCCCAACCAATGCGATTTTATTGGGTCGGCCGGGGCCGATGCCCCGAAAGAGATCGGACATCGAAAAATCGAGCACTTGGCAAACGTCCGCAAGGCGACCAACGCTGATGTTCCCCTCTCCCTTCTCCAGCTGCACCAAAAAGCGGGGCGACACCCCAGCACGACGCGCCAGTTCAGCCTGGGTAAGGTCCCACGCCAATCGCCGTGAACGAAGACGCGACCCAATTTGGTGCAATAGGTGTTCCATGTAATGCACTATAATGCATGTAAATAGGTTTGCCAAGCGCATTTTAATGCACTATAGTGCTGTCAACGGGAGGTCCTTATGGGCGAGTTTGCATATCCACCGGTCAGTTTTGAAACCCATCCTGACAAATATGTTCATTGGGATTTGGACATTGATGGCAGCGTTGCGACACTGACGATGCACATCAAGGAAGACCACCCGATGTGGGATGGTCTGTATGATCTCAAACTCAACAGCTACGATTTGGCTGTGGATATCGAGCTCCACGATGCCGTAAACCGACTCCGCTTTGAGCACCCAGAAGTGCGGTGTGTCGTGCTGACAGGCGCATACGACAAGATCTTCTGTGCCGGCGCAAACATTCGCTTCCTTGGCAACGCTCCCCACGCGTTCAAGGTGAACTTCTGCAAGTACACCAACGAAACCCGATGCGGGATTGAAGATGCGACCGAGCAATCGGGCTTGGTCTTCATGGCCGCGCTTAATGGAACAGCTTCTGGCGGTGGCTACGAGTTGGCCTTGGCGTGCGAAGAAATCTACCTCATCGACGATGGAAATGCTGCTGTGGCGCTGCCTGAGGTTCCTTTGCTCGGTGTGCTTCCAGGTACCGGAGGCCTCACACGGTTGACCGACAAGCGGAAAATCCGCCGGGACATGTCCGATGTCTTCTGCACCAAAGCCGAAGGGTTCCGGGCACGCGACGCGAAAAAATACAACTTTGTGGATGGCTCTTTCCCACGCTCCAAATGGGGTGAAGGCATCGCAAACCGTGCCAGCGCAATCGTTGAAGAACAGGCAGCCAAGTTTCCGAACCGCAAAGGACCTGGCATCGTCATTCCCGAATTGGACCGTACAGACAACGATGACGGCTGGTCTTACACCTCTATCGATGTCAGCATCGATGGCCGCGTCGCCAACATTCTGATGAAAGGCCCCAAACAGGCGCCCACCAGAAGTGCCGACACATGGTCCCTGCGCGCCTTCCGGGAGTTGGAAGACGCATTGCTTCGCCTTCGCATCAACCACCTCGAAGTGGGCCTCATCAACCTTCGAACAGAAGGCGATGGCGCCAAGGTTCTCGAACACGAAGCCTTCATCCTTGATGGTGCTGAAACCGATTGGTTCCTGGCCGAAATCAAGCACTTCCAACACCAGTGCTTGCGGCGTCTGGACAACATGGCGAAGTCCACATTCGCCCTCATCGAAACCGGCCACTGCTTTGTCGGAACGCTCTTTGAGTTGGCCCTCAGTGCTGACCGAATCTACATGTTCATGGATGACGATGGAGAGAACACCATCGAACTTTCCCGTGCGAATGCAGGCGCATTCAAGATGGCCAACGGCATGAGCCGCCTCGAAGCACGGTATCCAGGCGAGCCAGAAGCCCCCGCCAATGCTTTGGATGAAGATGGCCCCATCGATGCCGAGACAGCCGATGACCTTGGACTGGTCACCGCAGCACTCGATGACATCGATTGGGATGACGAGGTTCGCATCGCCATTGAAGAGCGGGTGAGCTTGAGCCCCGACGCCCTCACCGGCATGGAGCAAAACCTTCGATTCGGTGGCGTAGAAACCTGCGAAACCAAAATCTATGGCCGCTTGTCGGCATGGCAAAACTGGATTTTCCAACGCCCGAATGCCGTCGGCGATCGTGGCGCACTCACCCTGTATGGACACCCCGAGCGTCCCGTCTTTGACTTCCGGAGAACATGATGGCTGGCATCAACTACGACGACATGATCCCCAACAACGTCGACCTTTCGAGCGACCGCCGCCTGAAGCGCGCGCTCGAAAAATGGCAGCCAGCCTTTCTCGATTGGTGGCAGTCCGTTGGGCCACAAGTCTTCCAAAACAACGAGATTTATCTGCGCACGGCGATCAGCACAGATCCCGGTGGATGGGCCCAATTTGGACACGTAAAAATGTCCGACTACCGCTGGGGAATTTTCTTGGCAGACCGAGAAAAGGATCGAACCATCACTTGCGGCGAGGATGCTGGAAAACCCGTGTGGCAAGAAGTCCCAGGAGAGTACCGCAACATCCTGAAGCGGATCATCGTGGTGCAAGCCGATACAGAGCCCGCAAGCGTCGAACAACAACGCTGGTTGGCCGACACTGCGCCCTCGCTCATGGATGCCCGGAACCTGTTCCAGGTCAACGTTGAAGAAGGCCGACACCTGTGGGCCATGGTTTACCTACTCCAAGCCTATTTTGGTCGGGATGGACGGGACGAGGCAGACGAACTGCTCGCGCGTCGTTCGGGAGACGAGGACAAACCCCGTATTCTCGATGCATTCAACCAACCGTGTACAGATTGGCTGACCTTTTTTTGCTTCACCATGTTCACGGACCGCGACGGCAAATACCAGTTGGGTTCGTTGGCCGAATCTGCTTTTGACCCACTGAGCCGAAGCTGCAAGTTCATGCTCACCGAAGAGGCCCACCACCTATCTGTGGGTGAACTCGGACTGGAGCGGGTCATGCGACGGGCTTGTCAGCTGATGAAAAAAGATTCCAACGAGGATGCACGCGCACTCGGCGGCATCGATCTGCCCACCATTCAAAAATGGATCAACCACTGGTATGGATACAGCCTCGATCTCTTTGGTGCCGAAGTCTCCACCAACGCTGCAGACTACTTCGCAAGTGGCGTAAAAGGCCGCTGGAGAGAAGCGAAAGACTACGAAGATCACAGTTGCTTGGGCAAGACCAGAAACATCGCTACCGTCGAAAACGGAAAGCTTATCGACAAAGACTACGCGCTCCGAAACTGCATGAACGAAGAACTTCGGGACTCCTACGCCAAGGACTGCCACCGGGTACTGCGCCGCTGGAACAAAGCCGTACAAGACGAGGGAATCACGGATTTCGAATTCAACCTTCCGTCCACACGATTTTTCCGTCGACAAGGACAGTATGCGGACCATCAATTCGACTTGAGCGGAAACCTGATCGACGAAGCGACATGGAAGGCCAAACAAGACGATTGGCTGCCCACCGATGATGACCGCGAATATGTCCAAAGTCTGATGAAGCCCGTCCACCAGCAAGGCCAAGTGGCCAACTGGATTGCCGCACCACGCCGAGGGATTCACGGCAAAGAATTCGACTTCGACTACGTGCGCGACTGAGAAAACCAAAACATGGCTTTGGGGTTACATCCGAAGCCGTGAATATTTTGCCTCCCAAACCGCGTCGCAAGGCAATCTTTGCCTTGGGTCTTCCGATCATCGCGGGAATGCTGAGCCAGAACGTATTGAACGTCGTGGACACAGCCATGGTGGGTACGCTTGGTGATGTCGCGCTCGCGGCAACTGGCCTGGGTGGTTTCGCCAACTTCATGGCCGTGAGTTTCATCATGGGCTTGAGTGCCGGAGTACAGGCAATTGCCGCCCGGCGCCTCGGTGAAAACCGTCATGATGTTCTCGCGGTGGCACTCAACGCAGGGTTGCTCTTTGCTTTCGTCTGGGCTGTACCCTGGACATGGCTCCTGCACTGGGCAGCTCCCGCCATCTTCATGTTTCTGATCGATGATCCGGCCGTCGCTGCGGAAGGAGTGCCCTATCTCCAAGTCCGTTTGATGAGCGCGTTGGCGGTGGGCATCAACTCCGCATTCCGTGGGTACTGGAATGGAATCAACCGCCCACAATTGTACATGCGCACGCTGATCGTCGGCCACATGACCAACCTCTTCCTCAACTGGGTCCTGATTTACGGCAATCTCGGTGCTCCGGCAATGGGAACCTACGGAGCCGGCTTGGCCAGCGCCATCGCCACCTACGTGGGGGCCCTGACGTACCTGTTCTTGGGCTTCCGACAGGCACGTGAAAATGGTTTCCTGACCATTCGGCCGGACAGAGCAATGTTCAGGAGTCTGACCAAACTGACATTGCCCGCTGGCTTCGCGCAGTTCTCTTTGGCCACCGGCTACACCGCCCTCATGTGGATTGTCGCCAAGACAGGAACATCCTCCGTCGCCGCTGCGAATGTGTTGCTCAATGTCACGCTGATCACCATCCTTCCAGGCATCGCTTTCGGGTTGGTCGCGGCATCCATGGTGGGACAAACCCTCGGACGCAAAGACCCCGACGATGCCGCACAGTGGGGATGGGATGTTGTCCGGGTGGCCGTGATTGTGTTGGGCCTCATGGGCCTGCCCATGGTCTTGGTTCCCGACCTGATCTTATCGGGCTTCCTGCACGACCCGGCAACCCGAGCATTGGCTGTGGTGCCATTGCAGCTCGTCGGTGGGACCATCGGCATCGACGCCGTCGGGCTGGTGCTACTCAACGCACTGTACGGAGCAGGTGCCAGTCGGAAGGTGTTGATTGTGGGCACCGCGATGCAATGGGGCGTCGGGCTCCCTCTGTCCTACTTGTTTGGTCCCATCCTCGGGTGGGGGCTCGCATGGATGTGGGGCGCCATGATGCTGTACCGAGGCGGGCAAGCGATAATTTTTGCCATCATGTGGAAAAAGAGGGGTTGGGCAAATATTGCCGTGTGAGCCTCACCAACCCCGACACGGCGACCACGAATCCACAACCATGGAACCATCGACGACACGGACTTCATCGAAACAGGCAAGGGTCAGACAGCTGTGGTTCGGTATGACCCGCAATCGGTCTCCCACCTGAAAATTTTTCGCTGCAGCCCCCACCACCTTTCCGTGCTCTTGACTCAAACCCGTCAAGGAAAGGCCTTCAATGGGAAGCATGTCCTCGGTCATCAACTGCCCAAAGCCACAATGCGGATCTACATGGGTCGGACCCGGATCCTTGGACAGTGCAAGCGCGCCGCAATCCAAAATGAGCCGGTCCGAATACGCGCCAATGACCGTTGCCAGCACCGAGATGGCTACATCCTCCGGTGAGCAACTGCCGATGGCCGTCTGGAATCGATCGAACACCGCATAGTTGCCTGGACGGATTTCAGTCACGCCGGGCAGGTTCTCCGCGACACACATTGTGGGTGTCGAACCCACACTCACTTCCGGAACAGGAATCCCTTTGGCACGCAACAGGGCGGCAAAGTCGACCACAGCCACCCGTTCTTGTTCGGCGATGACGCGAATTTCCTCACGATTGAGGCAATCGTAGCTGTGCCCCCCATGGGTCAGGACACCGCGAAAATCAATATTTGCGTCCTCATGCAAGGCGATGGCCAGTGCCTCTGCTTCTTCCGTACCCGGCACAACCCCCGCCCGACCATAGCCACAATCAACCTTCAGAAAAACAGACACAAACTGGTTTCCTTGGCGGGCCGCCAATGCCAAGGCATCGATCGCCCGCCGGGAATCCACCAAAAGGTGAAATGCATCCAACCGCCCTGAAATGTCCAGCATCTGTGGAATTCGGGCCAATGAAATGGGTACGCCCAGCGTGATGTCTCGAAATCCCGCAACGGCAAAGTGTTCGGCTTCCGCGACCGTCGAGACCGTGATGCCACCAAAGTGGTCGGCCACCTGCATACGAGCGATTTCGACACACTTGTGGGTCTTTACATGGGGACGCAGGCGCACGCCAAGTCGATGGGCGCGACGGGCCATTTCATGGGTGTTGTTTTCTACGCGTCCGCGGTCAATCAGCACCGCTGGCGTGGTGATCTCAGCAACCTGCATCGACCCTCCATGAGGCATTCAACGAAAAACAGAATACAGTAAA
>Ga0163108_10001386_pt1 | contig 17720 bp, 18 predicted proteins | sample Fk1155metaG_FD_109644 | JGI IMG/M metagenome (GOLD analysis project Ga0163108, IMG submission 109644) | Marine microbial communities from the Central Pacific Ocean - Fk160115 155m metaG | ecosystem: Environmental > Aquatic > Marine > Oceanic > Photic zone | place: The Central Pacific Ocean...
TACCAGAAATGAACCTTCATGCTCTAAGTAACAAGCTTGATAAATATTTCCTGCAGGATCATCTACCCAACATACATCCACCGCAACAAAATTCACATCAGGATATTGTGGAGCAATTGCAGCAACAGCATCTGCTTGAGCAAAACCCATAGCAACTATTAGAGTAGCTCCTCTATCCGCAACTTTTCTCATGCCTTGTTCGATTTGTGTATTATTAGCTGCTTCAAATTCAATCATATCCCAGCCTAATTCATTTTTGACTCTTTCGGCCGTTCTAAATGCCAATTCGTTAAATGATTTATCAAATTTTCCCCCAGAGTCATAAATTACTCCAATTTTATTTGCAAACGAACTTGTTGAAAAAACAAGTGCGAAAGAAATAACAAAAATATTTAAAATTTTTTTCATAAAAAATTTCTCCCTTTAATTAAGAATTATAGTTCTCCCTTTAATTAAGAATTATAGATAGTATATAGATAACATTTTTATGACAAAAAAAAATTAATTTAAAAATGAGATAGTGGATAAATAACAATAAATTGTATTTTTTATCTTATGTTCCCATATATCTATCACCAGCATCGCCTAGACCAGGTACAATAAATTTGTTCTTATTAAGTTTTTTGTCAATATTACAAGTAAATATGTGCAATGAGTTATAGTGTTTATTAATATTTTTTATTCCCTCTGGTGATGCTAAAAGTGACACAAGGTATATATCCTTTATTTTAACTCCATTTCCTTTGATTAAGTTTATAGCTGCAATTGATGAATTACCTGTGGCCAACATTGGATCAAGAACTAGGATTTTTTTATTTTTTATTTTAGGAAGTTTAAACAAGTATTCAACAGGTTTGTATGTTTGTTCATCCCTGTACAAACCAATATGACCTTTTTCTGCATCTGGCAAAAATTTTACAAAACCTTCTAATAAACCTAAACCGGCTCTTAATATTGGAACCAAAATAACTTGTTTTGAAAGCTTTTTTCCAACGGTTTTTGTTAACGGTGTTTGGATAGTAACTTTTTCATATGGTAAAAATTTTAAAACCTCTGACGCTACAAGATAACTTATCTCATTCATAGTTTGACGAAAAAGTGAATTGGTGGTTCTTTTATTTCTTAAAATGGTCATTTTATATTCTATGAAAGATGATTTAATTGGTGTAATCATTTTGTCCATATTACATATATTTATTTTATAACAAGAGCAATGCAGTTATTATATTTAACTATAATATTTTTTATTATAACTAGTTGTACAACAGTCGAGGTAACAAAAGAAATTATAAAGGCAGGAAATAGTGTTAAAAAAACTGTATCTGAAATTGTTCCAAATGAAAAAAAAGATAATGAAAATAACAGCGAAATAATAGAAGCAGAAAAAAAAGTTATAAAAATAGAGCAACAAAAACAAAAAAATATAGTCGAAACTCAACAAAAGTTAGCTGAAATAAATTTTATAGGAAAAAAAGAATCACAAATAATTATTAGCTTGAGCGAACCCCAACTTCGTAGACCAGATGGATCAGTGCTGATGCTTAGATATGATAGTAATAATTGCAGGTTGTTTCTATTTTTTAAACGTGAGGTTGAAGAAAAAAGGGTAGAATATTTTGAAATCAGGGACAATGCTGGTAATTTATTAAATTCAAAACAAACATTAGAAGCATGTTATAGGGAATTCAAATTAATAGATTGACTAAATAATCTCTACTAATAAATCTTTAGACTCAACATTATCTCCCACAGATACTAGGATGGATTTAATTGTTCCACTTTTTTCTGCAGAAATAGTTGTTTCCATTTTCATTGCTTCAATTACTAATAATTTATCACCTTTAATCACTCTGTCTTCTTTTTTGACAAAAACTTTAGATATCTGCCCAGGAAGTGGGGATCCTACATGATTTAAGTTATCTTTTTTTGCTTTAGTTTTTTTTATAATATTTTTTGTATATTCAGCATTATCAATTTCAATTGTTCTAGGTTGTCCATTTACTTCAAAAAAAACAGAGCATTTTCCATTAGAATTTGTTTTGCTCTTTGCTAAAAATCTTACAATAAGGTTTTTTCCTCTGTCTATTGGCAGTGAATATTCTTTATCAAGCTGTGGTCCATAAAAAAATAATTCTGCAGTAAGTATAGATGTATCACTATATTTTTTTTGATGACTTACTAGATCATTAAAAACATTTGGATACATTAAATACGAAGCAAGTTGGTTATCATTGATAGATTCATCGTATTTTTTTTCTATTTTATTTTTTTCTTCAACTAAATTAATAGATTTCAGTATCTCACCAGCTCTTTTGTTTAGTGGTATTTTTGATCCTAAGATTTTTTTCTGTAGTTTCTTTGGAAAACCTCCATAAGGTATACCTATATCTCCTCTAAAAAATTCAATAACCGATTCAGGAAATGAAATTTCTTTTTCAGGATCATTGATATCTTTAGGGGTTAGATCATTGGCAATCATATATAAAGCCATATCACCAACAATTTTAGATGATGGTGTTACTTTAATAATATCACCAAACAATCTGTTTACCTCAGCATACATATTAGCCACAAGATCCCATTTGTCTGTGGAGATTCCTAGAGATCTTGCTTGTTCTTTTAAATTAGTAAACTGACCTCCTGGCATTTGATGCAAATAAACATCAGAGCTGCCACCTTTAAAATCGGTTTCAAAAACTTTGTAATTGTTACGAACCTGTTCCCAATATAGAGAGACTGCTCTTATATGATTTTCATCAATTTTAACATTAGAACCACTTTGTTTCATTATAGAAACTATTGATCCAAGTGCTGGTTGTGATGTTAAGCCGCTCATTGAATCAAAGGCCAAGTCGACAATATCAACCTTTTCATCAATGGCCGCCAAAACTGTGGCTGAAGATGTTCCAGAGGTATCATGTGTATGAAAGTGAATAGGTAAATTAGTATTATTTTTTATTTCTTTTATTAGCAATTTAATTGCAGCAGGTTTGCACAATCCAGCCATATCCTTTATTGCTATTATATGGGCTCCGGCTTTTTCTAATTCTTTTACAAGATTGATATAATATTTGATGCTATATTTCTTTTCATTCGGATTAGTAACATCATTTGTATAACAAATACTTCCTTCACATATTTTGTTTTGTAAGCGGACCTCTTCTATGGCTACTTGCATATTTTCAATTAAGTTAAGTGAGTCAAAAACTCTAAAGACATCAATTCCAGCTTGTGATGCTTCTTTGACAAAAAATTTCACAACGTTGTCAGGATAATTTTTATAACCAACAGCGTTGGACCCTCTAAAAAGCATCTGCTTTAAAATGTTTGGAGCCTGCTGATTTATTTTTGCTAATCTGTCCCATGGATCTTCTTTTAAAAACCTCATGGAGGTATCAAAGGTTGCACCGCCCCAACACTCAATTGAAAATAATTCAGATAAATTATTACTATAAAACTCTGAAATATTTACAAGATCATCAGTTCTCATTCTTGTTGCGAGGAGCGATTGATGAGCGTCTCGCATAGTTGTGTCTGTTATCAGGGTATATTTCTTGTTTCTTATTTCTTGACTAAACTTCTCAGGTCCTAGTTTTTTTAATTCTGCAACATAGTTGTTAGTTTTTATGTTTTTCTCAAAATTAGGAATAATAGGATCTGTTAAATTAATACCATTTGACCTTCCTTTTATATCAACATGACCATTAACAATGATATTACCGAGATAAGAAATAATTTTTGATGCGCGATCTTTTTTTGGTTTAAAATTATAAATGTCCTTAGTGATATCAACAAAATTAGTGTTATAGTTTCCAGATTTAAAATCGTCATTATTTATAAGAGATTCAAGAAAAACAAGATTGGTTTTAACACCTCTAATCCTAAATTCGCGTAACGCCCTATCCATCCTTCGAACACAATCATCCGTTGTTTGTGCCCATGTAGTTACCTTTACTAAAAGTGAATCATAGTATGGGGTAATGATAGATCCTGCTGCTGCTGTAGCCCCATCCAACCTTACTCCAAAGCCAGAAGCTGAACGATAAGTCATTATTTTACCGTAGTCAGGCATGAAATTATTCATTGGGTCTTCTGTCGTAACTCTACATTGAATAGCATATCCATCTAATTTAATATTTTCTTGGTTTGGTAAAGCTGGATCATCTCCAATCTCAATCCCTTCAGCAATTTTTATTTGAGCTTTAACAATATCAATCCCCGTTACTTCTTCTGTAACAGTATGTTCAACCTGAATCCTTGGATTAACTTCAATAAAATAATGTTGGTTATTTTTTTTATTGTATAAAAATTCAACAGTTCCTGCCCCACAATAGTTTACATGCTTGGCAATTTTAACCGCCGAGCCACAAATGCTCTCCCTAGAACTTTTTTCTAAAAAATGAGCTGGGGCTCTTTCAATAATCTTTTGATGTCTTCTTTGTAGAGAACAATCTCTTTCAAATAAGTGAACAATGTTACCGTGTTTGTCGCCTAATATTTGTACCTCTATGTGTGCTGCATCTTCTAAAAATTTTTCAATAAAAACCTCATCCTTCCCAAATGCTTTTTTTGATTCACTCTTCGCAACTTCAATTTGTTCGGATAATTTATCAGCAGAACGCACAACTCTCATTCCTCTTCCGCCGCCACCCCAACTAGCTTTGACAATTACGGGATAGCCAATTTTATTTACCTCATCATGAATACTTTTTTTATTATTTTCACTAACTTTAACTGAAGGAATTGTGCTAACGCCTACTTCATCTGCAACCTTTTTTGCTGCCGTTTTGTTTCCAAGTCTACTAAGTATTTCTTTGGTAGGACCAATAAAAATAATATTATTTTTTTCACACAAATCAGCAAATTCAGGATTTTCAGATAAAAAACCGTAACCTGGGTGTATTGCGTCCACGTCAGCTTTCTTTGCTATATCAATAATGGAGTTCGCATCTAAGTAAGCCTGTATAGGACCTTTGCCTTCGCCAATAAGATAGCTTTCATCTGTTTTGAAACGATGCAAAGCAAATCTATCTTCTTTAGAATAAATAGCGACAGTTCGTATTCCTGACTCTTCCGCAGCCCTAAAAATTCTAATAGCAATTTCACTTCTATTAGCTGCTAATATTTTATTTATTTTTTTCATTTTTCAAACACAAGCAATGTTAAGAAAACAATAGATCATTCATTTTATAAAAGCCTGATTTTTTTTTGCTGATAAATATAGCGGCATCTATTGCCCCCCTTACAAAGATTGATCTATTGTTTGCTTTATGAACTAAGTCAACCCTATCGTTTTTTCCAATAAAACTGACCGTATGTTCCCCTGCGATCTCCCCGCCTCTTGTTACTGAAAAACCAATATCACCTTTTTTTCTTGTAGTTAGTTTCTTAGTTCGATCAAAGACTTTAATTTTATTTAATGAAATTTTCCTACCTTCTGCCGCATATTCTCCAAGAGATAAAGCTGTTCCTGAAGGTGCGTCTTTTTTATGTTTGTGATGAGTTTCAGCTATTTCAATATCGTAATCAGTATTTTTTAAAGCAGATGCGGTTTGTTGAACTAAATTAAAAAGTAGATTCACCCCAAGGCTCATATTTGAAGACATAAGTATTGGTATTTTTTTTGCATAACTTTTAACTTTCTTATTTTGAGACTCTGTCATTCCTGTTGTACCAATAATAACAGCAGTTTTATTTTGCGATGCAATTTTTACATTCTGTAGAGTTGATTGTGGTGTTGTAAAATCAATTAATACATTTGCTAACTTAATTGATAAAACAGGGTCAGAATCAATTAATTTTGAAGAATTAATATCTGAAATTTTTTTAAACTCCCTATTAATGTCTTTGTGTTTTTTATGCTCAAAACCACCAACAAATTCAAGTTTCTTATTGCTAATAATTTGTTTAGTTATTTCTTGTCCCATTCGACCAAGACAACCCGCTACTGCAATTTTAATTTTAGCCATAAAAACTTCTTATACTTTGATGATTGGTGGTTGAAAAGAAATTAAGTTAAATCTTCCCAAACTTCTTTTATTTTGGAGAAAAAGCTCTGAGATTTCGGGCTGTGTTTTCTGGATGTGCCTCCTTCATTTTCAAAATCTTTTAATATAGCTTTTTGTTTACTATTAAGATTTACAGGTATTTCCACATTTGTCTCAATATACATATCTCCTCTTCGGTTTTGTCGAAGAATGCTCATTCCTTTGCCTTTTAGCCTAAACTGTGTTTCTGATTGAGTGCCAGCTGGAATATTTAACCGAGCTTTTTTACCGTCTATAGTGGGAACCTCAACCTCACCTCCCAAGATAGCAGTTGTGATAGATATTGGTATTTGACAAAAAATATTTTGTTCTTCTCGTTCAAAAAGCTTGTCCTTTTGAATTTCAACAAAAAGGTATAAATCTCCATTTCCAGCCCCACGTTGTCCAGGTTCGCCTTCTCCTGAAACTCTAATACGAGTTCCTGTATCTACACCAGCAGGAATAGTAACCGATATTGTTTTTTGTTTTTTTACTTGACCAGTACCGCTACACTTTAAACAAGGGTTTTTAATTGAAGAACCTTCTCCAGAACATTTTGGACAGGGCCTTTCTATTGAAAAAAAACCTTGGGTTGATCTAACCTTGCCATGACCATTACATGTTGCACAAGTACTTGGGCCAGATTTATCTGCACTACCTGTTGCTGAACATAAGTCACAGCCTGTATAACTGGGAATTCGAATTTGTGATTTCTTTCCACTAAAAGCTTCCTGAAGAGTTACTGTCATATTATAACGAAGATCACTTCCTCGTTGAGGACCTCTTTGTCTAGATGCAGATCCAAAACCACCACCAAAAAACTCTTCGAATATATCTGAAAAACCACCAGCAAAATCACCGAATCCTTGTGCTCCTCCCATCCCGCCTTGTTTAAATGCATCATGCCCATATTGATCATATGCTGCTCTTTTCTCAGGATCTTTTAATGCTTCATATGCAGCTGCTGCTTCCTTAAATTTTTTTTCAGAAACTTTATCATCCTTATTTCTGTCAGGATGATATTTCATGGCTAATTTTCTATAAGATTTCTTTATATCATCATCACTTGCGTTCTTAGAAACACCGAGTATTTCATAGAAATCTCTATCTGCCATGAAACCTCCTTACAGAAAAAATTATAATTTATTGATCTTTTTTGTTTTCATCAACTTCTTCAAACTCAGCATCAACAACCTTTTCGTCTTTTTTTTCAGAAGAAGGCTCTTCCCCTGAGGGATTTGGTTGGTCGGCCCCAGCTTGAGGATTTTGTTTATATATCGCTTCACCAAGTTTCAATGAAGATTGAACAAGGGTCTCTGTTTTAGATTTAATAACCTCTATATCATCGCCATCTTTAACTTTTTTTAACTCTTCAAGATCTGCTGTAATTTTATTTTTATCATCTTCGGGAACTTTGTCGCCGTGCTCTTTTAAGTTTTTTTCTGTTTCATTTATTAAGCTATCGGCATGATTTTTAGTATCAACAGATTCTCTTTTTTTCTTATCTGATTCTGCATTTTCTTCAGCCTCTTTAACCATTCTTTCAATATCATCATCTGACAATCCTCCAGATGCTTGAATTCGAATTTGTTGTTCTTTTCCTGTAGATTTATCTTTAGCTGAAACATTTACGATTCCATTAGCATCAATGTCAAAAGTGACTTCAATTTGTGGCATGCCTCTAGGAGAAGGCGGAATGCCCACCAAATCAAATTGACCTAAGAGTTTATTATCCGATGCCATTTCTCTTTCTCCTTGAAAAACTCTTATTGTTACAGCGCTTTGATTGTCTTCTGCTGTTGAAAAAATCTGACTTTTTTTAGTTGGAATTGTGGTATTTTTATCAATTAATCTAGTAAATACACCGCCAAGTGTTTCTATACCTAGAGATAGCGGGGTAACATCAAGTAAGAGTACATCCTTTACATCACCCTGTAATACACCACCTTGGATGGCGGCGCCTGAAGCAACTACTTCGTCTGGATTAACACCCTTGTTTGGTTCTTTTCCAAAAAAATTTTTAACAATTTCAGTGACCTTGGGCATCCTGGTCATACCCCCAACCAAAATAACATCATCAATGTCTGCTGCTTGCAAACCAGCGTCCTTTAATGCTAATTCACAGGGCTTTAAACTTTTATTTAATAGCTCGCCAATTATGGCTTCAAGTTTAGCTCGTGATAATTTTATTGTGAGATGTTTTGGTCCTGACTGATCAGCTGTAATAAAAGGAAGGTTTACTTCTGTTTCAGTTGAACTAGATAATTCTATTTTTGCCTTTTCAGCTGATTCTTTCAATCGCTGAAGAGCAAGTTTATCTTTTCTTAAATCAATACCGTTATCTTTTTTAAATTCATCTGCAAGATAATCTATAATATGAAGATCAAAGTCTTCACCGCCTAAGTGAGTATCTCCATTTGTAGATTTAACCTCAAACACACCGTCACCAATTTCTAAAATAGAAATATCAAATGTCCCTCCACCTAAGTCATAAACAGCAACTGTCCCAGATTTTTTTTTGTCCAGTCCATATGCTAAGGCCGCTGCTGTAGGTTCATTAATTATTCTTAAAACCTCTAAACCAGCAATTTTGCCAGCATCTTTTGTTGCTTGCCGCTGAGCATCATTAAAATAAGCGGGTACGGTTATGACAGCCTGAGTTACGTCTTCCACTAAATAAGCCTCTGCTGTCTCTTTCATTTTTTGAAGAACAAATGCACTTATTTGACTAGGGCTATATTTCTCTCCTCGAGATTCCACCCACGCATCACCATTATCACCTTTAATAATTTTGTATGGGACGAGTTCACTATCGCTTTTAACAATACTGTCTTCATAATTTCTCCCAATGAGTCTTTTAATAGCAAAAAGAGTATTTTCTGGATTGGTTACAGCTTGTCTCTTGGCAGACTGGCCTACAAGTTTTTCTTTATTTTCCGAAAAAGCCACCATAGAAGGTGTGGTTCTAGTTCCTTCTGAATTCTCGATTACCTTCGCTTCCTTACCCTCCATAACTGCAACACATGAATTAGTTGTGCCCAAATCTATTCCAATCACTTTTGCCATACCGCTATTTCCATCCTAATTTAAAATTGTATTAATTATGTGCCCTATATAAAAAGACTAATTAAAATATGGTAAATAAGTTAAAAATTACAAGAACCTATAAAAAAAATATTATTTTTTTGTTAATTTTCCTTGTTTTTCTGGTTTTTTTTATATTCTTTCTCAGATTTAATCTCTTTAATTTCACCAACATTCTTTATTTCTGGGCGCTTTGAGACGCCTACCATGGCTGGTCTTAATAAACGGTCATACATCATGTATCCTGCTTGAATTTCTTGAACAACAATTCCTTCTTCGATGTCCTCTTTTTCAATTTCCATCATGGCTTGGTGTACATTGGGATCAAACCTGTTTTCCAAAGAAATAATTTTCTTAACGCCGTTTTTTTCTAAAATAGTTGTAAAATCTTTCTTAACCATTTTTAGACCATCAATTAAATTTCCAATGGATTCATTGGTTTTTTCATCTTTATTAATTACAGAAAGTGCTCTTTCCAGATTATCATCAAGGGATAAAATATCACGAGCAAGATTTGTGCTTCCGTACCTTATTGAATCAGCTTTTTCTCTCTCAAATCTTTTTCTAATATTTTCCATTTCAGCAAGAAGTCTTATTTTTTCTTCTTTTAACTCAACTATCTCTTCGATTAACTTATCTTCATTTGATTTTTCATCTATCTCAGCTTCAGATTCTTCTTGGTTTTTTTCCTCTGTATCATGCAAATTTTCATCTGGAATTTGTTTACTAGCATGATCTTTATTTTCTTCTGTATTATTAATTTTATCTAAATCTTCAATATCATCTTTCTGCTTTATTGAATTTTCTTTTTTTTCTTTCATCAGTCTATAACCTTTCCAATAATTTTTGATGTATAATCAACAAGTGGTACTATTTTAGCATAATTTAGGCGAGTAGGCCCAACAACACCTATGGCACCAACAATTTCTTGGTCTTTGTTTTTATATGGGGCCATTACCATAGAAAGACCAGAGTGTTTAAATAAAAAATTTTTGGACCCAATAAAAATTTGCACACCATTAGCCTTTGCTGCATTTTCTAAAATATTAACAAATGAGGTTTTTTTTTCTATTTCATCAAAAAGACCTCTTATTTGATCAAGATCTTTTAGAACCATTTCATCCTTAAGAAGATTAGAATGGCCATGTAAAAAAATATAAGGATTTTTTAAATTTGGTGAACTTTCTAAAATCCCCCTTTTTATTAATTTTGATGAAATTATTTCTAGTTCGTTTTGATATTTAACCAATTCATTTTCTACAAGTTTTTTAATTTGAGAAATATTTTTGTTTTGAAACTTTGAGCTTAAGTAATTTGAGGTTTGGACCAACAAGGAGTGGTTATACTTTCCGCCATCTTCTATAATTCTATTTTCTACCTCTCCATTTTCATAAGCTAAAATAGACATTATTTGTGTTTCGTTTAATCTTATAAACTCTATGTGCTTTATATTTTTTTGAAATTTTGGAGCAATTACTATTCCGGCATGACTTGATAATCCTGAAATAGCCTTTGAAGCTACTTCGAGAACTTCTTCGTATGGTTTGCCCCTAGATGCACATTGTTGTTTAATTATTTCTTTTTCTGAATTGGAAACTCTTCCAAATTCTAACAGTCCATCAACAAAAAATCGCATGCCTTTGTTAGTGGGCATCCTACCTGCTGACGTATGTGGGGCATACAGTAATCCCTCTTTCTGAAGGTTTGATAAAATTGCCCTTATGGATGAAGAAGACAAATTGAGCCCTCCTCTTTTTAAAATTGTTTCTGATCCTGCAGGCGATCCTGTTTCTAAGTAAGATTCTACTAAGTTCTTAAATATATGTTTGGACCTATCGTTTAAAGCTGTATATAAATTTTCTGTCATTAATATTATAATGGTGTTAAAAAAAAATTTATCAATTATTATTAAATTATAATGAGAAAAGATAGAGCATTTAACAAAATGCGGGATATTTCGTTTGAAATTAACGTAAACGAACATGCAGAAGGCTCATGTCTTGTAAAATTCGGAAAAACCCAAGTAATTTGTACTGCCTCTATTGATGACAAAACTCCTCATTGGCTTAAAAATTCAGGGAAAGGTTGGATAACCGCAGAATACGGAATGTTACCAAGAGCAACAAACCAAAGAATTGATAGGGAGGCAGCAAGAGGCAAACAAAGCGGCAGAACTAAAGAAATTCAAAGACTAATTGGAAGAAGTTTGCGATCGGTTACAAATTTAGATAATTTAGGAGAAAGACAAATTAAAATAGATTGCGACGTCATACAAGCGGACGGAGGAACAAGAACAGCAGCAATCAGCGGTGGTTTTGTTTCTCTTTTTTTGGCAGTAAAAAAATTAAAGGAGAATTATAATATTAACAAAACTATAATAAAGGATTTTATTGCAGCAGTTTCATCGGGTATAGTTGAAAGCAAACCAATTCTTGATCTAAACTATGAAGAGGATTCCTCTGCACAGGTTGATGCAAATTTTGTTATTTGTGAAAGTGGTAAAATATCTGAAATTCAGGTAACTGGTGAAGAATATTTTTTTGATGAAAAGCAATTTGAAGAAATTTATATATTAGCAAAGCAGGGCATTTCTGAAATCATACTTAAACAAAAAGAAGTGTTAAATTAAAAATTGAAAAATATAATATTTTTTTCCAGTAATAAAAAAAAAATTATTGAAATAAATAGGTTGTTTAAAACAACGAATATAAAAGTAATAAACCTAAATAATTTCACAAAATTAAAAGAGCCAGTTGAAAATGGAAAAAGCTTTTTTGAAAATGCTATAATTAAATCTAACTACGGTTTAAAAACTTTTAAGCTACCCTGTTTTGCTGATGACTCGGGTATTTGTGTTAGGGCATTAAATAACAAACCGGGCATTTATTCAAAAAGATTTTTAAAAAAATTTGATAACAAAAATGAAGCCTTTAATTATATAATTAAAAAAACTATAGAAAAAAAGAATAGTGTTGCTAGCTTTATAACAGCTATCTCTTTAACTTTAGACGATAAACAACATATACTCTTTAAGGGAGAGTTGTTAGGATCTATTTCTAAAAAACCAAGGGGAACAAATGGGTTTGGATATGATCCAATATTTATTCCAGATGGATACAAAAAAACCTTAGCTGAATTAAACACACTCACAAAAAACTCTATAAGTCACAGGGGTATTGCTATACAAAAATTAATTAATTTTTTATCTAATTAACTTTTTTTGCTTCTCCATTTGAAATTTTAAGAATGCTCAAGTCTCTTTCAATTATATTATCATCAAAATAAAAATTTCCATCAACCCCATCAAACCTGACGCTTTTGTTATTGAGTAGTTTATATAAATCGTCTAATGTTTGTTTTTTACCATAAACATATGAGAGCAATCCTATTAAATCATATGGCAATGTTGATATTCGCAATGGCTTAGCATCATATATTTTTGTGTATTGTTCAAAAAGATCTTTTCTTTTAGCAAGCTCTACACCAGCAAAAAAAGCATTTTGCAATGAAGGCTCATCAAAAAAAGCTGGATCATCCCAAACTCCAGTACCAACAAATTTTACTACATTGGGGTCAATATCATAATAGGGCAAAAGTGGAACAACTTGTAATAATCTTATGCCGTAATCCGCAATAAGAACGTGCGTAAAATCTAGATCTTTAGTTGTTTTAAACTTTTTTAATTTTTTTAATCTTTTCTTAGACTCTGAATCATTTTTTTTAGCCAATATGGTTTTTTGTCTTGTTAGTTCATACTTTCTTAATTCATATTTTCCAAGTTCTTTAATTGCTTCCCTAAGATTTGACATATCGGCCTTATAAGATGATCTGTTTACAATTACGGAATCACTATCAAAGGCAATTTGATCAACAAGAAAATTTATTGCATAGCCATATATATTTTCAGGATACAAAATTGCCACTTTTGAGTTATTAGGAAAAAAATCAAATAAAGTTTTTATTTCATTTTTGGGAAAAAAATTAATCAAAAATACACAATCACCTGCTAGATCTCTTTCAGATGAGAATGAGAAAAAAATGGCCCCCTCTTGACAATATTTTTTTACAAGTTTTGTGTGCTTAGAATTTAATGGCCCTATATAAACTTTTCCTAAATTATCATATGAAGACAATAATTTATCTAGCTCTAAGGTGTTTTTATATGTTGCAATATTAAAATTTACATCAACGAGGTTTTTATTGTAAACCGCAAGCTCTGTTACGTTTATAAACTGATCAGTTATTTGTTTATTGTCAGTGGAAGATATAATTATATCAATATTTCTATTTAAATTTACATTAAAAAACTTTGTTTTATTTTTTTGTATTTCAGTTTCTGTTTTTGTTTTTTGGTCATTTGTTTTATTTTCTAAGCTTTCAGTGTTATTTATTGTTTTGTCGTCTAATTTAAGCAAGCTAACATTTTTATTATTTACTGGTGAACATCCTATTAAAAATATAAACAATAAAACAATATTTGTTATGAAAAATGGCTTGTATATAATTGCTACACCAATAGGAAATTTAAATGACATTAGTTTACGTGCTCAAAAGACCTTGGGGGAGGTAGATATAATAATTTGTGAAAATCCAAAACATTCACTTAAAATATTATCAAAATTAGGCATTAAAAAGAAACTATACTCAATTCACGATTATAACGAAGAAAAAATAATTAAAAAAATAGAACAATATGCTGAAAATTCATCTATAGCTCTTATTTCTGATGCTGGTTCACCTGTTATTTCAGATCCTGGTTTTAAGCTTGTTAGATTTTATAACACCAAAGGGCTTAACATAACAACAGTTCCAGGTCCTTGTTCCATAATATCTGCCTTACAGTTGTCTTCAATGCCAATAAATGAATTTCAGTTTTTGGGATTTGCACCAAAGACAGCTAAACATTTGGGAGATTTTATAAACAAAGTAAGTTTTTCAGATAAAACTTCAGTTTTTTTTATTTCAAGTCACCGGGTTGTTCTTTTTTTGAATATTGCAAATAAAATTATGCCTGAAAAAGAAATATGTATTTGCAAAGAAATTACTAAGTTAAATGAAAAAAGAATAACTGGCTCTCCAAAAGAAATATTAAATAAAATAAACAAAAATACTATTAATTTACGTGGCGAATTTGTTTTTGTTATTGGTGGAGATATAAATTATAACCAAAAAAAGACCTTTGGGGATCTGGATAAACAAATTATTAAGCTGTTGAGTAAATTTTCTTTGACTGACGTCGTTGAAATAGTGCATAAAATTAATGGAGTTTCAAAAAAAGAAATTTATAATATGGCATTAAAATTAAAAAAATGAAAAAAGCCAAATATCTCTTCTTTGTGTTGTTAATAATTAACTTTATTTATAGTTGTTCACCAGCTAATATTTTAGCAAGTGGTGGAGCAACAACAATGGTTGTTGCTGAGGGTGATAGATCTTTAGGAACGGTGGTTGATGACGCAACCATAAAAGTTAACATAGCTGCAAAATTTATAGCCTCAGAAGATAATTTATTTATTAATGTTAACACCACAGTTCTTGAGGGAAGAGTGTTGTTAACAGGCCTAGTAGAAAACCAAGAAGTAAGAATTGAGGCTGTAAGACTTGTTTGGGAAATTGAAGGTGTTAATGAGGTTATTAATGAAGTTCAAATAGGCAACAGAGCTACACTTAAAGAATACGCTAATGATCTTTGGATAAACACACAAGTAAAAGGCTTAGCCGCAAAAACAATAGGTTTAAGAGCTGTCGGATACAATTTCGAAACAATCCAAGGAAAGGTTTATGTAGCTGGAATAACAAGAAAGCCAGATCAGCTTAATTCACTTATTGAATCGATAAAAACAATTAAGGGCGTAAAGGAAATAGTTAATTACGTTATAGTAAAAAAATAATTTAAATTTTTAAATCTATCTTTTCACCACCTATAATATGTATATGAAAATGTGGAACCTCTTGTCCGCCATCAACCCCTGAATTAGAAATTATCTTGTAACCAGTTTTATCTACTCTAAGTAACCTGATTACATAATTAACGTTATTAAAAAAATTAGTAATAAATTCTGAATTTGTATTTGCAACAAAATCTGAAAAATCAGCGCACTCTTTTTTGGGTATTCCCAAAACATGTATCTTTGCTATTGGATTAACATCATAAAAAAACAAACTAATTTCATCTTCATATACTTTTTTACAAGAAACTTCAGATCTTAAAATTTTTGCAAAAATATTATTTTTATCGTACATTTTTTCTTTTATGAATTTCTTTTTCAATATCTTTTAGTGAAATTTTTTTTGAATGCAGCAAGACAAAAAGATGGTAAATTAAATCAACAGCTTCTTCAATTGTTCTTTTTTTTGTTCCTTTCAAATAATCTATAACAAGCTCGGTGCTCTCTTCACCAAGTTTTTGTGAAATTTTTTTTGGACCAGATTTTAACAACTTCTTGGTGTAAGATTTGTCGGAAGAGGTTTTTGATCTTTTTATAATTGTTTGAAATAAATTTTCAAATTCATTTTTCATTCTATTTCCTCACTGCAATATTTTTTTCAAATAAATATTGTTTTACTTCTTTTATACTAAATTGATTAAAATGAAAAACTGAAGCGGCAAGCAGGGCACTTGCGCCCCCTTTATAAACCCCATCATAAAAATCTTTCATGGAGCCCACACCTCCACTTGCTATTACTGGAATTTTTACAATATTAGTTATTTTTTTTAATATTTCCAAATCAAATCCTTTTTTAGTTCCATCACGATCCATAGATGTAAGAAGAATTTCGCCCGCTCCCAGTTCTTCAACTTCCTTTACCCAGTTTAATGCATTGATGTTTGTTTTAATAGTTCCCCCGTGTGAAAAAACAAACCAGTCATTTCCTTTTTTCTTAACATCTATGGCAACAACAATACACTGGCTTCCAAAATGCTCTGCTGCATCATTAATAATTTTTGGATTTTTTATTGCAGAAGAATTTATAGATATCTTATCAGCGCCTGCCTTTAATAAAGATCTAATATTATCAATTGAGCCAATTCCACCTCCGACAGTCATGGGTATAAAAACTTCTTTGGCAGTTTCCTTAACAACATTGATCATCGTTTCTCTATTTTCGATTGAAGCATCAATATCTAAAAAACATATTTCATCAGCGCCATTTTCTGAATAATATTTAGCTTGTTGTACTGGGTCACCGGCATCAACAAGATCAACAAAGTTTATTCCCTTAACAACCCTTCCCTTCTTAACATCTAAACATGGTATAATTCTAGTCTTAAGCATTTTTGTTTATTAACTCTTGTGCTTTTTTAAGATTAATCTTCCCTACATAGTATGATTTTCCAGAAATTACACCTTCAAGATTTTTTGAATTTATTGCTAGTAAATTTATTATATCCCCATAATTGCTAAGACCACCGCCTACTATGAGTTTTTTTTCTGTTAATTTGATATTTTTTGATATTAGCTTTATGTTTAATCCGCTTAACATTCCGTCATTTTCAATATCTGTTAAAACATATCCTCTTATATTAGATTCGTTGTATTTTTTATAAACATCCCCCGCATTAAGAGTTGTTTCTTGCTCCCAACCCTTTATCATTACCCTGTCTCCCAAAATATCAACAGATACATATATTTTGTCTGGATAATTTTTAGATAGATTAACAACTCTATCGGGTTCGGTTGCTGAAAAAGAGCCAATAATCAAATAATCTATATTTATATCAAAAAAAAATTTAACATCATCTTCGTTTCTAATTCCTCCACCTAGTTGAATTGGTATTGAAATCGCTTTTCTAATTTTTTTTACTGTTCTTGAATTTATATCTCTTCTGCCAAAAGCAGAGTCTAAATCAACCAAGTGAAGTCTCTTACAGCCCATTTGCTCAAAATGCTTAGCTTGACTAACAGGATCTTCGTTAAAAACTATTGTGGTGTTGTCTTTGCCCTTTGTCAACCTTACGCATTTATTATCTTTTAAATCAATTGCTGGGAAAATGTTCACTATAATTTCTTTAAAAAATATAAACCCTTTACAAAGCTTCCGTTTATATATGCATAACATGGGTTTTCGCCCCATTTTGTAAAACCTTTTTTTTGAAATAATTTAATTGCAGCTTCCTGCGTCTCTCTTATGTCAAGCTGTATGCATTTTGAATTGTTCTCCTTAGAAATTTTAGTTGCGTAATCTATCATTGACTTTGCTAATCCATATCCTCTAGCCCACGGGACAACAAAATGTGATTGAATTCTAGCGATATTTTTTTGCGCTTCATTGTTTGTTGTTTGAAAGGAAAGCAGCATTGCACCAGCTATTACTTCATTTAATCTACCAACTATCAAAATGTTGGTTTTAACTAAAAGCAAATCATTCCAATATTTTTTTAAAACCTCTCTTTTAGGAACAGTAATCCAACCAAAACCTCCTCCTGCTTTAATTGCCTGCTCTGTTATATTACATAAGTCTGCCAAATCTAAATCGGAAAAGTTGTTTAAGTTTTCAACACTTATATTTATGTTTTCTTTTGTTAATGTGTTCATAATCTCATAAATCCCTCAATTAGTTCTAAGCCCTGTTTTGAGCTTTTTTCAGGATGAAACTGCACTCCATATA
>Ga0163108_10001388_pt1 | contig 17713 bp, 11 predicted proteins | sample Fk1155metaG_FD_109644 | JGI IMG/M metagenome (GOLD analysis project Ga0163108, IMG submission 109644) | Marine microbial communities from the Central Pacific Ocean - Fk160115 155m metaG | ecosystem: Environmental > Aquatic > Marine > Oceanic > Photic zone | place: The Central Pacific Ocean...
CTCGTCGCTGACTATACGACTCCCACGAAGCTGAAGGGCTCCCTTGAAGACATCCGGATCTACTGGGGTGTCCTGAGCGCGAAGGAAATAAAGGCCTGGGCCTCGAAATAAACACCAGAATTTTCCGGGAGGCGAACATGTCGTCGGAGCCACTGACAGCTGAACAGATCGAGGACTTCCACCGCGATGGTTACCTCATCGTCAGATCAATGTTTGACACCGAAGAGATGGAGCTCTTGAAGCGGGCGGCAAAAGAAGACCGCGAGCTCGAGGCCCACTCCTACAGCAAAGGTGATGGGGAAGGCGGCAAGGTGCGCATGTCGTTGTGGAATCACCCGGGAGATGGGATCTATGGCATGTTCGCGCGCTGCCGCCGAATTGTCGATGGCTCGGAGCAGCTCCTTGACGAAGAGGTCTACCACTATCACTCCAAGATGATCATGAAGGACCCCAGGGTTGGCGGGGCCTGGACCTGGCACCAGGACTATGGCTACTGGTACCAGAACGGCTGTCTCTCTCCGCAGATGGTCAGCGCGACCATAGCGGTCGACGCAGCCACGATTGAAAACGGCTGCATGCAGTTCATCAGGGGTTCGCACGGGCTTGGCCGGATCGACCACGTGCTCGCCGGAGACCAGGCCGGCGCGGACATGGAGCGAGTCAACGTCGCGCTCGAGCGCGGCGAACTGGTCCACTGCACGATGGAGCCGGGCGACGCCTGCTTCTTCCACTGCAACCTGCTGCATCGTTCAGACCAGAACCGCTCCGAGAACCCGCGCTGGGCCATGATCTGCTGCTACAACGCGGCCTCCAACGACCCCTACAAGGACTCTCACCATCCGCGCTACACACCGCTTTCCAAGGTGGACGATTCAAAGATCAAGGAGGTCGGGGTCAAGCGCTTCAGCGATGATGAATCCGATGTCGCCTGGCTTGATGACCAGGAAGACCAGAGCGCCAGGGGTCTCGATTAGGAACCCTGGAGAGGATTTCCAGGCGGCGTGGAGACAAGGGCCTGTCCCGCTTTACTTATCCGGCGGCAAGGTTAGACTACCCTGCCTCAATCCAGACCAGGAAGATTGCCACGATGGGCTCCGCGGGAAACAATCCGGCTATAGAAAAATCGCTTCGAGCGGCTCTCGCCGATCGCATCCTCGTGCTCGATGGCGCCATGGGAACGATGATCCAGGCGCATGCGCTCACGGAGGATGACTTCCGGGGGGAACGCTTCAGCGACCACTCCCGCGAGCTCAAGGGCAACAATGACCTCCTCAGCCTGACCCGCGCGGATCTTATTGGCGACATCCACCGGGCCTTCCTCGAGGCGGGAGCGGACATCATTGAGACCAACACCTTCTCCAGCACCTCGATCGCACAGGCGGACTACGGGCTCGAGAGCCTGGCAAAAGAGCTCAACACCGCGGCCGCTGGCCTCGCCCGCAAGGCCGCGGATGACTTCATGCAGGCTAACCCCGGGCGCGAGTGCTTCGTAGCCGGGGCCCTGGGGCCTACCAACAGGACCGCCTCGCTCTCGCCGGACGTCGATGACCCGGCCTGCAGGGCCGTAACTTTCGACCAGCTGGCCGAGGCGTACCGGGAGCAGGCCGAAGGGCTCATCGCAGGAGGGGCCGACCTCCTGCTGGCCGAGACCACCTTCGACACCCTCAACCTGAAGGCCGCCATCTTCGCCTTCGAGGAGCTCTTCCGGGAGCGCGGCTCACGGCTGCCGGTGATGCTCTCGATCACCATCACCGATGCCTCGGGACGAACCCTGTCAGGCCAGACCGCCGAGGCCTGCTGGAACTCGATTCGCCATGCAAGGCCCCTGAGCATCGGGATCAACTGCGCCCTTGGAGCCGCGGCGATGCGGCCCTACATCCGGGAGCTCTCCCGGGTCGCTGACTGTCACCTGAGCTGCTATCCCAACGCCGGGCTGCCCAATCCTCTCAGCGAGACGGGCTACGACGAAACTCCCGAAGACACCAGCGGCGCCCTCGGCGGCCTCGCCGGCGAGGGGCTGCTCAACATCGTCGGAGGCTGCTGCGGTACGACGCCGGAGCATATCCGCTCCATCGTCGAAAGGGTCAAGGCCTGCGCGCCCCGCGAGCTGCCGGCGACAGCCCCCGCCACCCGGCTCAGCGGCCTTGAACCCCTCACACTCGAAGGCGAGAGGATCCCCCTGGTGATGGTTGGCGAGAGAACCAACGTCACCGGCTCGCCGCGCTTTCGCCGACTGGTCCTCGAGGAGAACTTCGAGGAGGCCCTCTCCATTGCCCGGCAACAGGTCGATAACGGGGCCAACGTGATCGACATCAACTTCGATGAGGCCCTGCTCGATTCCGAGGGCTCAATGACGCGCTTCCTCAATCTCATAGCCTCCGAGCCGGACCTGGCCAGGGTGCCGATCATGATCGACAGCTCCAGGTGGTCCGTTATCGAGGCCGGGCTCAAATGCGCCCAGGGAAAATGCATCGTCAACTCGATCAGCCTGAAGGAAGGCGAGGAGAGCTTCCTCGAACAGGCTCGCCTGTCACGGCAATATGGAGCGGCCGTGGTCGTGATGGCCTTCGATGAATCCGGCCAGGCGACCGGCCTTGAAGACCGAATCAGCATCTGCGAGCGGGCCTACGGCCTGCTGACCCGGGAGGTCGGCTTCGACCCGGAAGACATCATCTTCGACCCGAACATCCTGACCGTCGCTACCGGCATCGCCGAACACAACGACTACGCCATCAACTTCATCGAAGCGGTCCGGGGGATCAAGAAGCGCTGCCCCGGCGCCCGCACCAGCGGCGGGGTGAGCAATATCTCCTTCTCTTTCCGGGGCAACAACGTGGTCCGCGAGGCGATGCATTCGGCCTTCCTCTTCCACGCCATCGAGGCCGGCCTCGACCTGGCGATCGTAAACGCCGGCATGCTGGAGGTTTACGAGGAGATCGATGCGGAGCTGCTCGAGCTTGTCGAGGACGTCCTCTTCAACCGGCGCGAGGACTCCACCGAGCGCCTGGTCGAGTACGCGGCCGGGCTGGAAGACCCCGGGCGAAAAAGAGAAAGCGACAACGGCCGACTCGCCTGGCGTGAGCAGGATGTCGCCGAACGGCTGAGCCACTCCCTGGTCAACGGCATCACCGACTTCATCGAGAGCGACACGGAGGAGGCGCGCCTGCTCTTCGGCCGACCCCTGGAGGTCATCGAGGGGCCGCTGATGGACGGCATGAAGATCGTCGGTGACCTCTTCGGAGAGGGGAAGATGTTCCTCCCGCAGGTCGTCAAGAGCGCCAGGGTCATGAAAAAGGCCGTGGCCTGGCTCGAGCCCTTCATGGAAGAAGAGAAGAGCGCGGGAAGAAGCGCCGAGGGCCGCATCGTGATGGCAACGGTACGAGGCGACGTCCATGATATCGGCAAGAACATTGTGGGGGTCGTCCTGGGCTGCAACAACTGGGACGTCGTCGACCTGGGCGTCATGACGCCTTGTGAAAAGATTCTTGAGACAGCGCGAGAGCTCAACGCGGACCTGATCGGATTGAGCGGCCTCATCACTCCCTCACTCGACGAGATGGCTGTGGTGGCCTCAGAACTGGAGCAGGCCGGCTTCTCGACTCCCCTGCTGATCGGCGGGGCGACAACAAGCAGAGCTCATACAGCCATCAAGATCGCGCCCCTGTATTCGCACCCCGTGGTCCATGTGCTGGACGCATCAAGAGCCGTCGGGGTCTGCTCCACCCTGCGTCCCGATGGCAGGAACAGGAGCGCCTTCATCGCGGAAAACCTGGAGGCGCAGGACAAGGCGCGCAAGCAATACGAGAACGCTCAGTCGAAGCCCGCCTCGATCCTCGACATCGCCGAGGCTCGGCGGCTGGGCTTCCAGGGCGACTGGGCTTCCAGGGAGCTCTCGACGCCATCGAAAACCGGCCTCGAGATCCTGGAGAGCTTCCCCTTGGAGGATCTTGTTCCCTACATCGACTGGTCGCCGTTCTTCGCGGCCTGGGAGCTCTCGGGACAATTCCCGAAGGTACTTGAGGATCCGATCGTCGGTGAACAGGCCCGCAAGCTGCACAACGACGCCCTCGGCCTGCTGGAAACCATCGTCTCGGAGAAGCTCCTCGAAGCCCGAGCCGTCACCGGCTTCTTCGCGGCCAACTCCGACGGAGATGACGTCCAGCTCTACGCCGATGCCGGGAAGAGAGAGAGCCTCGCCACCCTGCATTTCCTCCGTCAGCAGCACCAGCGCGACAGGAGCAAACCTCAGTATTGCCTCGCCGATTTTGTCGCTCCCGACTCGAGCGGCAAGGTGGACCATGTCGGGGCCTTCGCGCTGTCGACAGGCTTCGGCCTCGATGAGATCTGCGCCCGGTTCGAAGCCGACAACGACGACTACAACTCCATCATGGCCAAGGCTCTGGCGGACCGGCTGGCAGAGGCCTTCGCCGAGCTCCTGCATCGCAAGGCGCGGAACAACCTGGGCTACGGCGCCGACGAGGAGCTGGGCTACGAAGACCTGATCGCCGAGCGCTACCGCGGAATAAGGCCCGCCCCGGGCTACCCGGCCTGCCCGGACCACACCGAGAAACCGACGATCTGGGATCTCCTCAAGGTCAGGGAGAACACCGGCATCGAGCTCACCGAGAGCTACGCCATGTACCCCGCAGCGGCGGTCAGCGGACTCTACCTGGGACATCCCGAGAGCAGGTATTTCGCCGTTGGAAGGATCGACAGGGACCAGGTGCTTGACTATGCGGAGAGAAAGGGCGTAGCCCCCTCCGAGGTCGAGAGATGGCTGGCCCAGAACCTGGCCTACGACCCGAGCTGAGATACTCCCGCGCGGGAGCGGCTCAGGATTCTTCGCCACCCAGCTCGGAGCCGGCGAGATGAATCACGCGGTAGAGATCCTTCAGCTCGCCAACGCCGGCGATCATGTCCTTGACCGTACCGCCGGTCTGGAAATTAATCAGCGCCTTGGAAAGATAAGGAGCCACGTCCAGGACTGTCAGGCGCTCACGGAGAATCGCGCTTTCAGCCAGACGCTCCTCTAAACCACCGCGGCTGTTAGTACAGATCAACTCGTCGAGAGCCGAGTCCGCAAGCCGCTCATCGAAGCGACCGCCCGTATCGCTGTCGAAACCGTAGAAGTGCGTCACCAGCCCGATGACCTTCTTGGCGCCCTTCTCCTTGGCCGCCTTGGCCGCCTGGAACATGGTCGAACCCGAACGCATCATGTCATCGAGGATCACACCGACGGTTCCATCGACCTCTCCCACGAAGTCCAGAACCTGCTTCTCGTCAACCGAACCTCTCACCCGCAGCTGGTGGACAGCGGCCTGGCCGGCCACCCACTCAGGGCTCATGTTCTTGAAGAGCTCCTCGCGCATGCGAACGCCGCCATCATCCGGAGAGATCAGGATGAACTTCTCGCCCTGCTCGATAAAACGATGGTTGAGATAGTCACTGAACAGCGGCTCCATCTTCAGGTGGTCGAAGCTGTCGAAGGCGATCTCTATCTGCTCCGCGTGCAGCGAGGTGACGATGATATGATTCATGCCGCGGCGGATGAGGTCATCGGCCACATCACGAACCGTGATCGGCTCGCGGCGGGCATGGGTCTTGTCCTGGGCCTGGTACCAGAGGCAGGGAACCACAAAGTTGATCTGCCGTACCTTGCAGGTTCGCTTCAGCGTGGAAAGAATCTTGAGCGCGTTGGCAAGCGAGACATCAGGGTCTTCGCCATAATCTACGGTGGCGATGACGTAGACATGCTTGCCGCGCAGGTTCTCTTTCACGACAGCCTTCTTCTCGCCATCGCCGAAGGTCAGGATCTCCACCGGCACCAGGGGCTTCCCAAGGATCCTGGCCATCGAATTGGCCAGCTTGTCATCGGGGCGGACGGATACGAGCGAGAAGGCGTCTCTCGCCCTGCGATCCATGTCCCGCTTGAGCTCATCGCGAACTCGATCCTCTATGAACTGCTCCAGCCAGGAACGGAACTGGGGATCACCCTGTAGACTTTCAAATTCCATCTGTCCAACTCGTTCTTTTGAACTACATTCTCAGCGGAACCAATAAAGAAAAGCTCAGGCCAGAGTGAACTTATACCAGTTCTTCATTCGCTGGCAAGGACTGTCGCCAACAGATGTTGGCGGAAGTTTTTCTTGCTGTGGGACGGTTTGTCTCTTCTGATGGTTGGCCGTAGCAAATAAACGAGGAGTCATTGGTGAGATGGCTCCCGGGTCATTCTTCGCCGACCCTGGTGGCGGCGAACATTCCGGCCGGAAGGCCGGTGGTTTCAAAAGTGAAGAGAGGAGCGGTCATGGAATTAGAGGTGGTATTTTTGGAGGATCCGGCTTGCAGCTGGTGCTGGGCTTTTCAACCCGTTGAGACGACCTTTCTCTTCGAGTGGGGTGAGCAATTGCGATGGCGCATGGTCATGGCTGGACTTCGAGACCATCCCGTTCCGGACCCGAGCCTGATCATCCGTCACTGGCAAACCGCCGCGGACGTCTCCGGCATGCCGTTTGAGCCGGAAATCTGGAATTACCACATCCTGGAGAGCACCTTTGTCTCCTGCAGGGCCGTCAAGGCTGTGGCCGTACGAAGCGACGAGGCCGCCCGCAGGCTGCTGCGTCGAATCCGGGAGGCCTTCTACGTCGAGCAACAGAAGATCGATGACCTCGAGCTTGTTTTCTCGCTCGCCGAAGAGCTTGGACTCAGCTCCGAGGACATGACCGAGCAGCTCTCCAACGGCCGGGCAGATGTGCTGTTCGACGCCGACCGTGAAGACGGCAGCCGCTACGGCTTCGGCTTCCCGACGATCGTCATCCGCCGCCCCACCATGGAAGAACCCAAGGTTCTGCAGGGAGCGGTACCCTACCGCGACCTCCTCGACGGCCTCTACGCGATGGGCGTCGATCACAAATCACGCAAGCGGTTCCGCGGAACCGACAGCGACTGGCGCCGCCTGCTCGAGCTCCAGCCCCGGATCACCATGGCCGAGCTTCGCATGGTGACCAACATGAAACCCGCGAGCATAGAAAGCCGCCTCAAGACGATGGGAATCGTGAGGGAGGGGCCCTTCTACTGCCTGCCCCTGGACAAACGCCAGGAACAGGTCCTGATCCCCGAAGAGCTGAGCTTCTAATTCTCCGGCGGCCGCTCAATCGGCGATCTTCCAGGGATTGTCCGCGAGGGTCTCTCTGATAGCCTGCTCGTTCTCTTCGACACCGCGGTCACCCTCCTGCGAGGCGGCATCGGCGAAGGTACCGCCCGGGTAGAAGGTTCCGCGGGCGGCGGTATAGGCTTCACCCCGCAGATGCGCGAGGGGATTGTGTCCGAGACGCTCACGCCGAGCCTGGCGCAGCGCCCCGAGATCAACCTCAGTGACAACGATCTTTTCTCCCGGCCCCGGATCGGCCTGCGAGAGAATCCGTCCATCGTAATCGACGACCATGCTCCCTCCGGGCCATGAAAAGGGTGGATAGTTCTCGAGACTTGCCCCCTGGTTCGAGGCGACCACATAGGCCAGGTTTTCGATAGCCCGGCTGCGGTTGATCACGGTCCACCAGTCCATAGGAGGGGTGGCGCCCCAGGGGTCCATGTAGGCCGAGACCCGCACCAGCAGCTCCGCCCCGCCCAGCGCCAGCTCGCGAATCGCCTCCGGAAAGAGCCAGTCGTAGCAGATGGCGCAGCCGATGTTGCCGATCTCGGTACGGGCGACCGGGAACAGCTCATCCTTGTATCCCGGCAGGTCATGGGGGCTGGCATGGACTTCCCACGGCAGCCAGGGGTTCACCTTACGGTACTTGTAGACGACTCCCTCCGGCCCCACCAGGCAGGTCGTATTGAAGACCACCCCCGGCCAATCCGGGTCGCGCTCGATGAAGCTGCCTGTCTGGATATAGATACCCAGCTCCCTGGCTTTTTTCTCGTAGCGGTCGGTGTGCTCACAGGGCAACTCGACGGCCAGCTTGTCTCTCAATTCCCGGGCCGTCGCGTAGACCGGAGCCGCGTGGGCAAACTCGGGAAAGACCACCAGGCGAACCGGGAAGAAGGGCTTGTAGCCCATGACCGCGGAATCGATCATGGCCAGCATCCGGTCGACCCGCGAGGAGATCTCGCTACGGTCACGGGGACAGGGAAAATCCGTCTGGCAGGCAGCCACTGCGTACTTCATCTGGAGACTCTCCGGACTTTCTGAAAACCGATACACGACAGACCAGCATAGATATTGCCCTTACAGATCTCAGCGTCAAGTCGTCAGTGTTCAATTCGGCGCCGCCGGGAAGGCCTCTAACTCCCGGCCACGGCCTATTTTGACAAGAAAAAAGAACCCGGCTCGTCATCCACCGGGATACTCGGTAAAATAGACGGTCCGACGATCGCCAGCGTCGTTCCGTTTAAGGGTCTTTTCCTGGCGAGACAGTCGACTCTTAAAAAACGCCCGGGTGAGTCCTTCAGTCCCGGGCGGCCAATTCACTGAGAGAACATTCGAAATGTCTGAAATCAATCGTCCGCTCCTCTGCCTTCTGACCGCCTGCTGGCTGCTCTTTGCCGCGAGACTCAATGCCCAGGTTGTCATCAACGAGATCCACTACGAACCGGAAAACAAGACGGCCGCCGAAGAATTCATCGAGCTGCACAACGTCGCCGAAGCGCAGGTTGATCTCTCCGGCTGGTATTTCTCCAATGGAATCACCTTTACCTTTCCCGACGGCACCCTCCTGCCGGCCGGAGGCTATCTTGTGGTCGCCGAAGACCCAGCTGTCCTGGCTGACAACCTGTCCTTCGAGGGCGCCAGCGGCCCGTGGGGGGGACGGCTTGACAACGGCGGAGAGACCCTGACCCTGCGCGATGCGACAGGCGCCCGGGTCGACGAGGTCGACTACCAGGCCGGCTTTCCCTGGCCGCTGGCCGCGCAGGGCAAGGGCAGCTCCATGGAGCTGCTCCACCCCGGAAGCGACAACAACCTGGCCGGAAGCTGGAGAGCCTCGGGGCTCATCGAACGCCCCTTTACCAAGCGTGTCTATTTCCTCCGGGGACAGAGCGAGGACTGGCGCTACAGGCCTGGCACCTCGGAGGCCTCCGATCCTCCGCAGCGCTGGCGTGAAGATGACTTCCCCCTGGACAAGACCTGGCGACAGGCGCAGGCCGGCTTCGGGTTCGGAGATAACGACGACAACACGGAGCTTGCCGATATGCGGCAGTCCTACACCTCGATCTACATGCGCCACACCTTCACCATCGACGATGCCGACAGCATCCCCGAGGCCCTGGTGCTCAACCAGTACATCGATGACGGAGCTGTCGTCTGGATCAACGGCACCGAGGTGCTGCGCTACAATATGGAAGAGGGCGAGCTGGCCTTCGATGACGACGCGCGCGGCGGACGGGAGGCGCGCTGGATCCCGGTGACGCTGCCTAACCCGGCGGCCTATCTCAGGCAGGGAGAAAACCTGGTCGCCGTCCATGGCTTCAACACCTCGCTGAACAGCTCCGACGTCTCCCTGGATTTTGAGCTCTATTCTCCGGGCACCGAGGACGAGGACCCCAACGCGCTTCTGCCGCCGAGCCCCGGCGCGCGCAACACCGTCTTCTCAACCAACCCCGGACCACTGGTCCGCCAGGTTGAGCACAGCCCGGAGCAGCCGGCGGCTGGGGAGGCGCTGGCTGTAACCGCCAAGATTACCGATCCGCAGGGCCTCGCCGCGGTCACCCTGCAATACCAGGTCGTCCAGCCCGGCAATTACATCCCGGCCTTCCTTGCCCATCCGCACAATATACTCATCTCACAGCCGACCCGGGCGCACGAGCCAAACCCTGATTTCGAAGATCCGGCCAACTGGACTACGCTGCAGATGTCCGACGATGGACGCGATGGAGATGAGACCGGCGGAGACGGGATCTATTCCGTTCTTGTTCCCGGCCAGGGCAACAGAACACTGCTTCGCTACCGGATCACCGCCAGCGACACCGCCGACGCCCAGGTCACCGTACCCTACAAGGATGACCCCTCGCTCAATTTTGCCGCCTTCTTCTACAATGGGGTTCCGGCCTATACCGCCTCCCGGACATCGGTCCATCCCGAGGGCGCCGGCCACACCTACAGCGCCGAGGAGATGGCCGCCCTGCCGGTCTACACGCTCATCTCCCTCGGCACCGACATGACCCACTGTGTCGGCTACTCGGGCAGCTTCCAGATTCCCAAGTCAAACGAGCCGGCGCGTGACCATTTCAACTGGGAGGGAGCCTTCGTCTACGATGGAGAGGTCTACGACCACGTCAGGTACAGGCTGCGCCAGGCCAACGACCGCTACGGCGGCAGCGGCAAGCGCTCGATGCGAATCCGCTTTCCGAAAGGACATTACCTGAAGGCCCGCGACAACTACGGCAAACGCTACCCAACCCGCTGGAGAACCCTCAACACCGGCAAGATGTTCGACAACAAGCGTGTCGGAAATTTCGGCGTTACCGAATCGATGAACTCGATGCTGTGGAACATGGTGGGGGTCCCCGCCCCCCACTTCAACACCTTCCACTTCAGGGTCATCACCGGTGAGGACGAGGTTCCGGCGGGCAACTACAGCCAGTACCTCGGCGACTTCTGGGGCATGTATGTCGGGATCGAGGACTACGACCCCCGGTTTCTCGATGCCCACGGCCTCGAAGACGGCAACCTCTACAAGCTCAAAGACGGCCAGTTCAACGGCAATGACCTGCGGCGCAACCAGGGCCGCTACGCCATCACCACCGATGCCGACTTCCAGAACATCCGCCGTAACCTGCGCCCCCAGCGCAACGCCGAATGGCTCGACGCGCATGTGAACTACGACAAATGGTATCCCTACCACGCCGTCGTCGAGGGGATCCGCCATTATGATTTCCGCCCGGCTGATTCGCACTCCAAGAACCGGGCCTGGTATTTCGAACCCGACGAACGGAGCAATTTCGGCAGGCTCTGGACCATGCCCTGGGATTCCGACGCGAGCTGGGGACCGAACTGGAACAGCGGCGTGGACTATTCCAAGGACGCCATCTTCGGCAGCGGCGGGAAGGCCGAGTACAAACAGAAGTACCGCAACTTTATCCGCGAGTTCAGAGACCTCATCTGGACCCAGACCGTGCTCAACCAGATGATCGACGACCTTGGCGAAAGAATCGAGGTCTTCTCCATGGCCGACCGGGACCGCTGGCGCAACGGACCGACCCAGGCCGGCCGGCAGGATTTCGGTGCCCTCGCCACCAAGATCAACGACATGAAGCGCTTCGCCTTCATCGGCTGGAGCGGTTCGACCGGGCCCAGCGTGCCCGCCGGAGGCAGGGCGCGCCATCTCGAAAACCTTGCCAACTCAGAAGGAGACCGGACCAGGATTCCCGCGACCCCGACGGTTGTCTACGCCGGGCCTGAAAATTTCCCGGCCAACGCTCTGCTCTTCAACACCCAGGCCTTCAGCGATCCCCAGGATGATGCCTTCGCCGCGATGAAGTGGCGGCTTGGCGAGGTCACTCCGGCCGAAGCGCCCTTCAACCCCGACGAGCCGCGACGCTACGAATGGCCTTCCTCCTGGGAGCTCGAATCGGAGCAGTTCAGCCCCCTCCTGAGGCTGCCGCGCAGCTCCGTACAGGTCGGAAAGACCTACAGAGTGCGGCTCAAGGTCAAGGATGACACCCAGAAATGGAGCCACTGGTCGAACGCCTTCGAGTTCACCGTGTCCGCCCCGACCGCCCTCGACCCGGTGCAGTCTTCGCTCCGAATAACCGAGCTCATGTTCAATCCCCGGGGAGATGAGGGTTTTGAATTTATCGAGCTCCAGAACACAGGCAACCGGGCCATCGACCTCAACGAGGTCCACTTCAGCAATGGCATCGATTTTTCCTTCGCCGGCTCAGCGGTCGAAGAGCTTGCCGCGGGAGCCTATGTCCTGGTCGTACGAAACAGGCTGGCCTTCGCCTCCCGCTACGACACCTCCAATATGCTCATCGCCGGAGAGTACTCCGGCCGGCTCTCCAATGGCGGAGAGCGCGTGGCCCTCTCCTTCGGCAGCGCCGAGACGATTATCGATTTTGAATACGATGATGAGTGGTTCCCTGGAGCCGATGGGACGGGTCTCTCCATGGTCATCATCGACCCCCTGGCGCCGGTTGAGAGCTGGGCCGAGGCGGCATCCTGGCGCCTCAGCGGCTCCCCCGATGGCTCACCCGGAAGCGACGACAGCATCCCCATCGGCGGCAGCCAGCTGCCTGGCGACCTCAGCCAGGATGGAAGCCTCAACATCACCGACGCGGTTGTTCACCTCGGCCAGCTATTCGGAGGGGCCCCGCGGCCCCTGCCGTGCGCGGATGGCGTCTTTGGCCACCCCTCCAACCAGGCGCTGCTGGACGTCGATGGCGACCAACAGTCCAACCTGACCGATGCCGTCTTCCTCCTGCTCTACCTCTTCAACAATGGAGCCCCCCCGGCCCTGGGAACCGAGTGCCTGCGGCTGGCGGACTGCCCCGATGCCTGCGCTCCCTGATGCCCCGGGTAAGGTGAGGGGACTATGGATTCGTTCCTGAAACGCCATTGGTTTCTCGTGGGAATCGCGGCCGCGGTCAGCTGCGGAAGCCTGCTTCCGGAAGGAGGCCTGGCCCTGCGTTCGAGCGGCTACGCCATACCGTTGCTTGTCGCCGCGGTCCTGGCGATCTCGGGCTTCACCCTCGACACCTCCAGGCTGCTGGTCCAGGGAAAGAACCTGCGGGCCATCCTCCTCACCCTCTGCACGACCTACGCAATAGCCCCCCTGCTGGCCTACGCCCTGGCGATATCCTGGGGCCCCGCCCTGGATGGAGCGGGCTCCCAGGGAGCGCTCTTCCTCGAGGCGATGATGATTCTTGCCGCACAGGCGGGAACCCTTGCCTCGGCCCTGGCGATGACGGCCATCGCCCGCGGCAACCAGGAGCTGGCGCTGCTGATCACCGTCCTGTCGAGCATACTCACCGCAATCCTGACGCCGCTCGTGCTGGAGTTCGCGCTTGGAGAGATCGTCGACATCCCTATTGTCGACATCATGCTGAGAATGCTGCTGATCGTCGTACTGCCAGTCTTTGTCGGACAGCTTGCAAGGAAGGCTCTCTGGAAACGAGCGAAAAAGGCGGCAACCGTGGTGAAGATCCTGCCGCGAGTGATTATCCTTTCCTTCCTCTATACCGGCTTCTCCGCGGCCACCGAACACCTCCACGAGGCTCCCGCCCTCGCGCTGCGCTTCCTCGGAGCCTGCCTGTGCCTGCACCTCACCCTCCTGCTCTGGACCTGGCTCTCCTCACGCCTCCTGGGGTTGACCGCTGAGAGCCGCACAGCCGTCATTCTCTGCGGCAGCCAGAAGACTCTTCCCAACGGCATAGATATCTGGACCCGTTTCTTCGGACAGAACCCTTACGGCGCCCTCCCCCTGGCGCTCTACCATGTAGTCCAGCTGCTTGTCGACACCCTGCTGCTGAAGCGGCTGGAGGCATCCAACAACGCCGCCGCCGGTCAGGACAGACAAGAGACCCCAAGCTAGTACCGCCTAAATACCGCGCGGGCGGCTTACTTCTTCCGCTCAGCGTATTGCTCGCTGATCCTGCGGTAGTAGCTCCTGATAATCTCGAGATACTCCGAAGGAGCGGTCTTGGGATTAACCGATCCGATCGCCTCGCGAATCTTAGGAGGAAGGATTCCCCACTTCCTGCCCTTGCGGGTCCGGTTGGCAAGCTCGGCAGCGGAATTCTCGGGTTTCTGGCCATCGCCGGCATCGTTGTTGGGAACCTTGCCGGGCTGCTCCTGGCCATCCTTGCCCTTCGCCTTGCGGGCCTGCTCTTCCTTGGCCTGCTGCTCGGCTTCCTGCTGCTGACGGGAAGATTTGACCTGGTCCTGGTTCTCGCGCGAGGCGCCCTGCTTCTGGCCCTTGGCCTGCTGGCCCTGCTGGCCCTGCTGCTGTTTGCCGCTGGACGGCTTCTGGCTCGGGCTCGGCTGTCCCCCGCTGCCCTTGCCGCCTCGGCTGCACTCTTCGGCAATCTTCTCGATGAGCTGGCTCATCTTCTTGACGACAGCCTTCTGCTGGTTCTGGGTCTCGCCGCCGGTTTTCTTCTTCCCGAGGTCGCTCTGAATCTCTTCCAGCATACGCCGGATCTCATCGAGGTTCTGCTTGCCCTCTTTGATAACCTTGGCCTGCTGAGGATCACCCTTCGCCTCCTTGACCTCCCCGGCCTCACGCTCGGCCCGCGCTATCGGCAGGGCAAGGAGCATGGCTGAAAAGAAGCCCGCGAAGATCATCCTGGTGAAACCGTTCATTGATCGCTCCTGGGAAACAACATTCCGAGTCCGGTCAAGCCCGCCTCCCCCGATGCTGACACCGCAGGCCACGGACACCTGCATACATCCTACTGCTCGCGGAGTTGATGAACCAGCGTTTTCATCGGCCCGCGGGCGCCTGGAGCGGCCCCGTTACCGGAATCGACAACGTGAGCCGGCTGGAAGCGTTGGCCTCAATAACGCGTAAAACCGCTGAGAAAAGGCGATTTCTCTACTCATCCAGCTTGATCATGGATTCGAGGTCGAGATCTTCGTCGTCTCCACGTACCAGGAGTAAAATGGCGGCATGTGGAACGATGAGGTAAGGAGTCCGTTCAAACTCAATCTCCACGGCGGCGTTGCGTAGAAAAAGCGCGAGGTCTCCGATCTCGGCCTCCATGGGAACGTAGGTCGCCTTGGACTCATGCAGCTTCCAGGGCTCCTCGCCAAACTCCGACGGAGCCTGCACCGGAGTACCCGGGCCGACCTCGACGATACGGCCGCTCTGGACCTCCATCTTGTCTACCGCCGATTGGGGCAGCAGCAGACCCACGCGGGTGCGGTCCTCTCCTTCCTGCGGAGTGACCAGGACCCTGTCCCCAACAACAACCAGCTTCTTACCCTTGGCTTCCATGTCCCGCTGAACCTCTAACTCGTTCTGCCGTCGAACCCTTGAATATACCTCTCCCGCCCTCATATTTCCAGCCGCACGAACCTCCTTCGGCACAGATGGAGCAGGGTTTTACTTCAAACCTCTCCGCCATCATGTTATTTCCAGAAGACCTTCAATTGCAGCACGCCAGGAGATCCCTTAATCGATGAGCCCGAGTACAGAGAACAAGATCAACCTTGCCGTCATCGGCGCCGGCCTGGTAAGCGACTACCACCACGTCCCTGGAATCCGACTCGATCCGCGGGCCAGGCTGGTGGCCGTCTGCGATACGGATGAAGCTCTTCTGGAGCAACGCAAGCTCGACTGGCAGGTCGACAAGGTCACCTCCGACCCTGAAGAGATCTTCTCTGACGAGAGTGTGGATGGAGTCATCATCGCCACGCCGAACTTCACCCACAAGGAGCTTGCGATCTCGGCCGCGGTCAACGGCAAGCATGTCATGTGCGAAAAACCGCTCGGCCTGGCCGCGGACGAGGTCGCCGCCATGTATGGCTCAGCGAAGGCCGGAGGGGTGGTTCACATGACCGCCTTTACCTATCGCTTCGCGCCGTCGATGCGCTACCTGAAGCACCTGGTTCAGAAAGGCGACCTTGGAACGCCCAGGCATTTCCGCAGCCAGCGCTTCCTGGATCTTCCCGAGACGAGCTGGGGGTGGCGTCAGTATAAGGACAAGGCGGGCGCCGGCGACCTGTTCGACATGACGATTCATCGTATCGACTTCGCCCAGGACCTGCTGGGACCCATCAAGAAAATCTGCGGTTCGGTAGCCCGGTTCGCCGAGAGAACCGAGACCGCTGACGGCTCCTCCTGCCCCCCCTCGGAAGTCGACGACTGGTCGGCTCTCATCGGGGATTTTGAATGCGGCGCTGTAGGGGTCTGGGAAGGCACCACGCTCGCCAAGGGCTACAACCGCGAAGGCTTCGGTCATGAATGGGCTGAGATCAACGGCTCAGAGGCCTCCGCGGTCTACAGGCTGCACGAGCCGAATACCCTGTTGCTTGGACGTCATGGCGGAGACCTGGAGCCTGTCGAGGTGCCGCCGGAATTCCTCAAACCTGAAGACAGTCCGCGTGACCCGGGCACCGGTGAACCGGCAACGGTCTTCCGTTACGACCTGGCCTGGGAGTTCATCTCGGCCATCCAGGATGATCGCGATGCCATCCCCAGCTTCTGGGATGGCTGGAGCGCGCAGGTCATCGCTGATGCGGCGCTGACCTCGAGAGAGGAAGGGCGCTGGGTGGACATCGAACAGCCTCCCCGCTGATCCGCTCAGCCGCCTCCGGCCGGTTGGGTAAACTCCATCGGAATGCCATCCGGATCGAGAAAATACACCATCCGGTTGCCGGCATTCGGTCCGCCCTCAACCGTCATCACCTCGGAGAGGAAGCGAACTCCCAGCTCGCCCAGCCGGGCGATCTCAGCCTCGATGTCATCCACCACGTAACAGAGATGGGCGCTGCCGGTATCACAGGTCCGGGGCGCCTCCGGCTGCCCGGCGGCGGACAGGTACTGGATGAGCTCCAGGCCCTGGCCGTAACCGCTCAAATGGATGATCCGCATACGAACGCCCTTGAGCGTCGTCACGGTCTCAGCGAAAGGACCTTCGACCGTACGGTCATTCAGAACCTCGAAGCCCAGCGCCCCTCGGTAAAAATCAAGGGACTGCTCCATATCGCTGACGGTGAAGGATACGTGGTGAACGGCAGTAATCATCGCGCGCTGAAACCTCCTGGGAGCTCAATTGTAACCCGGGTGAATCGGAGCATAACTCTACCGCACAGCGCCTGTCTACGCCGAGGTCGCCAGGGGGAAAGACCCGAGGACGACCTTCAGCCCGATGAGTTGACGCAAGCGGAGTAAGCCCAAAAAAAACTACGAAACGGAATGAACCTAAGCGAAAGAATTCAAACGGCTTACCCTGACAATAACCCGCAATTTCCGGACTCTTTAACATCATGTAATTTGAAAACCTGCCGGAAAAAGTGTATAAAAAACCGTCACATTTCTTTTTAGGCCTTCCAGGCAGCAGATGTGGCTTCAGGCGGCATCTATTCGCTATGATGGGTGCTTAAACGCTGGCGATTTTACAATTGGCAGCCTTTCGCAAGGCAGGGAAAGACCTCATGGGATCCGGAATGGACCATCATCTTATTATCCGAGAGGAGAATGGTGACCGGACCTTCCCGCTGCCGGAAGGAAAAACGCATATTGGACGTGCCAGTTCCAACGAGGTCAAGCTGCGTGAGAAAAGTGTGTCCAGGAGTCATTGCCTGGTTGAACGAGATGGTGACCGGGTACTGATCTTCGACAATCGAACCGGCAACCCCACCCAGATCCAACGGCACGGCAAGAAACGCAGCAAGAAGGCCAACGGCAGGATTTTGCGTGACCAGGATGTTCTCTTCGTCGGACGTATGGAGATCGTCTACCGCGGCTGCTCCGGCCCCAGGGCCGCCACCTCCTCGCGGCAGGAAGATGTCTCCCCGATACCCGGAGCGGTACCCGTAGAGAACCCCCAGGCTCCCATGCCTGCGGCCGATCCCGGCACTCAGCAGACGCCGCCATGGCAGCAGCCCGCTGCGGAACAACCCTATCCGCAGCAACCATATCCACCACAGCAGGGTCAGCCGCCGCAGCAGCAGCAACCATATCCACCACAGCAGGGTCAGCCGCCGCAACAGCAGCAACCGTATCCACCACAGCAGGGTCAGCCGCCGCAGCAGCAGCAACCGTATCCACCACAG
>Ga0163108_10001390_pt1 | contig 17712 bp, 14 predicted proteins | sample Fk1155metaG_FD_109644 | JGI IMG/M metagenome (GOLD analysis project Ga0163108, IMG submission 109644) | Marine microbial communities from the Central Pacific Ocean - Fk160115 155m metaG | ecosystem: Environmental > Aquatic > Marine > Oceanic > Photic zone | place: The Central Pacific Ocean...
CTACCACTTGGTCCAGGCAAGCCGAGACCTGCAAAAATGGGTAACCGTGGGCCAATATTCGGGCAACGGAAAACCGGCCCAGTATCAGGATTTCCGCAGCAAACTGGCGGAGACTCATTTTTACCGGGTGGTGATAAAATCTAAACCATTTGCAGATGGACTTCTTGACCGGGAGTGGAAACTGGTCGCCCTCCATGAAGCGGACGAGATCACCCGGCCAGAGGAGGGACGGAGGCACACCATGACGTTAGCCCGCAACGGCAAGGTCACCGGCTGGAACGACTGCAACCGCTATTTCGGCACCTTCACACTGGAGAAAGGCAACTGGCTGAAATTTGGGGGTGGCTTCGGCTCCACATTGATGCTGTGCATGCGTGGTTCACTCGACTTCGAGTTTTTCGAATCGCTACAAGTGTCCAAAGGATTCGAGGTGGACGGCAACAAGCTGAAGCTCTTTTACGGTGACAACGCCGAGAACTGGATCGAGTTCAGGAAAAGCGACTGACCCACCGGCCAACGGAAAATCCGATGGGAAAATGTCAGCGCTTGGCCAAGTCGCGGACATAAACGTTCGCAAAGTCGATTGGGCCGGTCGGCACAATTTTAAACGGCCCTCGGGCCGGCACACTGCCTAGTTTTTTGTCGGTGAAAACCGGCTTGCCGTTGAGACTCAGGCTGAGCCGATCGCCGCGCAACTCGCCCTCGAAGCGGTTCCAGTTGCGCCCCTTCAAAACCAGGGTGCCCTTGTACAACGAAGGCGCAATCGTGATGGCCGCCGCCTTCGAGCCGCGAAGCTGAAACGCACACGACTGGGTTTCCCCGGACACGCGAACATCAAAGATAAAGCCAAAGTCACCGAACAACTCGGCGGTCTGAATCGACTTGTCCGCCGCCTCCGATTTGCCGTCGAAACGAAACATCCAGTTGCGAGACTGCCAATGTGGCTCGCTGCCTTTGCCCGGGCGCCACCCGGAAAAATCGACGCCCGAGTACAGGCAGCGATAACCTCGATTGGAAATAGCCACCTGCCCTGGCTCAAGCGGTGTCGCAAGCAGTTCCCTGATGCGCAGGTTACGGTAATGCACCACGCCCCCCTCCGACTCGAGGCAGATGTAGCCCTTGCGCGGGCTGGCCTCTTTGCCGCGCGTCACCACCTTGCCGTTGACCGCGAGCGAGATGTTCCCGTCATTGCAGACGATTCGGTAATGGTTCCACTCCGGGCTGGGTCTGGAGCGAAACTCTGTCGGGAACGCCCGGCTGCCGCCCCGACCGTTGACCGGCGTCATCGTCGCACCGTGGATCGGGAAAATGTCGCCGTGCACCGTGTGCCCCCCGGAGTTCCCGTAGGCATTTTCCAGCACCTGCACCTCGACGCTGCGGTGAAATGGCTGTCCGCGTGCCGTGATGTCATCCGCCCAGACAAAAATCCCGGCGTTGCCTCTGGGCTTCATGTGCCGCCACTCCACCTCCATGATGAAGTTTTGGTACATCCGCACCGTGCGCAACTCGCCGGTCGGCTGGCCGGAGCACACGATCATCCCGTCGCGCACCGTCCAGGTCGACGGTGCAGTATTCACCGGCACCCAGCCGGAGAGGTCCTTCCCGTTGAATAGCGACCGAAACCCGTTCTCCGCCTTTTCCTCAGCGGCAGCCGACGCAGCCGACAACGAAACGGCGGCAACAAAACGAATGATCCTCTTTTTGTCAAAACGCATGATGGGTGGAGAGTGCCCCCGGCCAAGCGCTTGGCCAAGCGGAATCCCCGGCCAACCGGCAGCCGGCCAACGGCGAAACTGGGCGCCGCACCCCAAAAAAAACAGGGTTGACGTTCAGGGCGACGGCGGCTAAAACAAACGCCTGTTTAAAACAGTCGTTTGAATTAAATGGCAAAAATGGACACCAAGATACGGATTCTCGACACCGCCGAGCGGCTGTTCGCCCAGAAGGGTTTCGATGCCGTGTCGCTGCGCACCATCATCGCCTCTGCCAAGGTCAACCTTGCGGCCGTGCATTACCATTTCGGTTCCAAGCAAGCGCTGATTCACGCGGTAATCTCCCGGCGGCTCCGCCCAATCAACGAGGAACGGCTGACCCAGCTTGCGGAGGTCCGGATCAAGGCCGGCAGGCGACCGGTGAAACTGGAGCATGTGCTCGAGTGCCTGTTCCGTCCGCTGTTCCGCGTGCAGGCCAATCCCAAGGCTGGCCCCACTTTCGCACGCCTCGTCGGGCGAGTGATCGGCGAACGCAATGAGGGTCTTCAAAAATTCATGATGAGCGAGTTGGCCGAGGTGATCATTGAGTTCGGAGCCGCGTTCTGCACAGCCCTACCAGGACTGGCCAAGGAGGAAGCTGACTGGCGTTCGCACTTTATGGCCGGCGCGATGGCGCACACGCTTTGCAACGCCGACCTCCTCGTCCGCTTAACCGGCACCGATGCCGACGCCTCCGACTACGAGACAACGGTTCAGCGGTTGATTGATTTCACCGCCGCTGGCTTCCGTGCTAGAGTCAGTCCACTCCCGAAAAAAGCGAGATCCAAGTGGGCCTCAAAAAAGAAGTGATGCACCCGACACATTCCATCACGGCGGCGGGTCTGCTGCTCGCCGGTTGCGCCACCGACTCCAACCGGACAGCCCGAGATTTTGCCGACGAACTTCCCGCCAAATGGACGACCTCGAACACGAGCACCAGCCAAGCGCCGGCGTTTTGGTGGCACAACTTTCGCGACGACCAGTTGAGCGAAGTAATCGGGCATGCCCTCGCCGCCAATCCGGATGTCTGGAGCGCCGCCGCCCGACTCGAGGCCGCGTGGGCGCAGGCCAGAATCGCCAGTTCGGAACAGTTGCCCCAAATCGGCCTCAGCGGCGGCCTATCAAAAAGCAAACTGAACATGGCGCAGTTCGGCTTCAAACTACCGGGTGGGAACCTGCCCAACGCATTTGTGAACGAACGGCATAACCTGACACTAGGTGCGCAGTGGGAACTCGACCTGTGGGGCCGCGTGCGCGCCGGCAAACGCGCCGCCCGCGCGAACGCACTTGGCCAAGCGGCGGAGTTCGCCGGAGTTCGCCACTCACTCGCCGGCCAAGTGGCCAAGGCTTGGATGCTGGCCATTGAAGCACAACAACAGGTGCGGCTGGCCGGCTTCACTGTCGCCACACACGAGACGACGGTGGCACAGATTCGCGCCCGGTTTGAGCAGGGCATCCTCTCGTCAATCGACTTGCGACTGGCCGGGGCCAATCTCTCTGCTGCCAAAGCGCAACTTGCTGAACTGGAATCAGTTGCCGGGCAGGTTGTTCGGCAGTTGGAGGTCCTGATTGGCCAGTTCCCAGCCAATAAACTGGTGATCCCGGACAAATTGCCCACGATGCCACCGTCCATCCCGGCCGGCGTGCCGGCGGAGATTCTCTCGCGTCGGCCCGATCTCGTTGCCGCCGAGCACCGACTCTTCTCCACCGGTGCTACACTCAGTCAGGCCAAGGCGTCGCTCTACCCGCAGATCAGCCTGACCGGCAGCGCCGGCACCTCGACGAGCGAACTGTCCGACCTGATCTCCGGCGACTCGGTGATATGGAACCTCGGCACCAACCTGACACAACCGGTGTTTCAAGCCGGCCGACTGCGGGCCAACATCCGACTGCAACGGGCCAACCTGAAAGCAGCCGAGGAGGCGTTCCGATCGACCATGCTCAAGGCAATGGGTGAGGTGGAAAACGCGCTCGCCACCGGACAGCAACTGGCCGCGATGGACGAGGCGCTTGGCGTCGCATACGAGCAGTCACAAGCCGCCGTGCAAGTCGCGCAGGAACGATTCGACCGCGGACTCGGAAACATCATCACACTGCTCGAGGCACGCCGCCGGGCGATTAGCGCCGAAGGCCAATGGAGGGCTGCGCGGCGGCGCCAATTGGAGAACCGGGTCAATTTGCACTTAGCCCTTGGAGGCGGATTTGAATCGTTGAAAAGCAATGGAACAGCAGACAACTAATCCCAACCGCAGGTTGAAAATCATCTCCACGTTCGCCGTGGCGATTATTGGCATTGCCCTCGCCATCGTGTTGGTGAAGAGCAGAAGCAAGCTGGAATCGAAAAACCCGGAGCCAATTCTGCCGAGTGTGGAGGTGCAGGTGGCAGAGGCAACACGGCACACATACCGGATCCAATCCCAGGGAACCGTCCTGCCCCGAACAATCGTCCGGCTCGTGAGTGAAGTCAGCGGCCGGGTGGTGTCAGTGGCCGACGAGTTCGATGCAGGCCAGATTTTCGCGAAGGACGATTTGCTGCTGAAGATCGATCCGCGCGATTACGAACTGGCGCTCACTCAGGCCAGTGCGCAGGTCGCCCAAGCGGATTTGAAGTTACAGATGGAAGTTGAAGAGGCGGCAGTCGTCCGCCGTGAATGGCAGTTACTCAAACAGGACGAACCGAACGGCCTGCAGGCGCGCGAACCGCAACTCGCCAGCGCCCGTATCGCGCTTGAGGCCGCGCGTGCTGCCGAGGAGGCGGCCAGGCGCAACCTCGAACGGTGCGAGATACGCGCGCCGTTTGAAGGCATGGTGACTAAGGCCGACGTTCGACCCGGACAATTTGTCGGCGTGTCCACGCCGCTTGGCGAATTGTTTGACACAGATATTGCGGAGGTGCGTTTGCCACTGAGCACCCACGACTTAAGTTTCATTGATCTGCCCAGACCCGGTGCGCAGTCGACGCTTGGTCAGGCGCCCAAGGTGACACTCAGTACCCGTGTCGGCGGAAGGCGAATGGAGTGGCTTGGCCATATCGTCCGCTCGGAAGAAACGGTCGATCCGGTAAACCGAATGGTCTACGTGGTGGCACAGGTCGCCGATCCGTATGACCAAACCAATCGCGCCAGCGCGCCGCTGCGGAGAGGGATCTTTGTGCAGGCCAGCATCGAGGGCCGCACACAGGAGAATGTCATCGTGCTGCCGCGCAAAGCGCTTCGCGGGAAGAATCGCGTGTGGATCGAGAACGAAAACCAACTTCTCTTTCGGGCAGTCACGGTCACCTACGCCGATGCGAAGCAAGCCATAATCACAGAGGGCATCCAGTCGGGCGAACGGGTGATCACCTCGCTGCTTGCAGGAGTGGTTGACAAGATGGAAGTGAAGACGCGCGAGTTGGGATCGACGAATGAATAGCCTGATCGAATGGTTCGCGAAAAACGACGTCGCTGCAAACCTGTTGGCGATGTTCATCGTCATGATCGGCTTCCTGTCAATCGGGACGCTGCGGCAGGAGGTGTTCCCCGAGTTTTCGTCAGACCTTATTTTCATCAGTGTGCCCTACCCTGGCGCGGCGCCGGAGGAGGTTGAGGAGGGGGTCTGCCAAAAAATCGAGGAGTCGGTGCACGGCCTGACGGATGTCGAGAAAGTGACCTCTACCTCGATCGAAAACTCCGGAAGCGTTGTTATTGAACTAATGCCCGGCTCGGATGTCTCCCGCGCGCTTGACGATATCAAGGCGCAGATCGACGCGATCGACACTTTTCCCGATGAGGCGGAGACGCCGGTAATCCGCGAGATTCTTATGCGCAAGCAGGTGATCAATGTGGCGGTGTCCGGCGAAGCACCGGAGGCGTCGCTGCGACATTATGCGTCGCGTTTGCGCGATGAGTTGATGGCGCTGCCCGACATCACGCAGGTCGAGTTGGCAAACGTGCGCGACCTCGAGGTATCGATCGATGTATCCGAGCAGGCGCTGAGGCAATACAGCCTGACATTCGACGAGGTTGCCGCGGCCATTCGCCGCTCCTCCATTGATCTGCCCGGTGGCTCGATTGAAGTAAACCGAGGTGGTGAAATTTTGCTCCGAACCAAGGGTCAGGCCAAGCGAATGGTAGATTTTGAGCAGATCGTCTTGCGCACTCGACCGGATGGCACACGGCTGCAGCTTGCCCAAGTAGCGACGGTGTTGGACGGCTTCGAGGAGACGGACCAGGAATCGTACTTCGACGGCAAACCTTGTGCGCTGGTAAAAGTGTTCCGCGTCGGAGAGGAAAACGCCATCGCCATCTCGGAAACAGTCCAGCAATACCTCGCCGACTCGAGGCACCGCTACCCGGAAGGCATTGCATTGACGGTTTGGCAGGATGACTCGACGTACCTGCGGGGCCGCCGCGACTTGATGATCCGAAACGGCCTGACCGGCTTCTGTCTTGTGTTCCTCGTGCTGGCGCTATTTCTACGTTTCCGTTTGGCCTTCTGGGTGAGCCTTGGCATCCCGATCTCGTTTCTTGGCACGTTTTGGCTTATGCCAACGCTCGACGTGTCGATCAGCATGATCTCGCTTTTTGCGTTCATCGTGGTGCTGGGGATCGTGGTGGACGACGCCATCCTGATCGGCGAAAACATCCATGCGCATCACGAGCGCGGCACGCCCGGACTCAAGGGGGCGATCGCCGGCGCCACCGAGATGGCCAAGCCCGTGATATTCGCCGTGGCGACATCAATCGCCGCATTCGCACCGTTGATTTTCACCGCCGGCAACACTGGCAAAATCATGAAGTTCATTCCGCTGATCGTGATCCCGACGCTGTTTTTTTCGCTGGTCGAGTCGCTATTCATTCTGCCGAAACACCTCAGTCACCTGCGCAAGGTGGATGACATCGAGGGAGGCCGAGGATTCGTCAACGGGTGGCGGCGGTTTCAGCACCGGTTCGTCGTGCGGATGGATCAGTTCATCCTCCAAATCTACAAGCCGAGCCTGCGCTGGTGCCTTGAGTGGCGCTACCTGACCATGGCCGGTGCCGTGGCAGCGTTTGCCGTCACGGTCGGTTTGGTGGCCGGTGGTCATGTTGGCTTCACATTTTTTCCGCCGGTTGAGGGAGACAATATCGCCGCAACCGTGACCCTGCCGCTGGGCACCACCACCGAGGAGACCAAGCGCGCGGTAAAGAAACTCGAGGCGGCCGCCGAAAAGGTGCGCAAGCAACTCGATGAGGAGACACCTGATGGCTACCCCAGCATCGTGCGCCATATGCTCAGCTCGGTGGGCAGCCAGCCATTCATGACCGACCAGAAACGAGCCGGCGGATACGCCAGCTCCTCCATCAGGGGTGAGAACACCGGCGAGGTGCACATCGAGGCGTCTCCGTCCGAGGAAAGGATGTTTAACAGCCACGAGGTCGCGAGGCGCTGGCGTGAGATCGTAGGCGAAATGCCCGAGGCCGAGGAACTGCAGTTTACTGCCGACATCTTTCAGGCCGGCGACGCGATCAATGTCGTGCTCACGGGGTCGGACTTTGGACAACTGCAGGATGCCGCCGGATGGCTCAAGCGGAAATTGGCCAAGATCCCCAGTGTCATCGACATTGCCGACTCGTTTCGCGAAGGCAAGGAGGAACTACTACTGGGGATCAAGCCGGAAGCCGAGGCGCTTGGCCTGACGCAGTCCGATCTGGCGAGGCAGGTGCGGCAGGCTTTTTACGGCGACGAGGTGCAACGCCTCCAGCGTGGGCGCGACGACGTCAAGGTTATGCTCCGCTACCCGCGCGACGAGCGACGCAGCTTGGCCAACCTTGAGCAGATGCGCATACGCATGCCAAATGGCACCGAAGTGCCGTTCGTCGAGGTGGCCAACGTGACGCATGGCCGCGGTTACGAATCCATCCGGCGCATCGATCTGCGACGCGCCGTCAACGTCACTGCCAACGTCGATCCCGCCGCCGCCAATTCGCAGCAGATCAACCGTCAACTCGAGACCGAACTGCTCCCAAAAATGCAGCTCGAGTTCCCTGGTATTTACTGGTCGTTCGAGGGCCAGAAGAGCGAGCAGGCCGAAACCCTGGCCAGCCTGCAGTACCTCTACATCGTCGCGCTGATCATCATTTACGCCCTGCTGGCGATCCCGTTTAGCTCGTACATCCAACCGCTCATCGTCATGGCAGCGATCCCGTTTGGCTTCATCGGCGCGGTCTGGGGACATGTCGTGATGGGGATGGATGTCACCATCCTGTCCGGCTTCGGCGTGGTTGCACTGACCGGCGTGGTCGTCAACGACAGCCTCGTGATGGTGGACTATGTCAACCGCAAGCGCGGCATCGGCCTAAGCGAGATGGAATCGGCGCGCCAAGCTGGTTTGTCCCGTTTTCGGCCGATCCTGCTCACATCGCTCACCACCTTCGCCGGCCTCACGCCGTTGCTGCTCGAGAAAAGCCTGCAGGCCAAGTTCCTCGTACCGATGGCCATCTCGCTTGGCTTCGGCGTCATCTTCGCCACCGTCATCACGCTGATCCTTGTGCCCTCAATGTACCTCATCCTCGAGGACATCCGCACCCTCCTCTTCGGCCCCGAGGATAAACTCTAGATATCTAGCTTAGCCAAATGCTTGGCTTGGGGCGGCGGGGCAACTACGCTACCGACGTGAAGCGCCTGTTTTTTTCTCTGACGATTCTTTGTGCGCTTGGCCTGCAATCCATCTCCGCAGTCAAGCCGAATATTTTGTTCATCATGGTCGATGATCTTGGTAAGGATTGGATCTCCTGCTACGGCGCGGACGGCATCGACACTCCCAACATCGACCGACTGGCCAAGGGCGGCATAAAATTTCACAATGCCTGGTCGATGCCGCAGTGCACGCCCACACGTGCCACACTACTTACTGGACAATACCCGTGGCGCACCGGCTGGGTCAACCACTGGGATGTTCCGCGCTGGGGCGTCGGCTATTTTGACTGGGCCAGGCACACCACCTTTGCGGAAGTCATGAAAACCGCCGGGTACGCAACGGCCATCTCCGGCAAGTGGCAGATTAATGACTTCCGGCTCGAGCCGGAGGCGCTGCAAAAACACGGCTTTGACGACTGGGCCGTCTGGACCGGCTACGAGACCGGCAACCCTCCGAGTAATGAACGCTACTGGAACGCCTACATTCACACGCGTGCCGGGAGCAAGACCTACAAGGACAAATTCGGGCCGGACGTCTACTGCGATTTTCTCATCGACTTTATGAGACAGCATCGCGACGAGCCGATGATGCTCTACTTCCCGATGGCGCTCACGCACGGCCCGCTTGTGCCGACTCCTGACGAGCCGAAAATCACTGCGAGCAAGGACAAACTCAAGGCCATGGTGCGCTACACCGACAAACTCGTCGGGCGATTGGTCCACACACTCAACGACTTGATAATTAGAGATCGCACCCTCGTGATTTTTACCACTGACAATGGAACCAGCGGCGGAATGCGTGGCACCGTCAACGGCAAGCGCCCAAGCGGCGGCAAGGCCTCGAAGTACGAGGGCGGCGTCTGCATGCCGTTCATAGTCAACTGCCCCGGCCTGGTCCCCGGCGACCGTGAGACCGACGCTCTGACTGACTTCTCCGACCTGCTACCGACCTTCGCGGAGCTTGGCCAGGCGAAGCTGCCGGAAGGCATGATGCTCGACGGGCATTCGTTCGCGCCGTTGCTGCTTGGCAAGGCGAACGACTCACCCCGCGACTGGATCATGGCGCTTGGCCACGGTGCCGGGCGACTGGACGAGAAAGGCGTGCGCGGCACCCATGACTTCGCCGACCGCGTTCTACGCGACAAGCGCTACAAGGTCTGGCTGGAGCACGAGCCAAAAATCACCGCGCTGTACGACCTTAAAACCGATCCGCTCGAGCAAAAAAATTTACTCAACAGCAACAAGCCGGAACACCTGGCCGCGCTGGAGAAATTCCGTACCATCATCCGCCTCCAGCCCAAGGTCGATGGTCGCCCGCTCTACCGTCCGCGCAAGGCCAACTCGTGGGATAAGCAATTACAGGCCAAGGTGGAGAAACCGGCGGGCAACAAGCCCAAGCGTGAACGTCGACGCAAACGCAAGGCTGCCCAGCAATAAACCGTATGCCCGAGGCGACGCGAATCAAGGATCTGCCCGACAGCGAAAAGCCACGCGAACGTCTCCTAGCCAAGGGCGCGGAGGCTCTTAAGGACAGTGAATTAATCGCCATATTGCTTCGTACCGGGACGCAGGGCTTGTCAGCGATCGACGTAGCCCAGTCGCTGCTCAGTAAATTTAGATCACTTGATGCCCTAGCCAAAGCGCCTATCGAGGAATTGTGCGTGAAAGGTGTCGGCCGAGATAAGGCTGTCACGCTCAAAAGTGCGTTCAGCTTGGCCAAGCGATTGGCCGACGAACTCCGCCACGAGTCGCCGGTGCTCGACACCCCTGAGAAATTGGCCAGCCTGCTGCGCGAAGACAATCGGTTGCTCGAGGTCGAGCATTTTCATGTCGTGTTCGTGAACACCAGACGGAGATTGATCCGCGTCGAAACGCTAGCGCGCGGCACGCTCGACTCACTGGTGACGCATCCACGCGACGTGTTTCGCCCGGCCATCGCAGCCAACGCCTCAGCGCTGTTTCTCGCGCACAACCACCCGAGCGGCGACCCCACCCCGTCGGAGGCCGACATCAAGTTCACGCGCGACATCATTCGCGCCGGCAAGTTGTTGAAAATCGACGTGCTGGACCACATCATCCTCGGCCGCCGCACGGCGAAGCGCGAGAAAGATTATGCGTCGCTGCGCGAGCTCGGGTATTTTTACGAATGATCCACTCCACCGCCATCATCCATCCCGGCGCGCAGCTGCACGAGAGCGTGCGGATTGGCCCGTACTCTGTGATCGACGAACACGTCATGCTCGGCGCCGGCTGCGTGATCGGCCCGCACGTACACATCACCGGCCACACCGCGATCGGTGCGGAGAACCGCTTCCACACCGGCTGCGTGATCGGCGACGCGCCGCAGGACATAAAGTACGGCGTCGAACCGACGCGGCTCATCATCGGCGAGCGGAATCTCTTCCGCGAACACGTCACCGTACATCGGTCGAACACGCTGGGGGAAGACACGCGGCTAGGATCGGAAAACTTTTTCATGGCCAACAGCCACGTCGGCCACAACGCCATTATTGGCAACAAGGTCATACTCGCCAACGGCGTGTTAATCGCCGGTCACGCCATGATCGGCGACGGGGCGTTTCTCGCAGGCAACGCCGTGGTGCACCAGTTCTGCCGCGTCGGCGCGATGGCGATGATGCAGGGCTGCGCCGGGGTGAGCCTCGATCTGCCACCGTTCACGATCATGCGCGGCATCAACGGCATGTGCGGCCTGAACAGCGTCGGTCTGAAACGCGCCGGCTTCTCGGCGGAGGAACGGCGACAGCTCAAGAAAGCCTATCACGCCATTTTTCTCTCCGGCGATCTGATGAAAGATGCACTTGAAAAAGCCCGCGCCGACTGCTCCGGCGTGCTGACGGAACAGCTTATCGACTTCGTCGCCACCAGCCAGCGCGGCATCTGCGCCCACACCCGGCGTTGATCGGCCGTTACTCCGTGGTCGCCACTGGGCGGGGGGCGATCAGGGCGTCGATCTGCGGCAGGTCAAACGACTCCAGCAGGCCGAAGCACATCATCTCCGGCATCTGGTTCGCCCCCTTGTTTTCGCGGATGACCTCCTTGAGACTCCGCATCGGATCGTGCAGTTTCAACGTGCTGATTGCACCGCTCTGCACCGCCGCGAGCCGCGCCGCCACACTGAGCCGCCGGCCGACGGACTCGAGTTCTACCGGCTGCTTGAACTGCCCTGCCGCCCAGTTGGCCACCGCCGAGATTTGGCCGGCCTGCACGCCCAGCGCCCGCTCGCCCACGGCGTGCATGAGGATGACGTGCAGAAAATCGCGGCTCTGGATTTTCGACTCGCCGAAGAAAAACGGATCGAACGACACGACACGCTGGCCCTCGGCCAAGAGCGCCTCCACCCGCCCGGCCTGCGCCTTGCGGCCGGCGTCGGCAATGAGCAGCGTGGTGGCCTTGGGCACTTCGGGCGTGAACACCGTGCCGGGCACCGTCCAGTCGTCACCAATCCGGAATTGATAATGCCCGACCGCCTCCTCACCGCCGACGCGCTTGGCCAAGGCGGTGTAGTTTTTGGCGTTGATAATCTTGAGCAGCCGCCACCGCGGGTCGCCTTCGAACGGCCTGGGCAGCTTCTCGACCAGGCCAAGCGCGATTGAGTTGAAGTCGCCGTTGGTCTCGGGCAAGCCCACCCGCAACGCGTCGGCGGATTTCACCTCGTCCGCGCTAGGGATCTCCCGCCAGTCGAAGTCGCTGCCGTCGTAAAAAATGTCGCCGATGAAGCGGTAGAGCTGCTGTCGGTTGTCGAGCTCAAAGTTGTGCGAGCCGGGATCGTGATTGATGTGCGAGCGCAGGAAGCCGCCGCGGCCCAGCAGGTCGAAAACCGGTTGCGCGGCGTTGAGCAGCGGCGGCAGCGCGTGGCCGGCAGTGAAGCAGCATTGGTCCTTTGCGTTGTAAGTGAGCAGCGCAGCGCGATTGGCCAGCATCGCGGTGAGGTGCGTGTAGTCGGCGTACAGCGCGAGGTCGTTAGGGGTTTGCTCCGAGTCGCCCAAGTCCATGCCGTGGCGGGCGCGTGTCTTGAAGCTGGAGTAGCCGGCCACCGGATTAGCCAGCGTCACGCGCTCGTCGAGCGAGCTGATGATAATCGTCTGCCACCCACCACCGGACAGGCCTGCGACGCCGACCCGCTCCGGGTCGGCATTCGGATGCGAAAGCAGAATGTCAATGCCCTTACTCATGTTTAGGAAAAACGGCGCGATGCCGGATGTACCGCAAAGGTCGAGCTGGTTCATCTGGTAATGGCCCATGCGACTGGCGAACTGCCCCATGCCGATCCACTCGACGTTCAGCGCGATCATGCCGCGCTTGGCCTGGTTGATGCAGCGGAGCTGCTTGTAGTCCGCCGCCTTGCCCTTGGCATCGTGGCCGTTGACGTTGAGCACAACGGGGCGTTTGCCGGAGAGCTTTGTCGGCTCGTACAGCAGAGCCGGTATCCACCAACCCGGCACGGCCTCGAAGCGCAGCTTCCGGATGCGATAGCCCGGCAGATCCTCGATGACGGCGCTCCATTCCACCTGCAGCGGCGTGTCCCGCCACTTCGCCGCCACGCCGCGAAAGACCACATTTTCGAGGATGTTCCGCCGGTACTCGGTAGCCTTGGCCTGCCATTCAGCGGCGCTGCGCAAGCGCGGCATGTCCGGCACGCGCGTCTCGTTGAACACCCTCACCTCCTCCAGTGCAAGGGCAGACCCAATAATTTCCTCCGCAAGCGCCCGCTCGATGGCACTGGCCGGTTTAAGTCCTTCGTCAGCGGCTTGGCCTGTGATTCCACCGAAAAAAACCAACCCGGCCAGCGAGCAGGCAATGACAACTATTTGTTTCATGAGAATTGGGCCGCTTGGCCAAGCGCTTGGTTTAAATCTTAACCTTGAACTGGTCGCCTTTTTTCAGCGACTTGGCGAAGCCGGCCATGAGTTGCGGAATCTGCTCGAGATCCTTGAGGCTGACCACCTCGACCGGCGAGTGCATGTAGCGGTTGGGCAGGCTGATGAGGCCACTCGGGATGCCGCCGCGCGTCCAAAAAACGGCGTCCGTGTCGGTGCCGCTCGTGGCGGAGATGGCCTCGTGCTGCAGGTTGATCTTCAGCCGCTTGGCCACCTGCTCGACGCGCCGGATGACCTCTGGGTGGTTGCAGTTGCCATGGGTGACAGTCGGCCCCTGACCAACCTTGATGTCGCCGTGCTGCCGCTTGTCAACGGTCGGGTAGTCGGTCGCGTGTGTGACGTCCATCACCAGCGCGACGTCGGGATGCAGCGAGTAAGCGATCTGCCGTGCGCCGAACAGGCCAACCTCCTCCATCGTGTTAGCGACAGCACACACCTCGGCATTGAGCTTGGCCTTGCCACTCTTGAGCAGGCGCAGCGTCTCGGCCACAGCCCACGTGCCAACACGGTTGTCGAACGCCCGCGCCACGGCGAGATCGTCGCGCAATAGTTCGAACTGGTCATTGAGCGTGATAGGGTCACCAACGCGGATGAGTTTCTCAGCGGCCTTGCGGGAGCCGACGCCAATGTCGACAAAAACCTCGTGAATCCTCGGTACCTTGAGCGCAGTGGTTGCAGTACTCATAAGGTGCGGTGCAACACTGCCGACGACCCCCTTCACTGGGCCTTTGCGAGTGTGTACGGTGACGCGCTGGGCCTTGGTAATCGCGGGGTTGGTACCGCCGAGCCGCCGCACGTACACGTAGCCGTTGTCGTCGATAAAATTGACGGTCATACCAATCTCGTCGGCATGGCCGGCGAGCATGAGCCGCGGGCCGCCACCCTTGTTGAGCACAGCAACACAATTGCCATAGGCGTCAGAATAGGTCTCGTCGGCGTACTGGCTGACATGGTCCATCCAGACACGCAGGCCTCGCGATTCATGGCCGGAGGGACTGGGTGTATTGACTAAAGTCTCAAGAAACTGGAGTGAACGCTTGTTCATGCGCGGCGATTAGGGGCAATGAACGAGGTGAATTCAAGTGCATTATCGACTTGCTTTTGGCAAGTAGCTTGCTCTGAATGAGACGTCCGTTCGGTCAAATGGCCAAGATTACGAAAAAAGTCCAGGAACGCCTTCGCGCCGGTTTGCGCCGGTTCAAGCCGCTGCTCAAATCGGCCAGGGAGCGCAACGCCAACCGTGCGGACACCGCCACGCTGGCGCTGGATTTGTTGTCAGACCTGTTCGGGTTCGACCGCTACTCGGAGGTGACGTCGGAGTTGGACAACCGCGAGGCGGTTTACGACTTCGTGATTCACTCCAGCGGCTCGGTCGCCATGCTGGTCCGGGTCAGCCCGATTAGTGCCGCGCCGGATGACCGTTACCTACTCGCCACGGCGCAGCACGCGCTGCTTAACGGCGTCGAGTGGATTGTCCTGACCAACGGCACCGGCTGGCAGGTACACCACGTCGAGGACACCGGCAAGACCAAGCCGGAGACGCCGGTGGTACTAGCGTTCGACTTGTCGCATATGCAGCCCGGCCGCGAGGCACATCTTGATACGCTGTTCCTGCTGACAAGCGAAGGACACCGGGGCGCCGGGCTGGATCATTTCCGGCTACGGCTGGAGGTGACGAACAGGCATTACCTCGGCGCGATGATGTTGAGCGACCCGGTCGTGGCCGCCGTGCGGCGCGAGTTGCGCAAGCTCAATCCCGACTTGCAGATCGCGGCGCTCGAGGTGCGCGAAAACCTGCTCAAGGGAGTGATGCGCCCGGATGTTGCCGCCAGTAGCGAGACCGCCACCGTGCTGGAGTTTTTGCAAAAGCTCAAACAGGACGCGCTCGAGGCCCGACGGCGGGCGGCAGATCCCAACCAATTTTCTAGCCGCAAATCTCCCGACAAAAAAAAGGCTGCGCCGCGCAAATGGACGGCCAAGCGCGGAGTCGCACGCCGGAAACCGGCCTCGACAACATTCAACGGGGCAGACAAAGACCGTGCCATTCTTCGGATATCCAAGGAAGCGGACATCAAAAAAGTGCTGCAACGCAGCGAGAGCACCCCGGATAAATCCCGCCGACGGGGGCGCCTACTCAACTGGGGTTCCAAATCGTAGCGCTTGCCCAAGCCATGAAACGCCACCGCGCATTCACGCTGATCGAGTTGTTGGTGGTCATTGCCATTATCGCCATTTTGGCCGGCCTGCTGCTGCCAGCATTGGCTAAAGCCAAGGCTAAGGGACAGGAAATCTACTGCCTCAACAACATCAAGCAATTGACGCTCGCCGCCAAGATGTACTCCGGCGACAATGGCGATCGCTTTGCCTGGACCTTCACGCTCGTCGGCAGCCAGCAAAACCGAACATCGTGGTTCAACTATCTGCTCCCGTATCAGGAAACCAAAAAGACGCTTCGCTGTCCCAGCAAGCCGTTCAAGACCAAAGAGACGATTTACGACTTTGACCGAACCACAAACAACTACTCCGCAAGTTTCCGACTCGGCGGCTGCAACTGGCCCGGTGTCTGGGAATATGCTCCGCTGAAGGAAAGCGCCGTCCGCAGCCCCTCCACGCTCGTTTATAAGACCGACGGCGGCAGCCTGCCGGTCAACACCACCAACCCGAGGAAATGCGTCACGGCTCAATCACGCGAGAAACCCGGCTGCTGGATCATTCAAGACCCCGGCAGTAACGTACCATGCGGCTGTGGCACCAATCCCGGTGATCCCAATTGGGGCGGCCCGCACCTGCGCCACAGTGCCCGCAGCAATGTCAGCTTCACCGACGGCCACGCCGAGGTGCTGCCGTCGTTCAAGTGGTACTGGTCCGGCACGCCGTGGCTTGATCCCAAGCGCGGCGGTTAGCGGCAGCGCTTGACCAAGCGGAGTTTGCGCTTGAGCACATGCTGGGCCCGAGCGACCCTCGTCTCTTGAGCGAGACACGGGAGACGCCACAAACCATCATCCAACGCAAAGGCCGCGAGCCAATCGCGGCGCTGACTGCATACGACTTCCCCATGGCCAAACTGCTCGATACCGCCGGCGTGCCGCTGCTGCTCGTCGGCGACTCGCTGGGAATGGTCGTGCTCGGTTACCCGGACACCACACACGTCACGCTCGACGAAATGATGCACCACGTCCGCGCCGTGGCCCGGGCCAAGCCGCGCGGCCTCATCATTGCCGATCTGCCGTTTGAGACTTACGAGACGCCGGAGCAGGCCGTCGAGTCGGCCAAACGCCTGGTCACCGCCGGTGCCGAGGCGGTCAAGGCCGAGGGCGGGCGAACGATCCTGCTGCAACTCAAGGCAATCCGCGCCGCCGGCATCCCGTTCCTCGGTCACTTGGGCATGCTGCCGCAGCAAGTACTCACGGAAGGCGGCTACCACGTCAAAGGCCACAACAAGGCGCAACGCGAAGCGCTGCTCGCCGATGCCCAAGCGCTTGGCCAAGCGGGAGCGTTTGGCGTTGTGCTCGAACTCGTCACGCCAAGCGTGGCCGACGAGATCACCGCAGCGATCAGCATCCCGACAATTGGCATCGGCTCGGGCAGCGGTTGTGACGGGCAAATCCTCGTGACCACCGACCTGCTCGGCACCTCGCCGGATTTCATCCCCAAACATATACGACCGGATGAGTTGCTCCGGAAGCGGATGGTTGGCATAATTCGCCGCTGGAGGGAAACGCTGCCCAAGCCGCGAGCAACCCATGAGTAAACTGACCCATATCGACGCCGACGGAGATGCCCGGATGGTCGACGTCTCAGCCAAGCCGGCGCAAGCCCGCGAGGCGGTGGCCCGGGGCGAGATCCGTCTGGCCAAGACAACGCTCGACGCAATCGAAAGCGGCCAAGCGGCCAAGGGAAACGTGCTGGCAACCGCCCGCCTAGCCGGCATCATGGCCGCGAAAAAAACCGCCGACCTGATCCCGCTCTGCCACCCACTGCCGATCTCGCACGCCGAGGTCAACTTCGAAACGCCCGCCAGCCGCGATCGGATCGAGATCACCGCCACGGCGCGCATCGCCGACCGAACCGGCATCGAGATGGAGGCGCTCACTGCTGTCTCGGTCGCCGCGTTGACAATTTACGACATGTGCAAAGCCCTCGACAAGCAGATGCAGATCACCGACATCCGGCTGCTCTCCAAAACCAAGCGATGAGCGCACAGCCAACCCAAGCCGTACAGCCGGCAGCGAACTACTCGTTCGACGACTCCGAGTTTTGGCGGACGATCCCCGCATGGCGCAGCATCGATGCGAAGACATTCGGCGACTTCCGCTGGCAACAGCAAAACTCAGTGACCTCCGTGCCGGCGATCCGGGAGGCGCTGCAGGACCTGGCCACACCGGCACTCATCGCTGACATCGAGA
>Ga0163108_10001391_pt1 | contig 17712 bp, 11 predicted proteins | sample Fk1155metaG_FD_109644 | JGI IMG/M metagenome (GOLD analysis project Ga0163108, IMG submission 109644) | Marine microbial communities from the Central Pacific Ocean - Fk160115 155m metaG | ecosystem: Environmental > Aquatic > Marine > Oceanic > Photic zone | place: The Central Pacific Ocean...
ACAGTGCTTTGGATGATAAAGACAGGCTTATAAAAGGTATTCAAGAGACTTTTGAGAAAGAAAAGTTAAATTTTGACCCCAAAAACTGGGAAATCATAAGTAATTGGGACTCAAAAATTAAGGATTTAAGTGGAGATGTTTATGAATTTAAAGTACGTGAAAAAGTTCTTAGCATACAAACGCATACAACATCACTATCTCAAAGTAAAATCCCAAAGGTTTCTGCGCCAAAATATAAAAGTTGGGGAGATATCTTAAGATGGTCTTTGCAGGAAAACTTTCCGGGATCATTTCCATATACATCAGGACTGTTTCCATTTAAAAGAGAGGGCGAAGATCCAACTCGTATGTTTGCAGGAGAAGGAGGTCCAGAAAGAACCAATAAGCGTTTTCATTATGTGAGTTTAGGAATGCCAGCAAAAAGATTATCTACTGCTTTTGATTCGGTTACTTTATATGGGAATGATCCAGATAAACGCCCTGATATTTATGGTAAAATTGGAAATGCAGGTGTTTCTATTTGTTGTTTAGATGATGCGAAGAAATTATATTCTGGATTTGATTTGTCAGATCCATCTACTTCTGTGTCAATGACTATCAATGGGCCAGCACCGATGTTACTTGCGTTTTTTATGAATGCTGCAATTGATCAGAATTGCGAAAAATATATCATTGAAAATAATCTTCAAAAAGAAACGGAGAAAAAAATAGACTCGATTTACAAGAAAAAAGAAGTTAAAAGACCATCTTACCAAGGAGATTTACCTGAAGGAAATAATGGTTTGGGTTTAATGCTTTTGGGAGTTACCGGTGATCAGATTCTTCCAAAAGAAGTTTACGATAAAATTAAAATAGAAACCCTTAAACAGGTTAGAGGAACAGTTCAAGCTGACATACTTAAAGAAGATCAAGCTCAAAACACCTGTATTTTTAGTACAGAATTTGCCTTAAGATTAATGGGAGATGTACAGGAATACTTTATTAATAATGGTGTTAGAAATTTTTATTCTGTCTCTATTTCAGGTTATCATATAGCCGAGGCAGGAGCAAATCCCATAACTCAATTAGCTTTCACCCTTGCAAATGGCTTCACCTATGTCGAGTACTATCTTAGTAGAGGGATGGATATAAACGATTTTGGACCAAACTTATCTTTCTTCTTTTCAAATGGTATTGATCCAGAGTATGCTGTTATTGGAAGGGTAGCGAGAAGAATATGGGCAAAAGCTTTAGCAAAAAAGTATGGAGCAAACCCACGTGCTCAGATGTTAAAGTATCATATACAGACTTCGGGAAGATCTCTTCATGCTCAAGAGATTGATTTTAATGATATACGAACTACTCTTCAAGCATTATATGCTATTTATGATAATTGCAATTCTCTTCATACCAATGCTTATGATGAAGCGATTACAACTCCCACTGAAGATTCAGTTCGACGAGCAATGGCAATACAATTAATTATCAATAGAGAGTTAGGTTTGGCTAAAAATGAAAACCCTTTGCAGGGTTCTTTTATTATTGATGATCTGACAAACTTGGTTGAAGAAGCGGTATTGACAGAGTTTGATCGTATAACCGAGAGAGGAGGTGTGCTTGGTGCTATGGAAACAATGTATCAACGCTCTAAAATTCAAGAAGAATCGTTGTATTATGAAATGTTAAAACATACCGGAGAATATCCGATTATTGGAGTGAATACTTTTTTAAGTTCCAAAGGTTCTCCTACTATTTTGCCCAATGAAGTTATTAGAGCTACAGAAAAAGAAAAAGGATATCAAATCGAAATGCTTGCCAATTTGCATAAAGCAGGCATGAGTAAATCAAAAGATGACATTCATAAAGTGCAGTTGGCAGCTATACAGAATAAGAATATATTTGAAGAGCTAATGGAGGCCTGTAAAGTATCTTCAATTGGACAAATCACAAATGCATTGTTTGAAGTTGGAGGTCAATATCGTAGGAACATGTAGTTTCTTTACCTAGAACAATAAAATAGATTATTGTTTTCTTATTTTTGTGCTCAATTAAATTAAAGATATGCTTAGAAGCAATACTTGTGGAGAATTAAGAAGCTCAGATATAGGAAAAAAAGTGATTTTATCCGGATGGGTCCAACGCTCAAGAGATCTTGGAGGAATGACATTTATTGATTTACGTGATCGTTATGGAATAACTCAGCTGGCTTTTAATATGGAAACAAATCCAGAGTTATGTTCTTGTGCAAGAAAAATTGGGCGTGAATACGTTATTCAGATTAAAGGAGATGTTATTGAAAGACAAAGTAAAAATAAAAATATTTTAACTGGGGATATTGAAATTTTTGTAAATGAATTAACAGTTTTAAATGCGTCCAAAACACCTCCCTTTACTATTGAAGAGAAAACAGATGGAGGAGAAGAATTAAGAATGCAATATCGTTATTTGGACCTGAGACGTTTGTCTGTTCAAAATAATTTATTCTTAAGAAATAAAGTTGCTTTGGAAACTAGAAAATACATGGATTCACAAGGTTTTATGGATGTGGAAACTCCAGTTTTGATTAAGTCTACTCCGGAAGGAGCTCGTGATTTTGTTGTTCCAAGCAGAATGAATGAAGGGCAATTTTATGCTTTGCCTCAATCTCCACAAACCTTTAAACAGCTTTTAATGGTTTCTGGACTAGATAAATATTATCAGATTGTTAAATGTTTTAGAGATGAAGATTTAAGAGCTGACAGACAACCAGAATTTACTCAGATTGATTGTGAAATGTCTTTTGTTGAACAAGAGGATGTGCTAAATACTTTTGAAGGAATGATAAGGCATTTATTTTCTTCAGTGTTGGGAGTTTCTTTTGAGAATGCTTTTGATCGGATCACATATAATGAAGCAATGGATCGTTTTGGCTCAGACAAGCCTGATATGCGATTTGCGATGGAGTTTGTTGATATCTCTAATCAAACAAAAGGAAAAGGTTTTGGAGTGTTTGATAATTCTGAAATTGTTTTATCTATAAATGTTGAAAGTGGAGCATCTTACACTAGAAAACAACTAGACAAGTTGACCAATTGGGTAAAACGCCCTCAGATAGGAGCAAAGGGAATGATTTATCTAAGATATAATGAAGATGGAACATTTAAATCATCAGTGGATAAATTTTATGATTCAGATGCTCTTCAAAAATGGGCGGAAAAAGCTCAAATGAAAAAAGGAGATTTACTACTTGTACTTTCAGGAGATAAACACCAAACACAAAAGCAATTATGTGAACTGAGACTTCATGTCGCACAAGAAAGAGGTTTAAGAAATCCAAAAGAATTCAAACCGGTTTGGGTTGTTGATTTTCCTTTACTTGAGTGGGATGAAGAAAACAAAAGATGGCATGCTATGCATCATCCATTTACTTCCCCGAAAAAAGAAGATTTGGATTTATTGGATTCAACCCCAGGAAAGGTTAGAGCAAATGCTTATGATCTTGCTGTTAATGGAGTTGAATTAGGTGGTGGTTCAATTCGTATACATGAAAGAAATCTTCAGGAAAAAATGTTTGATCTTCTTGGGTTTACCAAACAAGAAGCAAAAGATCAATTTGGATTTTTAATGAATGCTTTTGAATATGGAGCACCTCCGCATGGTGGAATTGCCTTTGGATTGGATCGTTTGGTTGCAACAATGGGAGGGTCAGAATCCATTAGAGATTATATCCCTTTTCCTAAAAACAATAGGGGTAGAGATTTGATGATTGAAGCTCCTTCTCTTCTTTCTAAAGACCAACTTGATGAATTAAACTTAAGTATAAACAAAGTCAATAATTAGTTGTGAAAGCTGTTTTAAATAATATAAAACTCTATAAAGTGCCGTGCGCATAGCAATAAACACAAGGTTTCTTTTGTCAAACAAACTTGAAGGGTTTGGATGGTATACTTACGAAGTGGTTTCTAGAATCATCAAAAATAATCCAGATTGTGAATTCATTCTTTTCTTTGATCGTGCTGTGGACCCGAAATTTATTTTTGAGGGAAATGTTAAAAACGTGGTTCTATCTCCTCCTGCAAGGCATCCGATATTGTTTTTTATCTGGTTTGAATGGTCGGTAAGAAGAGCATTGAAAAAATATAAAGTGGATGTTTTTTTATCCCCAGATGGTTATCTTTCACTGTTTTCTAAGACTCCTCAAATCCATGTGATTCACGACATTGGATTTGAACATTATCCTAAAGATATTCCTTGGTTAGCAAGTAAGTATCTGCGATTTTTCTTTCCTCGTTTCGCAAAAAAATCTAGAAAAATTTTAACCGTTTCCAATGCTACCAAAAATGATATTGTCTCTAAATACGATATTGCACCAGAAAAAATAAAGGTAGCCTGGAATGGTGTTTCTTCTATATATTCTCCTTTCACTGATAAACAAAAGGAAAGTTTTTGTTTGGAACACACCAATGATAAATCCTATTTTTTATTTGTAGGATCGATTCATCCACGTAAAAATGTGCAACGCTTAATTGAAGCATATTCTTTGTTTATAAATGAAACAAAAAGCAACTTAAGATTGGTTATAATAGGGAGTAATATGTGGCAAGGCACCTCTCTTTCCATCCCGCAAAATGTTAAGTCATCTGTAGATTTTACAGGGCATTTATCTAGCGAAATGCTATCAAAGTATATGGCTTCTGCATTTGCCTTGGTTTATGTGCCATATTTTGAAGGTTTTGGATTGCCTCTTGTTGAAGCAATGGCTTGTGGAATACCGATTATTTCCGGAGATAAAACCAGTTTGCCCGAGATTGCTGGAAATGCGGCAGTTTATTGCAATCCCTTTGATGTAAATGAAATTAAAACCCAGATGATTAATTTATTTTCTGATAAAAAATTACAACAAAAACTTTCTGTGAATGCCTTGGAAAGAAAGAATTTGTTTTGCTGGGACAATACCGCAAAACTGGTTTGGGATGAGGTGGTTTTTTGTTATGAAAGAAGTAAAAGCTCATATAAATTCGATTAAATTCTCATTTTTTTTCATTTTATTGAACCATTTCTAAACAGTCTTGTATCAATAAAAAAACTAAAGACTATGAAAAAATGTATTTTATTATTGACCATCTTTTTTACAAGTATTAGCGTCAATGCAATCGAAGAAAATATTGTTAAATCCAAAGTTACCGAAGTAACGGTTTATGCAAAAGGGGTGCAACTATTTCAAAAGGCTAATTATGCCATTAAATCAGGATCCTCCGAAATAATAATTGAAGGAATAAGTTCCTTTATTGATCCTAATAGCATTCAGGTAAGTGCGACAGGAGATGTGATTATATTGGATAGTAAACACACCATATTTTATCCAAAACCTGAGCCTGTAACAAAAGAGGGCATACCGTTAAAAATAAAACGAGATATTCAACTACTTGAAGATTCACTTAGAATGATTGGATATGATATTCAGGAGATTCAAGATGAAATAAATGTGTTTACCGCGACAAGAAATATTTTAAGTGCTAATGGCGCAGTTAGAGGGCAAGGGAAAGTAAATGATTCTATTGAATTGTTGCAAAACACACTCGATTATTATGCAAAAAAAATGTTACAATTAAATAAAAAACTACTTTCATTAAAGAAGAAAAAAGCAGTTCAGACAGATATAAAATCTAAAATGAATAAACGTCTGCAAGAGCTTAAAAATTACCAAAGAAACAGCGGTTTATTGCCTAAGAAAAAGAAACCTATTCATAGAATTGTGGTTACTTTAATGGCAAATAAATCGGTTAATGGAAAAGTACTTGTAAACTATTTATCTTCGAATGCAGGATGGATTCCTCATTACGATTTTAGAACCAAAAAAGATGCTGGAAAAGTCAACCTAAATTATAAAGCAAAAGTTTATCAAAATACTGGACTGGACTGGAAAGAAGTTAGAGTAAATATATCCACTAATAACCCTTACCAAAACAAAACAAAACCAACTCTTCACCCTTGGTATTTAGATTATGCATACGCCTATAAAAACGGTTATAATAAAGGGTTAAACAATGTGTCAACGCCAAGCAGAATGAAAAAAGAAATGGCGGATATGGGGTATGTAAATGCAGCAGGTGCTAAATTAAAGGAAGATGCTATACTAGTCGAATATGAAGAAGCTAGACGTTCAGATGAATTTGTAAGTGTTGTAAGGCAATTGGTTTCTGCCGAATTTAAAATAGATCTGCCGTATTCTATTAAATCCAATAATGATCATCATATTGTATTGATAAAAAACATTGATTTAGAAGCAAAATTCAAGCATTTTGCAGTTCCTAAATTAGATCAGTCTGTATATTTAGTTGCGCAAATATCTAAATTTGATGAGCTTGGACTAGTTCCAGCAAAAGCAAATATTTTCTTTGATGGCTCCTATATGGGCGAAACATATGTAGATCCAACCTCTATGGATGATACACTTAGCTTAAGCTTAGGTAAGGATCCAAATGTTCAGATTAAAAGAAAGCTTTTGAAAAAAGATTGCAAAGAAAAAATAATAGGAGATAAAGTAGAAAGAAATTTCGCCTATTCAATTGAGGTTAAAAATCTAAAATCTACACCAATAGAACTTACTCTATTAGATCAAATTCCAATCACTCAAAACGGTGATATTAGCATAGAGGCTAAAAATATAAGCAATGCAAAAAAAGAAGATAGAACTGGAATTCTTGAGTGGAGAATTCAAATGAAGCCAAAAGATAAAAAAGTAATAGACTTTAAATTCAAAATAAAACACAATAAAAACAAAAGAGTTATCATCTAGTTTTCATGTAGTTAGAGAGAAAATGCCCTGGGTTTTCCTAGGGTATTTTTTTTATGGAAATTTTGGGAATTGTTGAAAATCTGGATCTCTTTTTTCAAGAAAAGAATTTCGCCCTTCAACAGCCTCATCAGTCATGTAAGCTAGTCGAGTTGCTTCTCCTGCAAACACTTGTTGCCCAATCAATCCATCATCAATAAGGTTTAAAGCAAACTTTGACATCTTAATAGCTGTAGGACTCTTTTTTAAAATTTCTTGAGCCCAATCAAAAGCAGTTTGCTCGAGATCGGAATGCGGCACAACTCTATTTACCATGCCCATCTCAAATGCCTCTTGCGCGGAGTAATCTGCGCCTAAAAAGAAGATTTCCCGAGCGCGCTTTTGCCCAACCTGACGCGCAAGGTAAGCAGATCCAAAACCTCCATCAAAACTTGCGACATCCACATCGGTTTGCTTAAAAACAGCATGTTCCTTTGAAGCTAAAGTCAAGTCACAAACTACGTGTAGGCTGTGTCCGCCACCTACAGCCCAACCTGGTACCACAGCAATCACTACTTTATTCATGAAACGAATCTGTCTTTGAACATCCAAAATATTGAACTTGCTAACCCCATCTGTTCCTTTGTATCCACGAGGGGCTCTTACACGCTGATCTCCTCCCGAGCAAAATGCCCAGCCATTATCTTTTGGCGAAGGTCCCTCGCCAGAAATCAAGACTACTCCAATTTCTTGACTCTCATGGCAGATAATAAGCGCTTCTAGAATTTCATCTACCGTTTTGGGACGAAAAGCGTTTCGAACTTCTGGCCTGTTAAATGCAATGCGAGCGACTCCCTTGCAATATTTGAACGTTATGTCTTCGTATTCTTTTAGTGTTGTCCAGTTTATTGACATTTTATTTTTTTTGTAAAAATAAAAAGGATATTTAATTCTTTGCTTAACAACAAAGACTTATTTTTGTCACTCAATATTTTAATATGGTTATTTTGATAACAGGTGCCTCGGGAGGTTTTGGTTCAAAACTTACAGAGTTCTTTATAGAAAAAAATCACAATCTTATTCTACAAAATTATTCCAGAGAGATTTCTTTTGAAAAAAAAGACAATGTTTTAGTTGCTTCATGCGACTTGACAAAAGAAAATGAAATTGAATTACTGATAGAAAAAGCATTAAAAAAATTTGGTAAAATTGATGCGGTTATTCATTGTGCTGGAATCTCTAAAAATTCTATTTCTTGGAAAACAAGTCTTGAAAATTGGAATGAAACTCTTGCTGTAAATTTAACGGCTCCCTTTATAATTAATAAGCTTGTTTTGCCAACGATGAAAAAAAATCAATTTGGAAGAATTGTTCATCTTTCATCGGTTGTATCTCAAACAGGATTCCCAGGAACAGTTGCATATGCTGCTTCTAAAGCTGGTTTGTCTGGTTTAACAAAGACAATTGCAAAGGAAGTTGGTACCAACGGAATAACGGTTAATAACCTTGCTCTTGGCTATTTTAACACCGGAATGATTAAGCAGGTGCCCGATGTTCAAATTGATAAAATAATTTCTGAAATCCCCCAACAATCATTAGGAGACCCTTTGGCGGTTTGTGAGTTGATTCAATACCTTTTTTCAAATGCAGGAGCATATATTACAGGTCAAACAATTCCTGTTAATGGTGGGATGTATGCTTATTAATTTCTTTTTTTAATAAAATATCGATCTTTAGGGTCAAATTTAGGTGATTGTACAGAGATGACTTTTAAAGGAGTTTTTCCAATTACTTCAATTACTTCATGAATTACTCCTTTTGGTATAGTTATTTGGTCTTTTGGGGCAATTTTAAGAGTATCCTCACCAATTTTCATAATAGCTGTTCCATCAAGAACAACGATGTTTTCGGAATGGTTTTTATGGTAGTGAAGAGGGACATTATTGTTAATTGTAATAATGTATGTGCTATGTAATTCATCCTCTGAAATTTTTTCAACGATGATGTTTTTCTCTGTGTTTTTCTCTAATTTTTGGTATTTGTATAACTGTGAAAAGCAGTTTTGAACAAAAAAAAGAAAAAGAAATAATGCGGCTTTTTTCATAAAAAAATATAGACTTAATACAAATTTATAAGATATTTAAGGATTTTAAGTTTAAAATTATTATTTTTCATAGTTCATGCATAAACTTTTTTTTCTTCTTTTTTTGCTTTTTGCAGCAATGATTGCCTCGTTTAAGTTTTCATTAGATGAAAAAATATATGGGCATCTAGATGTAGATGATTGGACAGTTGAAGAATCATTGATTAAACTTGGTGATTCTGCATATTTACATCACATAGAAAATCTAGATCCACAAAAAGCGGCAATGGGAAAAGAACTTGTTTTTAATGGGTTTACAAGCCATAATGGAAAGAAATCAAAAAGAATATCTTCTTATTTTGTTTGTACAGATTGCCATAATACCCAAAGAGAATTTGGATTAGAAAGCGGTTTAGGAATTACACACTCCCAAGATGACGATCCTCAAAAAAGATTGAATTATGCGATTAAAAATGACCTTCCATTTCTTCCTGGATCTACTTTGTGGGGGATATATAATAGAACATCATTCTACAATGGAGATTATAGAAAAAAATATGCTGGTCTTGTAGATAAAGCAAAAGACCACCTTTCTGAAGCAATTCAGGTTTGTTCGAAGTATTGTTCTTCTGGAAGAGATCTTGAAGAATGGGAAATTGAAGCAATTATGCATTACTTCAAGTCAGAAGAATTAAAAATAAAAGACTTGAAATTGGGCCCCAATCAAAAAAAGAATTTGCTTAAATACCAAAAACTTGATGATGCTGAAAAAAAAGGACTGATTACTTCTATTGAAGCCGAATACTTTCAGTCTTATCCAGCAAATTTTCTTTACACAATGCCTGCTGATAATAGAGGATACGGGAAAAATGGAAACTGGGAAAATGGAAAAGAAATTTTTGAAAGGAGTTGTCTGCATTGTCATGATGAAAAGAGAGTCACTTATTTAGGGCTTGATAGTAGCAAATTAACAGGGAAGTTTTTTTTGAAATACATGAAGAGCTATAAAGACCAATCATTATATCAGATTATTAGATGGGGGACTTATGCTAAAAGAGGTAGGAGGCAGTACATGCCACAGTATAGCAAAGAAAAAATGAGTGACAAACAAATAGAAGATTTAATTGCTTATATGCAAAAAATTTCAAAAAAATGATGAAAAAAATCAAGTATATAATTTTTACTGTGCTGTTTATTGGGCATTCTTTTGGCCAAGATGTTCAGGAGACATTTAACTCTACAAGAATAATTAACGGCCATTCTGTTGAAACACTAAAAGCACGAATTCTTCAATTTAGAGTGGAACATCGATTTGGAGACTTTGCAGGTACAAATGGAGGGATTCAAAATATGTTTGGCTTTGATAATGCAGCTGACGTACGTTTTGCATTTGAATATGGTTTGTCAGATAAACTAATGATTGGTTTTGGAAGAAGCAAGGGTTCTGGAACACCATATAGATCATTGTTAGATGGTTTTGTTAAATATAAATTATTGACTCAGAATAAAGAGAAAGGAATTCCGGTTTCATTATCTTTAATTGAAACTGCTAGTTTAACCTATATGACTGCTTCGATGGATGAAAGTCAGGTTGCCTTTTTTCCTGAATTTGTTCATCGATTGGCGTACTCTTCACAGTTAAATATAGCTAGGAAATTTGGGGAAAGATTAAGTCTTGCTATTATGCCAACTTATGTGCATAGAAATTATGTGGATATGGATGATCAAAATGGTGTTTTTGCAATTGGATCAGCATTTGCGTTACGACTATCAAAAGAGTTTTCAATTTCAACGGAATATTATCATGCTTTTCATCAGGATGGCTTAAGGCCAAATCATAAAAACAGTTTTGGAGTAGCGTTTGAATGGTTAACAAATGGGCATAATTTTAAAATTAATTTCACCAATTCAAAAGGTTTTGGAGAAACTCAGTTCATACCGTGTACTTACTCCAATTGGTTAGATGGAGAGTTTAGAATAGGATTTAGCATTACAAGAGATTTTAAAATTTAATTTATGAAGGCATTTTATTTCTTTTTCTTCTTTTTCTCTACTTCTTTCATCTTTTCTTCTTGTAGAAAAGATAAAGTTCAGCCACTTCCTCCACAAACATGTGTTGACACGGTATATTTTTCATCGCAAATTCTTCCGTTATTTCAATCGAATTGTGCAGGTTGTCATTCTGTAGGGAATGGACAAATTATGGAGCTTACAAATCATGCACAAATATTTCCTAAAGCAGAAGATTGTTATAATTCAATGACAGCATCGGGGGGCTTTTCATTAATGCCTAAAGGAGGTCCAGCTTTGTCTGATTCACTTGTTGAATTATTTAATTGTTGGATAGTTCAAGGAAAACAAAACAATTAAAGATTGTTGAATTAATTGTACATGTGATTGTACAATATGTACATTATCTATTTAGCCATATTAAAATATCTTTGAATATAATAAAATAGAAGTATAGATTTTTTTATTAATTTAATGTACTAAACTACAAAACTCATGAATAAAAATTACTTAATTTTTTCTGGACTTTTTATATGTTCTGCCATATTATTGTCATCTTATAATGATTCATCATTTGAAACAACTGTTTATCATAAATCTCCTTTAAATGCTGGAGGAGCTCCTGCAGGAAAAACTGGTGCACCTGGAGAGAACAATTGTACTGGATGTCATGCTGGTTCTACTCAGGATGGCACGAATGAAAATATTTTAGTTGTTTCAAGTGGAGGGAATCCAGTGACTTCATATACACCTGGTTCAACATATCAAGTTTCTCTTGCTATGGCATCTAATCCCGCAAAAAAAGGCTTTCAAGCAATAGTTTTGGATGCAAATAATTCCATGGCTGGTGATTTTTCAGCAGGCACAGGTACAAATATATCTTCTCAAGGCACAAAAAAATATGTGAATCACACTTCTGCAAGTAATTCTAATGCTACACCCACATGGATTTGGGATTGGACAGCGCCTTCTCCTGCAGTTGGATCAGTAACTTTTTATGTTGCTTCAAATTCAGCAAATAATAATCAGACATCAAGTGGAGATGTGATTTATTTATCACAAAATGTAATAGCTCAAGATTCATCTTCCAATTTACAAGAGCATTCTTTTTTTACAGATTTAAATATTGGTTATAATTCAATAAAAAATTCTGTTATGATAGATTTTAGCTCTTTTAAAAGTGGAAATCTTTTTGTAAATATAACAGCGATGAATGGATCATCTGTTTATAGTGCTAATTTAGGAGCTTCTAATATTGGTGAAAATAATTTGGATATATCTTTAAATAAAAGAATAAATCAAGGGATTTATATTGTTAACTTATTTATTGATAATGTTCCTTCTTCTAAGAAGATATTTATTAATTAAGGTTTTAAAAAGCCAAAATCAAAAGGCCTCAATTGAGGCCTTTTTTTATTGTATTCGATGTTCTATTGTTTTAATTGTTTCGTTTTTGTTTATAAGCTTAATGTAATAAATACCCGGGCTTATGTTTTTTTCATCCATTTTTAATTTCGTCATCCCTTTTTTAATCTTTACAGATTTTTGACTTATAATAACACCTTTGGAATCCAACAGTTTTAAAGTTGCTTTTCTTATTAGCCGTTTGTTGGCCAATAAGATTTCAAATCTTCCATCGCTTGGATTGGGATGAGTCAACTTTAGGCTTATTTTAATGAATAATATGCTTTATCTTTTTTGATGTTAAATTTTCATTTTCAATGATTATGTAATACAATCCTTTGGATAAATTTATTTTATTCATGTTAATTCTGTTTGTCCCTTTTTGAATTATATATTCATTGTTGCTTAAAACATTCCCACGAGTATCAATCAATTTAATAGAAACATTTCCTGTCAGTAATTTATCATTAATAACTAGTTTGAAGTTATTATTACTTGGGTTTGGATAGGTTTTAATTATTGATGAATTTGATTGTTGACAATTAAGATAAATAGCATCTTGTTTATTTTCTGTTCCATCAATATCAAATTGAGTTAATCGATAGTAGTTTTCAGATGAAAGAGCATTATAATCTGTATAGTGATAGTTTATTAGTAAAGTGCTGTTTCCTGCGGCTTTTTCTTGATGAATCGTATTCCAAAATTCTCCATCTCTAGATTTTTCAATAATAAAATAATCAGAATTATATTCAGATGCAGTAGACCAACTTAGATCGACATTCCCTTGATTGCAATTCCCATTAAATGAGATTAATTCAACAGGCAATGAATTGTTGTTATCTCCACCCATTCCAAAAAAACTAAATCCAGTAGCATTTTCACTAACCACATAAAAGTCATCATTAGTGCTACCAATTGTTGAGCTATAATTTCCGCATTCTATCCACGTATCATGACTTGGTCCGGGTGATTTTATAAGTCGAATAGTGGAGCGATCATTTACTCCACTCATTGTTTTTGCATGCAATTTCATGCTGTAAGGAGTTAGATTTATTTCAGAAGTGTAGTCATTATTTGTTGGGTCTATTTGCCAGTAACCTTCACTGCTATATTGTTGAATTAATTGGCCATCATTTGTTGTTAAAGGAAGTCCATTATAAAGACCACTTCCAGAACCAGGAACGCCTGTAATAAATTCTGAAGTGATATATTGATCATTTCCTGGGCTAGAATTGAATGAAATAGTCATTTCTCTTTCGAATCCAGCTTTTCCAACTGGGAATAACACATCGTTTACAGCGTTATTTGGAAAATAACGTTTAAATGCTCCATGAATAAACCCATTGGTGTAATTAAGAGTTCCGTATTTAGATGAACTTTCTCCAAGAGTTAGAACTTCAGTATTTCTAATTAGTCCTTGATTCATGTCAAAGTTATTTATGATACTGATAGGTGTGTTTATGTACAAATCGCCATTTGTTTTATTCACATTAAACCCATAAAAGGTAATGGCATTTCCGTTTATTGTTTGATTGGTAGTTCCATCAAAAACAACAGATCCCAAACTTCCAATAATATTTCCTTCGTTATTGATGTCTCCAGAAATATAGATAGACCCATTGTTGAGGTCAAAGGTAGAACCACCTAGAACTGATAAATCTCCAACCGTTTCATTATTGGCAGGGGTAGCAAAATTATTGTCACTAATACAGATGCCCCCATCATTTCCTGAAATAAGATAAACTTTATCATTTGCAGAAGGTTCTCCATAACTCATTTGTTTCCAATATCCAGTTGATTGATATTCATACCAATTTAAGTTATTGTTCCATTCATTGCTTTGTATCCCTCCCCATAATAAATTACCTGTCTGTGGATTGGAGATGCTAGTAGATACAGGTTGTAAAAAGCTCACCTCTACCTGTGCAGAATTTTGACAGCCGGTGCTTTGGTTTGTAATTTCCCATTGTAAAATGGATGTTCCACCAAAACTTTGTGGTTGAATAGTTGTATTTGGGTCAGTAACATCATTTGGAAGTACATTTACACCTGATATAAGTGTCCATTCGCCTGTAAACCCAAGATCTAAAACGGCATCCATAGAAACAGAAGAAAGTCCACACATACTGTTGGTGTTTTTATCTATCCCTGCATCCGCAGTAGGTATGGAGTTAATGGTAGCGCTGATAGGTTCTCTAGGGGATGTAGTACATCCATTTGCATCAGTAGTAGAAGTGTAATAGGTTGTTGTTGAATTTAGAAAAGGTGTTGTATAGTTGCTTCCTGAATTTATTGCGCTTCCTCCTGATAGGACAGTAAACCACTCTACACTTGTTGCCGAAGAAGAGGTGGCTGATAAACTAAGACTAGCATCGCCACAAGATGCTGCAGGAGTAGTGTTTATAGTGGGTAGTGCATTAACTGTAATTGTAACAGGGCTTGTTACAACACAACCGTTTGAAGATGTCGCTTCCAAAGTGTATATAATTGTTGCTGAGCTTGTTGTTGTAGGGGTTAAAGAGTTGGGATCGTCTAATCCTGTAGTTGGGGTCCATGCTTGAGTAACAGAATTTCCAATTGTAAATTGGATATCTGGTCTCCAATAATCTGCTGTTAGCGTTTGACTGCTTGTCCATTCATCAACATCACTATAATACATTCGAATTGTGTTTGTTGGACTTGAATTGGTGTACTTATAATATGGGCGGTCAGATGTATATGCCTCATAACCTTTAACAACAAGAATTTGAAGGTTGTTAATGTTGTCGTAATTAAATGGAGTTGTTAGGGTTATTTCGTTCCATCCAAGAGCATTATTTGGGAATGAACCAGAATAAACTTGAGTATAACCTGCTGTTGATGTGGTTCCGTCAACAAAAGAGCTTGCTGTTGAATGCTTCATATAGACAGTTATGTCTGATATTACAACCGAATTGTCTCCTGAAAACTTGTTAAATGATAGGGTGTTAATAGGACCTGATTTACCAATCTCTGTTTGGAGATAAATCATTTCACTACAACTATAATCATAAAATCTATTTAATGGGCTTTGATAAAATCCAGATGTTCCATTTCCAATAGACCCATTATCATTTGATCCTGTAATTGAACCATTTAATTGAGTGTTTTCTCCATAACAGTAGGAATCATTTGTTCCTGCATCAACAGTCGGAACAGCTTTAACTGATGCAATAATTCCTTCCCTGTCTGATGGGCAATTTGAATTTGCAACATAATAGGTTGTTGATTGTACCAATGTTGAGGTTGTGAAGTTGTTTCCAGTTAAAAAAGAGGTTCCTCCAGAAGCGACACTATACCATTCCACATTTCCAGAGCTTACTGAAGCACTAAGATCAACTGTGCCTGATCCACAAGTATACCCTGATGTTGTAGAGACAGAATAAATGTCTCTATTGCCAACAGGTGTTTCATTTGTTAAAGCAGTGTTTTCACATGTGGTTTTTAATTTATAATATGTTGTCACAGAAGGGGATATAATTATTGAAGTATTTGTTTCACCTAAAATGCCAATAAATGGACCACTTGGTGAGGTTGATGACATCCATAGATATGATATATTTCCGTCGTATGATAATCCTGAAGCTGTAATTGTTGCAGTTTCATTTGGACATCCACTTGAAGAAGAAAAATTTAATGTTCCAGCATTGGGGGTGCCTGAGCAAGGCATAGCAGTATTAATAAATAATTCAAAGCCACTTGATACATTACTAACATCAGAGGTGAATTTGATTGTTAGCGCGCCACTAATATCGCTAGATGTTATTGGGCCCACTGTTTGAGCTCCACTACCTTCATAGAGTAGAGTTCCACTAGTCGTTTCTCCATCATAAATGTAGAGGTAATCATATGATGATTCTGTATCAAGTGTGCCGTTTAATTGAATCATAGATCCTGATGAAAGTGGGTAAATAGTGGTATAGCCATCTGCATAATTATCATAATCTGCAGATAATCCATGATCTGTAATAGTGCCGGAATTTAAAGTGTAAGTGTTGTTGCCTGAATACGGAACAAAAACGGTCCCTCCAGAATTACTTACAAAGTCACATGTGGTAATTCCGCAATTAGTTGCTTGGCCACATAGTTCATCAGTATTCCAATGGATATAATGCGTTTCTGAGGATGTGGCACTCCATTGAAGAGGACTTGGTCCATGTTCAATAATAGGTCCATCATAAGATCCAGCCCGAACGGTAATGTATCCATCGATATCATTTGCGCATTTGTATGTTGTGTTGGCAATAACACCTTCTAAAGTAGCATATTCATCTTGATACTGACAATAGGAAAAAGTAACACTTCCAGTTACAGGAGCATGTTCTGTAGCATAAGCTGTTGTGTTTAGACATTGTCCATTTATATTTGAAACTGCCGTTAATAACAAAAAAGCAAGTAAAAAGAAAGGTTTTTTTACGAAATATACTGGTACAGTATAAGGTCTTTTAAGACCATTATTCTTGGTTTTCATAGTTTGGTTTGAGTTTGGTAGCCGTAAATTTATAAATTGATTTTAAATAAAAAAATTTTTTAATAAATTTTTATCAACTTAAAAAAATCAAGAAATTAACAATTCGCTTTTTCATAATTCATTTTTTTATTACACATTATAACTCAGATTGTTATCCTAATAGGGATTAATGGGTTTATGATTTAAGATGGTTGCGAATGTGATTTTTGTGTTTTTGGATTTTTTTTCAATCTTATATTTGAATTCTGTTATTGTAATAATATTAACATATAATAAATACTTAGCTCTATACTAATCAATTAGTTAGAAATATAAGTTAATTAATGTATATAGGGCTAAGTAATTATACGTAGTTCTTTATTGGTCGTATATTTAGGAAAAGGTTTTAAAAGTAAAAAGCCTTCCGAAGAAGACTTTTACTTTAAACTAACCCTTATCAAGTATTATATTACAATTCTTTTAGTAGCTATTTTTTTCTAATGATTTAATTAACCTATTCTTTATGCTATTAAACCATTTTCTAACCATAAACCAATTATTAAAAGTAAGGTTGAGAAAATCATTAGATTTTTGTTTGTGATGCAATATAATACAAAGGGTCTCATCGTGATTTAGTTTAATAATTTGATAATACAATTTACTTGTTATTTTGCGATATTTTAGAGCTTAATTATAATTTAATATATTTTAATTATTATTCATTAATTGCTAATGAATATCTGTTAATGAAATAAAAAAAAAGCCCCCTGAATAGGAGGCTTTTTTTATTTTCTATTTTCTATTTTTTATCGAATACTTTGCTTAATAGTTTTAGAGGTGTTGCTGCCATTGATTACCGTAATGTAATACATTCCAGGCATTGCTTTAAACTCATTCATTAAGAATACATTTATTCCTTTTTGAACATTAAGCTCTTTTTGAGTAATAACAACTCCTCTTGAGTCAACTATTCTTATCGTAGAGTTTCCAAGCAATTTGTCATCGTTGATAACT
>Ga0163108_10001395_pt1 | contig 17693 bp, 23 predicted proteins | sample Fk1155metaG_FD_109644 | JGI IMG/M metagenome (GOLD analysis project Ga0163108, IMG submission 109644) | Marine microbial communities from the Central Pacific Ocean - Fk160115 155m metaG | ecosystem: Environmental > Aquatic > Marine > Oceanic > Photic zone | place: The Central Pacific Ocean...
AGCCCAAACGAACCATTTCACTGTCGTGGGATGATCCTTGGAAAAAATACGAGGAACGCTGGAAGAAAAATCCGCGTGGCGAAGGCAAAGCCTTGTTATATTCTGATATTTCCAGGACAGAGGTTCCCCGGCGTAAGAAATCGAAATTCAAGCATACGAAGAAATTCAAACGATGGAGGGAATCGATGGAACCCCTCTCACTCGTGGACCACCAAATCGATGCTTGGTTGAAAGAAAAAAATTAAGTTCAGCAGTCCCGATGCTGAAAAGTTCAGAAACCTCACCATCGTGGGACTACTGACGGAATACACGTCATGCCTCCTAGTGGCATCTATCCAGATTAAACCGGGGCAGCGCTAGTCCTATTTTGTGGATTACCTGAAACAGGAAACAAGCCTGATTGCATTAAATTGAAGCATTTGAAACATAGTCATTAACTATCTCGATCATGTCTGAATTTAACTTCAATCCGGAACTGAGGAATTTCCCGATTTATGGTACCTCCCAGAGGAACATCACCGGAACGATTCCTATCCATTACCGGTTATGGATTGTTGAACTGGTCTATGTTTACTCCCTCGGCAGGGAAATGGTTATGGATGAATTCAAGGAACAAAAATCTTTTCGTGTGGCCTATCGGCAGTGGGTCGGAGCCAAGGATGAGCAAGCACTTCAAACCTTTCATGAAGCAGGGTTTTTCCGTGATCTACAATGGGTCCGGGTTAATCACGACATGATCAGGAAACAACCTGTCGATGGATGGTTTCAATACGACTATGTTTTGGATCTGGCGGATGGAACTGAGACTCAATACACAGTGATTGGTTAAGACATGCCGGTTCTTGAAAAAAATGGATTGCTGATAGACTACCTAGAAGAAGGCCAGGGAGTTCCGGTGATTTTGATTCACAGCAGTGTCAGTGGAAATCGTCAATGGAAGTCTCTGACAGGATCTCTCAAGGATAAGTATCAGGTTTTGGCAGTCAACTTGATGGGATACGGTAAAACCACTTCATGGTCAGGACAGAGGACCTTGAGCCTCTCCGACCAAGCCCAGTTGGTTCTCGTTCTTCAGGAAATGGTAGCTCAAAAGGTGCACTTGGTGGGACATTCCTACGGAGGGTCGGTCGCTTTGAAGGCAGCCATGAGTTTCCCAGAAAAAACAAAGAGCCTCATATTGCTTGAGCCCAATCCTTTCTATTTGCTCAGGCAAAACCACCGAATGGAAGCTTATCGTGAACCCCTCAAACTAAGTGAAATGGTGCGATATCATGGATCACGACAGGAGTGGAATCGTGTTGCAGAAATTTTTGCAGATTACTGGATAGGACAGGGTGCACTGAACAAAATGCCTGAAAATCGAAGACATGCCTTCATTGAAGGTTTAAAACCCAATTTTTATGAATGGGGTAGTCTCGAAGAAGAATCCACCCTGGAAGATATCCAAAGCCTCCCTGTGAGGACTTTGCTGATCTATGATCCAAAGACGGTTCGGAGCATTCTTGAAATCTCGGAATTGCTGGAAGTGGCCTGCCCACACTGGCAGTTTGAAAAAGTAACGGGTGCAGGGCACAACGCTCCCCTCACGCATCCTGAATGGATCAACCCCATGATTAGGGATTTTTTGGATGCATCATTTAAGGAGCATGATGTTGAAGGAAATCTGATTTGACGAGGCAAGGTTGAAAAACCATTCACATAGCAACAATGAAGTCGATGAGAAAGATCAAGACTTCGATATTCACCAATTCATAAAATTATGAGGTGTTGGCAAATCATTGATAAAGGAAGTATTTTGAAATTCAGATATGGTTTGAAACATCAAATGAGGTTTCACATGAAAACAATGATGGCTTATGAAGAAATCAAGGATTCTGGGTACAGGGCATTATGTACCTGAAAACGTGGTCACCAACGAGGACCTGCTCAAACGTTTGAATACCAGTGATGAATGGATTCAGCAGCGAACGGGGGTGCGTGAGCGGCGATTTTGTCCTCCGAACACAAAACCCTCCGAAATCGCACACAAAGCAATCCTGAAGGCACTGGAAGCATCAGGATTACAAGAAACGGACATCGATTTCATCATTTGCACGACCCAGACTCCGGAACATTTTTTCCCTGGCACGGGTTGTTACATACAGCAAAGACTGGGGATCCCTGGAGTTCCAGCCTTGGATGTGAGGGACCAGTGTACGGGATTCCTCTATGGTCTTTCGGTCGCGGATGCCTACATTCGGCTTGGTCAGTAACAGAAGATCCTGCTGGTGAGCACGGAAATTCATTCCACGGGGCTGGAGTGGAGCGATCATGGCCGCCATGTCAGTGTCCTATTCGGGGACGGTGCCGCTGCCGTGATTCTGGGTGAGTCTGAGGGCGAAGAGCATGGGATCATCGACGTCGATCTTCATGCGGATGGAAGTTTTGCAGACGAACTCTGCCTGTCTGCTCCAGGAACCGCTTACGATCCCTGGATCAGCCACGAGATGATTGATCAAGGGCTGCATTATCCAAAAATGAACGGGAAGGTTGTCTTCAAAGAAGCCGTTTCCTGTATAACCCGGGTTTCCAAGACGATTCTTAAAGAAAACCAGATGAGCGTCGAAGATCTTGACTACTTCATACCGCACCAGGCCAACATGCGCATCACCGAAGCCGTGGTGAAAATCACTGGAATGAACCCTGAAAAGGTTGATAACAGCATTCAAAAATACGGCAACTGCGCTTCGGCTTCGGTGCCGATCGCCCTCGATGAAGCGGTTCGGGACGGCAGGATCCAATCGGGTGACACGGTTTTGATGGCAACCTTCGCCTCTGGATTCACCTGGGGTGCCGCCCTCATGAAATGGTAGGGACCTCCTGAAACATAGAGTTGGTGAGGAGAAAAAGACCTAGACTATGGTGGATGAGGGTTTCATGAAATCGGGTACTGGCCGAATTCCTCGACCGCCTCCGCCATGGCGATGACGTTTTCTGGTGGAACGTCGTTCATCACGGTATGAACCGAACTGATCATGCACCCTCCTCCCGGGCCGAGGATCTCCATCACACGGCGCACTTCTTCACGGATCTCCTTCATGGTTCCAAAAGGAAGAATCCTGTGGGAGTCGATGCCACCACAGAAGACTATTTTGTCTCCATAATTTTTCTTGAGAGCCGGCAGGTCCGACATTTTTCCGGATGAAGCCTGAATAGGATTTAAGATGTCGACTCCGATTTCAATGAAATCCTCGATCAAAGGTTCTACATCGCCGCAGGAATGAAAAAAGATCTTGGCCTTGGTTCGTTCCCGGATGAATTGAATGAAATCCGCATGGATTGGTTTGAGGATCTCACGGTACATTTTCGGTGAAATCATCAGGCTTTTCTGGGTCCCCAGGTCATCCCCGATTTTAATCATGTCGACATTTTCTCCCAGTTCCTCAAGGAACCGTCCCATCAACTGTTTACAGTATCCTGCAATTTTGACCAACATGGCGCGGGCAAACTCCCGATCCATGGCCATATTGAGGAGGTAGGTCTCCATCCCCTGCATCGCATGGGCTCTTTCGAATGGAAACAGAAGCCAGGGGGTTGCCAGGATCGCATAACGGTTCTCCTCGGCCAGTCGCATGGCCTGCTCACGCACGTGTGCGATACGGGTCGGGTCATTCATGTCGGGCCAACCCGGGTAAAGTTCGAGGTCCTCCTCATCGCGTGCCTGTTTGAGGGGGTGGACTCCCGGACACCATTGACCAGGTTCGATTTCCACCTGACCACTGCCCCAGGAATCGATACAGTCGGAATGCGGTTCGCGTTCACGGTGCTGAAGTCGCACCCTTTCCGGTTCCAGGTCAAGTACACCGCGAACATCTCCATGCAACCGGCAAAGTGTTTCTTCATCGATTTCCGCGGTTCCTAATTCAGGCCAGTCGTAAAGATATCGGTCAGGGGCCTGAACCTTTAGGATCTGTTTCATCTCCTGATAGGGTTTCATCTTGATCCCGGTAGCGTTGCTGACTCCAATCACAAGAGGAACGCGGTCCGGTTCTTCGTGATTAAGGGTTGTCAATACCCGTTCCCTAGGCGTCATCGGCATTGAGTCTCTATGTATCTTGTTTTAAATTAATGCTTCTTTTTCTTAATCTAGGAATGGCTTCCCAAGGTTCCGAAGTCTATTTCGGTTAACAAAGTACACCAATCCGTAAAATTACGAGGTTTCTCGATCAACTTGGCTCAGGAATCCGTGAATCCAGAGAGATTCAAGGGGCATAAAATTTTTTAAAAGTACTGGAAGATCTGAAATCCAAGAGGAAAGTTGAACAGACCGCTAGTGAGGTTCTCTCTATTCCGCCCTCAATGATGCAGGATTTTTGGGAATAAGGAGGCCCTGAAATTTATCTTTTGAGCCTTCGCTTTTTTGTTTTTTTTGATCCTAGTAATTTTGCGGATACATTCTACGCTCCCATTACTGATATTAATGAAGATTTCAGCGTCTGTGACATCGCAACCGGGAGAGAGGGATGGAAGAAAAAAACATAAAACATAAAATCCATGACTGGCTGATGCGAATCACCTAAGCGGAAGCAGGAGAGGATGAATCCGGATTCAAACTGGCCGGGGAAGATCTTGATAGGAAGACAAAACTGGCAATGGATAAAATCATGGTGGTGAAATCCGAAATCAGTGTGAACGATGCCAAAACGGAAGATTCTGCAAAATCTTCGGATCAGGCTGTTTCCTCAACTGTGGAAACGATTTCCATGATGATCATTGACGATGAACCGATCGTGGGCAAGCGTCTGAAACCGGGGCTGGAAAAATATGGTTTTGCCGTGGAAACCTATACCGATTCCCAGGCCGCCCTGGATCGTCTAAAGGAAAAAGTCTTCGACATTGTTGTCACGGATTTGAGGATGGACGAGGTCGATGGCATTCAGATCCTGGACTACATCATGGAGCATGACATCCCGTCAAGGGTGATCATGATCACGGCCTTTGCCACCATCGATGTGGCCCGGGAGGCATTGGTCAAAGGCGCCTTCGATTTTGTCGCAAAACCCTTCAACCCCAAAGAATTACGTTCCGCCATCAACAAGGCAGCGTTGTCCCTCGGACATCAGGGAATGAAAACCTAAAGTATCCTCTCACGGGAGGACCGGATCTTCACGGATCTTCCAGATTTTGCAGGAAGTGGGAGATTCTGCTCTGTTCCGACAAGCCTATCGTAATCTCCTCCAGGACGGCCCCCGCTTTCAAAACGGGGGGGCCTTCTTCCCGGTTTCAATGTATCCCGTATTCTTAAAATTCCGGGGGAACCTTGAAAAACCTGAGAACCTGCACCCGTCAATCAATCATTCCCGGAAAAATCATGGATAACGCCGATTACTCCAAAAATCCTGGTGAAAGCTTAAGTTATTTGGAAGAGGCGCAGATTCAGATGAAAAAGCGTCCGAAACTAAGCATCGTCTTACGGCTGACGGTTGCATTCCTGATCTGTTTCGTGATCAGTCTGGGAAGTGCCTTGATCATCATTCTGACCATCCACAACGTGAAAAATAACTACTATTTCATAGAAACCATCCACAGCTACAGCCTGAATCTGCAAAAAGGAAGGGTGTATGAAAAAAATTACTTCCTTCATCAGAGAAACCTGGCAGACGCGATTGCCTACAGCAGCCACGCCAAGGAAATCCATGATTCGGAAAAACAAAGTTTTGTTTCATTTGATGATGAAGACGATTATCTGACAATGAAAGAGCATCATGAAAAATACCACCAGTTGTTAATTCGCCTGAGCAAGAAACCCTTTGACGCGTCCGTTGAGTTGTATGAACAAGAAATCAATCAATCTGCAACAGCCCTTTCCCGCTACGTCGATGAATTTCGCCACAAAGGAAGGGAATCCATCCACGACAGGTTGACCCTGCTTCAAGTCGTACCGGTGGTCTTGTCGCTGCTCCTGGCGGTGTTTCTGATGCTTCTGGCAATCTTCATCACCACCCAAATGCTCTGGTCCCTTCAGCGCAAGGTGGCAGCGGCCCAGCGCATTGCCGAAGGGGATTTGACCCCGTTTGTTTCGACACGAAAATATTATGATGAATTTTCCGAACTCTCATTCGCGTTGAATGAAATGATTCAGCAGCTTGCAAGCCGGCAGGAGATGCTGATCAAATTCCACAAACTGAGGGCGATTGGGACTTTGACCGCCGAGATTGCACATGAACTGAACAATCCCCTGAACAATATCGTCCTGACTGCTTCGATGTTCAAGGAAGACTACCGGGAACTCGCTGAAGAAGAAAAAATCGAAATGCTTGATGACCTGGCCGGAGAATCGGAACGGACCCAGAAAATCGTCCGGAACCTGCTGGATTACACCCGGGAAACAGAACTTGAAACCAGATTCGTCTCCGTGGAAACCATTCTTGAAAACACTTTAAGGCTGTTAAACAACCAGATCAGGATGAACAAGGTCAAGGTCCAGCATGATGCCGAAAACCTGCCCAGTATCCATGCCGATCAGAAACAGCTGACTCAGGTCTTCATCAATCTGATCCTCAATGCCCTGGACGCGATGCCCTCGGGGGGGACGCTCCGGATTTCGGCGAAAAGTTCTGCCCTCAGGGATTCGATTGCGGTCCGGTTCGAAGATGACGGAGTCGGCATCCCTGCTGAAAAACTTGAAACGATTTTTGACCCTTTCATCACCACCAAGAAAGAGGGGGAAGGGACTGGTTTGGGACTCTCGGTCTGCAAAAGCATCCTTGAAAACCACGGCGGGACGATCAGCGTCGTAAGCGTTCTGAAGCAAGGCTCCACCTTTACCGTGGACCTTCCGACTTCGATGATCCCTGCGAAGCTTGATGATCACAAAGCAGATTCATGGCAGAAACCATCTGGAGTTCAATGACATTATTTTATTTCTTCATTGAAGAACAGAGCTAGAAGATCGAGGTGGAGACAGTGCCGGTGAAAACTGGTACGCAACAGCCTTCCTGTCTACATGAGGACACGCCATTCTCTCAAGAGAGCGAAATGGATGTGGAAAGTCAACGAAACCGATCGCCTGACTTGCTTCGATTGCGGGGGACCTATGTGGATCTTCGCCTTCATGATGTATGGTTTTTGGTGTTGAAGAAGAATATTGTGAGGGTTGTAAAACTAAACAACTAAGAGAGTCTGTAGCAGGTATGGTTGAAAAGATGGTTGGTTTGAAGGATGTTGACAATGATGAAACACCGATAAAAATTGATTCGGTGTTACTTGAAACACCTGAAGTAATTACAGACTCTAATCAGGTAACAAATCGCACTAAGTATTTTTGGAACGGTTCTATGTTGGTTACTGATGGTGATCCAAGAAAAGAAGGGTTTTATGTAGCTGAAATAAAGGATGGAAAAAGAAATGTTGAAGGTACTTATCGTTCCCAAGATGGAAGAATATTTAGGGGTGAATTCAAAGATGATAAACTTTGGAATATTAGAGAACATTTAAGAGGCAAACTAATTGGAACATTGAAAAATGAGAAAATAACTAATTCTAGGTATGAATTTGGTTTTAAGAAAATTCATTTTCAAAAACTATAAGTCCTCGCAAGATCCAATGCAGAATTGTTTGTCACACCTATGTAACTCGAAATCGTAGTGACATACAAATGTCCCAGTAGTATGAAGTCAGAAGAAAAATTCATTTCCCTAAAGATTGGGTGATTCTTTTCATCCAAGACTTATTCAGAATTATCTTCAGTTCTCCAGATTTGACATCAATCCCAACGTCATGAGAGATCTTGTCTCTTCTCATAACGTTCTTCCAATACTGTGACCATTTCTTATCTGTTTGAGACATGATTCCTCTATTAAATATTGATTTCTCTAGCAAGGTCTAAAGCAGACCCATCAGTAATTCCTAGGTAGGCACTCGTTGCAGTCACACTCGATTGTCCCAAAAGTCTTCGAACTGCATCCATGTTCTTTGTCCTCTGGTAAATAACCGAACTCTTTGTCTTTCTCATGGAGTGTGTTGAAAATCCACTAACATCCTCTACTCCCAGTTCTATCAACCATCCTTTGATGATTCTTCCGTATTGTTGAATTGTGATTGGTTTCTGTGTGTATCGTTTCTGACCTCTGAAAATGTAGTCATCTTGAGGTTTGTCTTTGAGATGTTTCTTGATCGATTCAATTGAGTTCTTGGAGAGTGGAAGGGACAGAGTGGTCTTTCCTGTATTCTTTTGACGAACTTTGACTTCTGTCCGTACTTTCCCTGATTCCAATATCACATCTGAAACTTTCAAATGAAGAAGATCCGACCCACGAAGCATCAGATCAACAGAAAGATTCAGAAGAAGTTCATGAAGTGGTTTTCCTGAAACCAGTTTCCTTATTGATTTGACCTGTTTTTCATTAAGAGGTTTCTTTCCCACATTTCAATATAGTTCAGATTTATCCAAAATTGATAGATAATGAACATATATAAATCAAAAAGAAAATTGTCAACTAAAAAGATGAATATTTGGAGTCTTTTATAGATTAAAGTTCATTTTTCACATTTCTGAACTTTATGGAGCATTCATGTCCAACCGTTTAACTCCGCATCTCTGGACGGAACTAGCAGGTTTACTGAGACGTTCTCGGAATTCCTCAGGAGATCATTGAGGTTTCGCGGAAGAGGGGGGTAGATAGTGGTTTCTTATTCAAGTATTTCATGCCTTTAAGACCATAGTTGATTCTGAGGGTTTGGGTGGATCTTCGATGTTGGAGGTTCTAGGAGAGGGAGTAAAAAGGCGGGGAGATTCAATTTGGATTGTTAAAAACATTAAGGAAATCTGTACTTGACAGAGGAGTCTCAAGGTATACTAGAAGAGGTGTGCCAGAGTTGACGTTGATAAAATTATTTCGTTTATAATATCAACTCAATAGAGAGTACCACAGGTTTGGCGGAGATGTTTTCGGATCAAAATCGGAGAGAGTTGCTTGAACTGCTGTTGATCGTGATCAATGCTGCTTCCATGTTGTTGACGACTTTGATGTAGGCTAACTGGGCCCAGATGATCCTGTGAGGCTTGTGGACGAAGATTGCTTGATTGATATTGAAAAGTAACTTTTGCATTCCTTCCTGCAAAAGCATCATTGATAACCACGGTGGGACGATCAGCGTCGAAAGCCTTCTGAATCTAGGCTCCACCAAAACCGTAGCCTTTTAGCAGAAGGGATCAGTATACTGCAAAGAATCCATCCAATAATATTTATTATTAATCATGAAACCATGAATATATGGAAAATATATTTCATGAATATTAAATATTATTCTTTGAAATGAATTTTATGTTACCGTTAAAATTACAGATCGTGCTGTTTCAATTTGATTTATATCTGCAGTTTTTTTCATGGGTATGATGAGCGTTAATCCATGAAGAAATCAGCAGTTTTCCTTTTTCGTTGGGGGTACTTTTGCCGTATGCGCTGCCGGTCCACGACCCTGCGATTTTTCTGCTTTTCGGAGTGATGTTTTTTTAAGAAAAGCATTCAGGCAGAAGAGGCTCTTTTTTTATGTTGGCAGGAATAAACGGAATACCCTGATAAGCCAGTCGTGAATAAGTCTGAGGGTTTTGAAGAAGGCAGAATGACTGAATTCACCTGAACCAAAAAAATAGAATTCAATGGAATGGATTCCATAAACTGAAGGAGGATTTTCAGTCTTTTTTTGGAAATTACAGAACTTGGGGATGGATCATCATCCGGTGAGTTCGAACCTGACTAGAAGGTCATTTCAAGCTCTAGCAATAAATAGAAGATTATATTATGAAAAATCCTGGAACTTTTCCTAAGGACTATTTCTGCAGCAGGCAGATGAATTTTCAATGAAGATAACAGGAAAGATGAACCGGGGCTGGCACCCCGGTTTTATCAATTAGTTGGAAGGCTTTGCATAAGTTGCAGCGGTTGAACTCTCAAACTCATAGGCAACACAGGGTTCATCTCCAAGCACCCAGCCATCATGTCCAGGTTCGAAGATATAAGCTTCTCCAGGACCTACTTCAATTTCACTGCCATCATCATGAACCACCTTCATTCGACCAGAATGAAGAACACCAACATGACGTGCTTGACAACTTTCTGTTCCAACAATCGGTTTAATGCATTCAGACCATTTCCATCCAGGCTGTATTGTCATTCTTGCTGCAGTTACTTCTCCCAATTTTACCACTTCTACAACCGCTTTATCGGGTTTACGTGTATCATCCGGGGAAGCAAAGTCTTTCTTCTGAAGTGAAGGCATATTTTCCTTTCAAAATGCAATTTTGAGACGTACCAGTGTATTTATAGGACTTTCATTTTATTTTGTCCAGTAGGCCAATTAAAAATCACTCATGGCAGGGCGTCGATGCATGAAGGAAATGTGGATTCCTTAACCCAAAACTTGGGTTGGATATTAAATCATCAAAAAGGCCGTAACTTTCCCCTCTAAAAAACATCAAATGTTCTCCTAATGCCGGTATGCTATCTAGCATCATGCGGAATTTCATAACAGCAGATCTGTCAAGCAATGGGCTTTTCAGAAACATGTTATGATGAAACCAATCAGCAAAATCCTGAATTTACGGGAGGTAACAACAGAGGACATGCCAAAGAAATTACTGAGATCTCAAATGTGATCCACGTAGAGGCAATTGTAGGATCCAAAGGAGTAGACTGAGTGCGTTGGAACAGAAATTCATGGGAATTTGACTGATGATACCGTAGATTTCATTACTGGGACGTGGGGATCTGTAAAAACTTCCTATAAAATATTTCAAAACGACTATTTTTATCAAAATAAAGGACATTATGCTTTGGCACCTTGAACATAGGCACACAGGCGCAACCTGTTTTTCTAAAGATGAAGAGAAGAAAGCACTTTGGGATGAAGCGATGGATGCTGCAAAGGAAAACGGCGTAACGGTTCACCATTTTCTCCTAAACCCTTCGGCCCACAGATTTTTCTTCGTGGTTGAGGCACCGGATTATGAATCTCTGGAAGAGACCTTTGGGCGTTGTAAAACATTGGGTGAAATGGAAATGACACCTGTTACTGCATGGGCAAAAAGTTAAAAAATGATTTCTGACTATGCCCATGATCTGATCAACTCAATAGCTTTTTGGTATTGTGTCACAGCGTTATTTGCCTATCTGTTGGGCACAGTTGCCAACCGGTTTTTTTTGAAGCAGCCTGGATGACTTCAATCGGATTCTATCCGGATCGTTCGCCTTCCAAGGGATGGTGATTCTCATCGAAGCATCTCTGCCATGGCACCCCGGATCCAACCCTTTCCCAGGCATCCTCTTCCAAACAAAAGATGGGTGATTTTTTGCCTTGGAAGATCAAAACAAAATAGTAAGGTAAGTTTTTTTTATCAGATGAGTATTGAACATGCTGACTCAAACACAGCAGGACCATTTTCGTGAGAAGGGCTATGTGATTCTCCGAAACATGGTTCCTCATGAAATCCGGGAACGTTTGCTCGTTGAACTCAACAAGTGGGTTGAAGAAAGCCGTTCCTATGATAAAAATTACTGTTTTGACACATTGGATGGCAAAGCCCGTTTTGACCTGGAACAAGGGCATAATGCTTCAACACCCCGGTTACGCAGGGTGGCGAATCCATGTGATATTTCAGAGGTTTACCAGGAGGTTTTGTTTAAGGGCATCCTACCTGAAGCCGTTGCAGACCTGATTGGTCCCGATGTCAAGTTTCATCACTGCAAATTGAATAACAAGTTCCCTGGAATGGGAACACGGGTGGAGTATCATGCCGACCACCCTTATGATCCTCATACCAATGATGATGGCATCACTTTGCTGCTCATGCTCGATGATATGGATGAAGGCAATGGCTGCTTGCGTATTGTTCCCGGTTCACAGAAAGAAAGGTATACTCACTTCAGAGATGGAAATTTTATTGGGTCTACAGAACCGGAACTGTTTGAAACATTTGATCAACATTCCAACAGCATCATCGGCAAGGCAGGGGATGTCTGCCTGATGGATATCTGGGCTCTGCATGGAGGAGGCCCGAATACTTCCCAGGACAGGCCCCGCAGGCTGTTGATTGCAGATTATCGGGCTGCAGACGCTTTTGCCCTGATGTCTCCGGCAGTCCCTTCAAAATTCTACTGCAAGATCGTCGCAGGAAAACCAACTCATATTGCACGCCTGCGCGAAGGAACCATGGAAATCCTCGAACCCTACAAGGATGATTCTTTTTTTGGCCTGCAGGGACAAAAAGCTGCAGGAGAATACTGAATAAGTGACCTGATCCGTCAATCCCTTCTGGCGGATTCGGGCGAAAATCCAATATTTTTTTCATTCCTTGCACCATATTCTTTTTCTCAAGTTAGCAATTCATGGAACGCATACTTGACATTGCACAAATCGGAGCCCCTGTTCTCCGCCTACCAACAGAAAGAGTCAGCAAGGAAGATTTGCTCAGTGAACCCATCCAGGATTTTATTGATGATCTCATCCAAACGATGAGGGCCGCCAAGGGAGCAGGGCTCGCTGCCAATCAAGTTCACCAGTCCCTTCGAATCTGTGCCATTGAAGTCAACCATAATCCACGTTATCCCTACCGGCCCAACATCCCCTTGACGGTCTTGGTCAACCCTGATCTGAGTCCTGCAAGTGAGCTTATGTTTGAGAACTATGAAGGTTGTCTCAGCGTTCCTAACCTTAGGGGCAAAGTGAATCGGTACTGTGAAATCCAGGTAAATGCAATGGATCGGTTTGGGAATTCGATTTCAACCATCGTGAAGGGAATGACCGCGGCAACCTACCAGCATGAAGTTGATCATCTGGAAGGCAAATTGTTTGTCGATCGGGTCGAGGATCCGAAAAGTTTTGTGACCTGGGACAACTTCGAACGTTATCACCAGCAGGAGGTTGCCATTAAGGTTCAAGAACTCGTCGAAAGATTCGGAAGTTGAGTTGTTCTATCTCCAGCAGAAGCATTTCCCGATCCAGGGTCTTTTAATCGTTCCTCAACCCTGACACTTCCTGTCGGTTTTGGAATCCGAACTCTTGAATGGAATTAAATCTTCTCCTTTGGCAGTGAGAGGATTTTAGGCAAATCCTTCACACTTGGTATGACCCTGTGATTTGGACAGGCTTCCAGTTGTTTCAAACTGTGAGCACCACTGAGCACTCCAATCGCGAATCCTACCTGCGCTTTTTCAGCCGCTTTCATGTCAGCCTGAGTGTCTCCGACTGCGGCAACCCTCGAGGAGTCCTGGCAGTTTAAGCGCTTCATCGATTCAAAGATCAAATCCGGAGCCGGCCTCCCCTCAGGAACTTCATCTCCACAGACCACTGTATCGGCAATTTGACTCCAACCGATCCTTTCCAGAAGCATCAGTGTGAAGTTCCGTTCAAAACCAGTGTTCAGAGCAAAAAGAATCTTTTTTTCTTTCAACCATTGGAAGGTTTCTTCAGAGCCTGGAATAACACGTACTTCTTCTTTGGCGAACATTGCCTCGAGCAATTTCAAAAAACCCTGATGGAGCGTGTCCGTCATTTTGGACGAGGAAGGTCCAAGGTGTTTGACAAGCAACATTTCAATGGCCTTTGTTTTGGAAAGCCCACGGATACCAAGAACCTCACTATCGGTGAGCCTGATCCCGTGTTCCTGGAAAATGCCCTGAAAAGCCTTGGGGATCAGATCTCCAATTTGAAGTGTGGTTCCTGCCAGATCAAATACGATCAGATCCAGATGTTCAAAGAGAGGTATTTCTTCCTTCATGGTTCAATAATGCAGGCTCATCTTTCACACTGAAAGGGGGTGTTTTGTATTTCAATGGTATCAATCCTTTCGATTTGCCTATTCCCGGGATGTTGTAATGATTCTCCAACCATTGAGATTAAAGATCTTTCAAACATTGTAATGGCTGCTCAAGATCCATTCTGATTGTTGAGATGCTGTTATTATTCCATGGTTCGTTTATTCCTGTAACTTGAAATCCATGATGGACTCACACTTCATTCAAATTTTTCGATGATGAAATTTCTTCACATCACTGACACCCATCTGGTTGAGCCCGGGAAGATGCTTAAGGGGCTTGATCCTCAAAACCGATTCAACGCATGTGTCAATGATATCATCCTTCACCATAGTGATGCAGAATGCTGTGTGATCACCGGCGACCTTGCCGACCAAGGCGAGCCTTCTGCGTATGAGTTTCTTGCCCAGGAATTGGAACGCTTCGACCTCCCCTGTCATGTTTTGATGGGCAACCATGATCATCGACAAAGTGTTTTATCTTTCTTTTCCAAAACTGGTGTAGATGAAAATGGTTTTGTTCAATATGAAATAAAAACATCCGCGGGTATTTTTTTAATCCTTGATACCGTTCAATCAGGAATGGACGGTGGGGTTTACTGCGAATTACGTCAAAAATGGTTGAAGAAGAAGTTTCAGGAACATTCGGACAGTCCCATTTTTCTATTCATGCATCATCCACCATTTGATCTTCATCTCCCCAGCATTGACCGAATCGGCTTTGCAGACAAGGAACCCTTCACTGACATCATCAAGAATTCCAACTCATCCATCCGTCACATTTTTTTTGGCCATGCTCATCGACCCTTGAGTGGCCATTGGATGGGCATTTCATTTTCATCCTTGCGCGGCACCAACCACCAAGTCCGTCTTGATTTCAAGAGTGAACAGATCGGGTTTGTGGATGAACCTCCTGAATACTCTGTGGTTTTTATTTCGGAGGATCGCCTTGTCGTCCACTCTCATTCCTACCCATTGACGGGAAAAGAGTAACCCCTCTTTACCCGCTACCTCTTTCGTTCAAGAATGCCTCTTTCCGCTTCGATATTGGCCATGCTCTGTTTGCTGGCTGCGGGATCTTTGGATTTGGTTTTGAAACTCTATACTTCCAAACCACGTTCGCAGGGTATGCTGTTTTTAGGGATAGGCCTGATATGGGCTATGCTGCAGTGGTTCAATATGGAAATTACCGGCGATTCATTCAGTTTCGCTCCCCCGACCCTTCTTTACGGTATTAGTGCAGCGGTTTTTGTCACCCTCTCCAACATCCTTTTACTGGAGTGTATGGCTCACCTGCCCATCAGTTTGGCCTCAACCATCTATCGGTTGAATACCATCCCCCTAGTGGTATTGGCATTTTTCTTTTTAGATGAACAAATTACTTGGATTCGTTTGCTTGGAATTGGATTCGGCCTATTGACGGTGTTCATACTTTATCGGCCTAAAGAAGATGGGAATGAATTATCCCCAACAAATTCAAAATATGTTGGTTTGATAGTCTTGGCCTGTATCTTAAGGGCATTTTATGGCCTGTTTACGAAAACAGGCATGAGTCATGGCGCTGATGTGAATACAATGATTTTTATGGGCGCTTTAGGATGGTGTGGTGGAGGCTTGTTATTGGCTTTTTTCCGGGAGAAACGGATTCTGATGACTCTTGAGAAATTAAGATTTATAGGCATCGGAGGACTACTCGTCTATGCTGTGGTCTGGTTGCTGACCAACGCCTTAATGCTTGGTGATGCGAGCTTTATCCTGCCTTTGACCAATATGGGTTTTGTTGCAGCATTTTTGTTTTCCATCCTGCTTCGTCTAGAATCTCTCAATTTACGGAAAATAGTTGCAATCGTTTCCGCAGCAATTGCAATTGTGTTGCTGACATCCTCTGCATGATGTTTTCTGTCAGGAAGAATAGTGACTCCCTATTCAATTCAGACAAGCCTGTTGGATCAAAAAAAGAAGTTAGTGGATCCATCCTTCACAAAAACGAATGTTTAATACACCGGATAAATGGAAGTCAGAAAATAGCCTGGCTTATTTACTCTTGCTAACGACCACCCTCTGCTGGGGCTGTAATGCCGTATTTGCAAGACTTGCTGTGGGTGAGGTCTCTCCGATGCTACTGGTGAGCATTCGCTGGATGGCCACGATGTTGTTGCTGATTCTGTTTTTTGGAAAAAACCTCTTCAAGGAATTCAAGACGATCTACGCCCACTGGCGTTATCTCTTTTTAATGGGAACCGTAGGTTTTTCAGGATTTACCACTTTGTTTTACCTGGGCGCTTATTCCACCACCGCCGTCAACATCGGGATCATTCAGGGAGCAATGCCGGCACTGGTGCTTTTGGGAAGTTATCTGTTTTTCAAGACCCCGGTTACTTTCACCCAAATTACCGGTGTCAGTGTTACCATCCTTGGAGTCATCATCGTCAGCAGTGGCGGGGATTTATCAAGGTTAACAGAACTCATCTTCAACCGTGGGGATCTGCTGTTGCTGGTTGCAGTGGTTTTATACGCTGCCTACACTTTGGGGTTGCGCAAGAGACCAAATTTGTCCTCGATAGGGCTTTTTATATCTCTGTCGATCGCGGCCTTTGTCTCTTCTCTTCCAATGGCGTTCCTCGAAGCCTCCTGGAATCAGTTGAGCTGGCCCACGACTCGTGGGTGGATCATCATAGTGCTGATTGTATTGTTACCTTCTTTTTTGTCTCAGATTTGTTTCATCAAAAGCGTGGAGTTGATTGGGCCCGGAAGGGCTGGAGTCTTCGTGAACCTGGTACCGATTTTTTCATCGATATTTGCTGTTTCCTACCTCGGAGAATCTTTTGAATCCTATCATGGCCTGGCCCTTCTTTTGGTATTCACCGGCATCTTTGTTTTTGAAAGATTCAAACCGCTTTGAATCCCAACGTCTAAAGTTAATTCCTTACCGATTCGGGATGGTTTAACTGAAATAGGATGATTTTGGACTCAACTGAAATCAGGAAGCCCAATCAGATATGATCGGATTCAATTGCTGAGGAGACGAGATCAGATATTCGGCATGGGCTGACTGAAGTTCATCCTTTGATCCATAACCCCATAACACGCCCAGCGTTGTTATGCCATTTGCTGATGCAGCCAGCATATCATGTTTTCGGTCTCCTACCATAATTGCATCGGAGGCATCGATGTCTGAGGACTTGAGGGCATATCTGAGGAGTTCCGATTTATCCGAACGAGTGCCATTCAGTTCAGCTCCATATTCCGTTTTCAGAAATGGGGTCAAACCAAAATGTGCTGTGATTTTGACTGCATATGCATGGGGTTTTGCCGTTGCCAAATACAGGGAATGCTTTGCTGCGACAAGAGATTCGAGTGCTTCGGGAATTCCATCATAAACCCTGTTTTCGAAGAGGCCTACATCTGTGTACCGTTCTCGGTAATAGCCTATTGCATGGTCCAGGTCCTCTTCAGCAAGTCCCAACTGGCGGAAACTTTCCCAAAGTGATGGTCCTATCGTCCAATCAAGATCCTCATCTTCTGAGAGGGGTTGTTCCATTTTTTCCATGGCATAACGGATGGAACGGGTGATGCCAGGGTGAGGATCGGTGAGAGTACCATCCAAATCTAAAAAGATTGCTGCCATGGTTAATAGTATTCTTTTTGATCCAATTTAAAATTAAAACTAATAGTCTGTTCTTCTGTAGTGAGTCCGATATTTTTTAACCGCCGTCCTCAATCAGAACGCATTCTTCTGCAGGATACTTCGGTTAGGCAGCAAGGTGGGAGGAGGTTCCTTCAATTGATCCGTGAGAACCATGAATTTCAACCATTTGTTTCATGGATGGATCAAAGCCCAGGTGACGAACGACTTTGATTGCGGAACGAACAGCAGATTCCAGGAGGGGGACACCCGGGG
>Ga0163108_10001396_pt1 | contig 17692 bp, 20 predicted proteins | sample Fk1155metaG_FD_109644 | JGI IMG/M metagenome (GOLD analysis project Ga0163108, IMG submission 109644) | Marine microbial communities from the Central Pacific Ocean - Fk160115 155m metaG | ecosystem: Environmental > Aquatic > Marine > Oceanic > Photic zone | place: The Central Pacific Ocean...
TGGCTCCCGGGGTCGGACTCGAACCGACGACCAATTGGTTAACAGCCAACTGCTCTACCACTGAGCTACCCGGGAATATGTTCTAGACAGATTATGTTCCGCGAAACAAATTGGTCTTCACGACTATAATGTAATACTCGAGAAGAATCAATACCTAATCTATTTGAAGGAACGACTGTACGAAAAATATACCCGTAGTTTCGTAAATTTGCAAATATTTTTTCAGGGTTTTTTGTAGAAGCTAAATATTTAAATTCAGGGACAGAAATAACAACAAAAAACTTCTTCTTAAAGGCAATTTTATGTAGGTTTAAAAAGAAATTATTATAAATACTCACAACAGATTTAAAGTCCATTGCAAGCTCAGTTTTTGATTCATTTCCTTTCTTTGGTTTACCTAAATAACCTTCAGTCACAATAGCAAAATTCTCAGGTAGTTTTTTTAAAGTTGTAGCATCTGCTTGGAAGTAATTAAACAGCGATTTATTTGCAGAAAATTTCTCTATGAAAAACTCTAAATTTAAATTAGATCCATCTATATTTGATTCAAGAATATCAGACCCCCAAGAGTTGTAACCTGCTAAAACAGATTCAAAACAAACCGTACCTGTACCACAAAACGGATCATAAACTGTATGAATAGTTTTTTTTGGCAAGAGGCCTATCATCGTTTGAGCAAGTTTCGGAGGTAACATGCCTAATTTTGCATCTCTAAATGGCTTATGAAAATCACGCAAAGTATAGCTATCAAGGTTTTGAACAAATTCAAATTTGCAAATGTAGTAATTACGATCGAGTCTAAAAATTCCAAAACCTGTAGTGGTATCTGACTTCTTTACTTCATTAAATACAGAAGCTGTGTTTTTAACATTAAAAAAAGACACTTTTGAACTTGTTCGGCCTTTAAATTTCTTTTTAAGACTCGTAGAAATTAATTGAATTTGTTTTGGTGTCAGATAATTTGAATCTACAAAATATCTTTTAATTTCATTAGTATTAGAAGTGATACAATTTATAAAAGAATCAAAATCATTATCTCTAAATTTATCAATAACAGTAAAGGCCATTGGAACTGACCCACAAACATTGAAATTTATAGGAGTTTGGGCGTCACATAGTAAATACCCACGATTAGAATCTAAAACAGTACAGGTTTGTTTAGAAGTAACTTCGGCTAATGCAAATTCTGGATTACGGCCAGATTTAATCACGTATAACATAAACTTGATTTTATTAAACACAAGTTTAGTAAAATTTTATTAAAATATCAAGCCAAAGCTTGCTTTCAAAAAAAACTTTGAATAGTATTTTATAAATCCATTAACAAAAACAAAATGGCAAATTCACTCAACAAAGTACAATTAATTGGAAACCTTACAAAGGATCCAGAACTACGACAAACACCAAATGGTAGTAGTGTATGCTCGTTTACTGTAGCAACAAACCTAACATGGAAAGATGCAAACGGACAAAAGCAAGATAAGGCTGAGTTTCATAATATTGTAACTTGGGGCAAACTTGCAGAAATATGTAACCAATATTTACAAAAAGGTAAAAAAGTATACTTAGAAGGTAGATTACAAACAAGAGACTGGGAAGCAGAAGATGGTTCTAAAAGATATAAAACAGAAATTGTTGCAGAAAATATGATTATGCTATCACAAGCAAATAGTAATTACGATTCAAATTCAAATAGCCAATCAAACGACTATGCTGCTCAACCAAGTAGCGGAGGCGGTGATGACATCTCAATAGATGATTTACCATTCTAAATAAAAAACACCCATTATGGGTGTCTTTTTTTGCAAAAACACAAAGGATTTGATATAAAATACAAAACAAGGTCAGAAAGAGTAACAATCAATAGTAAGCGTATGTCGGTACTTGACCAACAGAAATCATACATAACCGCCAGTACTTGTGGACACTCAGTCGTAACCAAGGAAACCAAGCCGTGAGCAGCATCAATTATTACTCTTTCCAACCCTATTAATAATTTTCAAAGAACATAGTTATTATAATCCAAATTTTTCATATAGTCAAATCATAGAATGCAAAAACATAAAATATTTTTAATCATAGGGCCTAGTGGTGTAGGAAAAGGCACTGCAATCAAGAGAATAAAAGAAACAGACTTGAACATGTTTTATCCAGTTTCTTTTACCACACGAGAAAAAAGAATAAATGAAGTAGAAGGAGAGACTTATTATTTTATAAAAAAAAATGAGTTCGAAGAAAAAATTAAGAATAATGAATTTCTTGAGTACCAAATTGTACATGGAACCCATTATTATGGTACCGATAAGAATTCTATTACAGAGAGTCTCAAGGATTCAAGTGTGCTTCGAGAAATAGACATTGCAGGTGTGAGAGATGTTTTACAAAATAATTCACACTTACCAATAGTAACAATTTTTATTACAACAAATAATTGGGAGACGTTGGTATCGAGAATAAACAAAAGACAGAAAATGAATGGAAAAGAGTTGGAGCAAAGAAAACAAAGTTACCAAAAAGAACTTGAATTTATGGAAAAATCTAACTACGTAGTGTATAGTGAAGAAAATAAAATAGATGATTTAGTAACATCTATAATAACTATTATAAAACAAGAGACAAATGCTTAAATCCCTCGTAGCATCAATAGCTTTAAATTCATTAGTATTGTATATGGTTTCAATTCTGACACAACTTGTCGGGATTGAGGGTGGATTAGTAACATTTATTTGTTTTGGTGCAGTATTTGGGGTTCTTAACACAATAATAAAACCCGTTCTAAAAGTTGTAAGTTTGCCACTGAAATTCGCGACATTTGGTCTGACGACAATATTAATCAACTGCGCAATATTATATGCAACAGATATGAGTATAGATGTGTTGCTTGGTGATGGGTTTGATTTGGTAATAGCAAAAGAACTTGCAACTTATATAAAAGTCGGTATTCTTTTTGGTGTACTTAATTGGATAAAAAATTTAATATTTTAAAAATGAATTGGTTTCAAATTACTCATTTAGTAGTAACTATCGTATTACTTTTATTAATTTTAACTCAAAACAGAGGAGTTGGATTATCAGCAACATTTGGTGGTAGTGGAGAATTTTATGGTCAAAAAAGAGGACCAGAAAAATTAATACATAACGCTACAATTACTTTTAGTATTATATTTGTAGGACTATCTATAGCATACTTATACATCTAAGATGAACTATAGGTCAGTATTAAAAAGATACCCCTCTAGTAGTAAAATAAAAAGTTTGATCCTTATTGGAGTTTTAATATTCACTCTAATAGGTAAATTTATTGTTGAGGTTAGGGAAAGTTTTATAGCGCAACACAATAAAGAAAGTGTAACTGTTTTTGTACAAGAGAATAAAACAGTTTATCACCCGTTATTTAGTGAAAACTCACTTAAGGCAAAGGTTTTAAATAAAATTTTCTATAAAGGACTCGTTTCCTATAATCCAGAATCACAAACTTATGTATCTGATTTAGCTGAATTTAACATCAACCAAGATGCTACAAATTTTACTTTTAGAGTCAAAGATAATCAATTTTGGAGTGATGGAACGGCAATAACAATCGAGGATGCCCTTTTTACTTATAAAAATATTATACAAAACATCAAATTTACGAATAAATTTCTATATAATCAGTTTCAACAAGTAAAGATCGACCATTCTCGTGAAAATGAAATGACTGTGATTATTCCTTCAAGCAATTCGTTTTTTATAGATCTGTTTACATTACCAATACTTCCGAAACACATTTATAAACAAATTAAGATTGAAGATTTTAATAGCAAAAATCTAGGTACATTTGTAGTTTCAAATAATTTTCAAAAACTCAAGGCAGATTCAGAACTTACAAAAATTGAATTTGAAAACAAGCAGAATCAAAACATTATATTACACATAGATGCAGAAAAAACTCAGGAGTACAATCTAATAGTAGACAATCAGGAGCAGCTGCTAGAAGGCTATAAAAAATATAGTTATTTATTACCACAGTATTCAGCGATGTTTATAAATATGGAGCGATCATTCTTTAAAAATAAAATTCATAGACAAGCAATTAAAGATGCTGTTAACAAGCATGATTTAGAAAATAAAATTGCTGATCAGACAATTATCTCAAAACCATTTTTTCAATTTGATGAGATAAAAAGCATTCCAAAAACATCTTTTGAATTAATCAAAGATAATCTACAGCAATCACAATATTTCTCAAACAAAATAGATAATAATAAAACAATTAAACTTTCGCTTATTGCAATTAAGCATTCAAACGAAAAATTAAATGGAATTAATCACACATTGATAGATCACATATCGCAAAATTTAAATAAAATAGGTATAGAAATCGTTCCACAGTTGTACGATATAGAGGTTTTCAAGCAAATTTTAGTTAATAGAGAGTATGATTTAGCTATTTTTGGTCATGATCTAGGGGCAAATTACGATAGTTATAGTTTTTGGCATTCAAGTCAGCGATTCCAAAATGGACTAAATATCACATCATACTATAATCCGCTTACAGATAACCTATTAGAGAATCTCAGAAGAGAAAGTAATCAAAATAAAAAGCAGGATTTAGCCAGAGAAATTAACAAACAGCTAAATCAAGATATCCCAGCAATATTTTTATTTACAGGAAAAAAATATTATTTTATTGACAATCAAATAAAAAACCGTAAAATTCTAAATACTTACAGTCATACAAGCGATATATTCTATGACATCCATAGTTGGCAAAAGACATAATTAACTTATATTCCAATGAAAGTAATACTTAATAACGACATTCCTAAACTCGGAAGAAAAGGTCAGTTAGTAAACGTGAAACCTGGATATTTTAGAAACTACCTAGGTCCACAAAAGTTAGCTGCACTTGCAACTCCAACTTTACTTGAAAGAGCTCAAGAGGTTGAAGCACAAATTGCAAAAGAAAATGAAATTAGAAAAAAAGAAGCTGTTTCTAGATTTAATGCCTTGAATGGTAAAACTATAAATGTTTCTGGAAAACTTAATAAAAAAGGTAAGTTATACTCAAAGATTTCAAAAAACATGGTTCTCGAATCAATTGCAAAGAATTTCAATGTCAAGCTTGGGCCAGACATGTTAAAGTTTGAGATGAATATAAAAGAAGAGGGAGCGTTTGATATTGTAATCAACTTTGGATTCGATCAAGTAGCTCAAGGAAAAATAAAAGTATCAGGAGTAACTGAGTAAGAGCCTAACCGGCTCTTTTTTTTATCATTATGAAAAAGATTTTAGCATTAGACCCCGGAAGTAAAAAAACAGGATTAGCTATAAGTGATAGAACTCAAACTATAGGGTTTTGTTTTGATACATTAAAAACTGATGAAGATTTAAATTCTAAACTTAAATCAATTATAGAGTCCGAGAAAGTAGGATTGATTATTTTAGGTAAAAATTTATATCCTTCAAAACACTTTAATTCATCTCAGTGGTCTGAAGTTTATTGCAAGGACCTAGGAGTTGATATAGTTGAGGTAAACGAAGATTACAGTACTTTTAGAGCACTAGAGTTAAATCCAGACGCAGATAAAGACCAAGCTGCAGCTCAGTATATCTTACAAAATTACCTAGATGAGAAAAATGGTAGCAGGAATGGGATTTGAACCCATGACCCCAGGCTTATGAGTCCTGTGCTCTAACCAACTGAGCTACCCTGCCACTTTTTTGTACGTATAATCTAATAAATAAAACACTCTAAATCAAGTAATTTATTTAAAATAAAAATGAAACCACTTCTGAAAGTTAGGTAAAGAGACATAGAAGTCTATTTTTTGTGCAATAAGATCTTGCTTAAACTTTTCAGAATCAGAAATCAAATCATCTTCCATAACTATTAAAACTTTTTCTCCAGGTTTTGCTAAGCCAAAGTTCTGTTTGGCAATCTTCTCTTGATATTGCTTAGAGGTAAAGTAATCAAATTGAGTTTGAAGTTTTTGGTTCTCTAAAGACATTTCTTGATTATTAAGCTCGAATTGCGCAATGTATTTTTCTATATTATAATTTTTGTACTCGGTTATAGCTAAACTAGTTAACATATACAAAGCTATAAATAACTCTAAGATCAAAATAAAACGACCCTGATTAAATTGCATATATGTATTTAAAAGACAATTCTATTGTAAACAAAAACATCGAAAGTTTCAAAACAATTCACGTGATTGGCATAAGTGGGATTGGCCTATCTGCTCTTTCACATATTTTAGATTCTAAGAATATTAAGATAAGTGGCTCTACAAATGCCTTTAATAAACAAACAGAGAAACTCCAAAACAAAGGAATTCAAATCAATTTGCATGATGCAAATAATTTACAAAATCCGGATCTTGTTATAATTACGCAAGAAATTCCTAAAGATAATCCAGAACTTAAAAAAGCTCTAGAGTTAAACATTCCAGTTGTGACATATCCACAAGCAGTAGGTATGTTGTTAGGTAGTTATAAAAAAGTAATTTCAATTAGTGGCACACATGGTAAATCTACATCGACTGCTATGCTTGTGACAATCCTACATCAGTTAAATATTCCATTTAATGCAATAATTGGTACAGATGTAGTTGCATTAGGTTATAAGAACTATCATATCGATTCTAACTCAGAAATATTTGTGATAGAAGCATGTGAATACATGGATGCGTTTTTAAATTACAATCCATATATTAATCTTACAACTAATATAGAATGGGATCATTTTGATTATTTTAAATCAGAAAAACAGTATCTAGAAAGCTTTCAAAACTTATTTAACAAATCGCAATACAACATCCTCAATAGCGACTACAAGCTTGCACTGCAATTAAATAGGGTAGACGTTACTTACAAAGAAAAAGAGTCTACAAATCTTAAATTAGCCATCACAGGCAATCACAACCGTACTAATGCTCTTGGAGTGAAACACGTTTGCGGGCGCTTGGGTATAAGTGAAGAGCAATTTAACACAGCGATTCAAGCTTTTACTCATTCTGCGAGAAGAATGGAAGTAGTAAAACAGACAGATACGCAAATTATTTATACAGATTATGGGCATCACCCAACTGAGGTCAAAGTAACACTACAGGCACTAAGAGAAAAGCACCCAGATTCAAGTATTTGTTTGTTTTTTCAACCACATCAGTATAGTAGAACAATTCAAACCCTAGGACTTTTCCAAGACGCCTTTTTAAATGCTGACAAGGTTGTAATTACAGACATTTACGATGCACGTGATACCAAACAAGATAAAGAAGCAATGAACACAAGTAAATTAATTGATAGTATTAATCACGAGAATATTCACAATGGAATATCAGTAGATAACTGCAAGCAAAACTTTGATGATATAACAAAAAACCATGACATTGTCATGGTTATGGGAGCAGGTGATATAACTAAAATGATAGATTACTATTAATTAAATTTAATATCGTATCCATCTTTTGTGTCGAGTATTTTAACTCCACGTTTTTCAATTTTTCTACGTAAGGAGTCAGCTTGTTTAAAATCACGAGCTTGACGTGCTTTTAATCTTTTCTCTAACATGTCTTTTAGTTCTGGATCAAGCACGAGTGGGTTTAAATTTAAGACTGCAAAAATAGAATCAAATTTTTGATAGAAGTCTAAAATAGATAGTATTGATTTCTCAGATAAAGATGATTCATCTAATTTAGCATTCACAATACTCGAGAGTTCGAAAACTTTTGAGAGAGCTCCAGAAACATCGATATCGTTATCTAGGAAAGCGGTGAATTCACTAATTAAAGAATCAATTATGGCATTATCAAATTCAACAGTTGTAAATTTTTCTTGGACTAAGTGTGAATTAATTCTGTCGACGGTATTTTGAATGGTTTCTAATGATGATTTTGCAGCATCTAAGGCTTCTTTAGAGAAGTTAAGAGGTGCTCGATAATGAGTTGATGTGAAATAATATCTAATAACACTTGGTGCGTAATTATCAAGTAAGGTTTGAAGGTCGAAAAAGTTACCAAGACTCTTGGACATCTTATCACCAGAAATATTAAGTAATCCATTGTGCAACCAGTGATTTACCATTTTATGATCAAATGCACATTCAGATTGAGCAATTTCACATTCGTGATGTGGGAAAATTAGATCGCTACCACCACCATGAATATCTATAGTTTCACCTAAAAATTGATCATAAATCATTGCAGAACATTCTAAGTGCCAACCAGGTCTCCCATCTGGAATTTGCTTTACTGAGTCCTTCCAGGCAGGCTCATTTTGTTTGGCAAATTTCCAAAGTACAAAATCTTCTGGAGCTTTTTTGTTTGTATTAACTTCGACCCTGGCTCCAGCCAATTGAGATTCCAAATCTCTTTTTGCTAGTTTTCCATAATCTGGAAATTTGGAGACTTCAAAATAAATCCCGTCTTCTAATGTATATGCGAAACCTTTTTGCATGAGAATCCGGGTTTGAGCTAGGATTTGGTCTATAAAATCTGTAGCTAAGATAAATTTAGTATCTGGATGCATACGAAGTTTTTCAAATGCACGCATGTATTCAGGAATATATCGTTTAGCTATTACAGAGAAGTCAACTCCCTCAAGATTTCCTTTATTGATTGTTTTATCGTCAATATCAGTAAAGTTAGTTACAAATTTTACATTGTATCCCTTGAACAATAAGAATCGGCGCAGCAAATCATAGCGAAGCATACTTAATAAATGACCAACATGCGGTGAGTCATATGGAGTGGCACCACATACATAAATAGAAACACATTCTGGGTTTACTGGTACAAAAGTTTTAAGTTGTGCATCAAAAGTATCGTATAGTTTCATCTTATATACTGGTTATTAAAGAAATAATTAAATATGAAATAATATCAATTGCAAACAGGGCAAGAATAGGAGAAAAATCTATCATAGCAATCGGAGGAAGTATTCTCTTACATATCGATAAGAAAGGATCAGTAACATCCGAAACAAATCTTGTAAGCGTATTTGGGCGTGTTGGAATCCATGAAAGAATAATCCGAAAGAAAATCAAAAAGCTATATAGCTGTGAGAAAATACTGATAAAAAAGATTAATTGCTTTTGCATAAGGATAATTATATAGAGCAATTATATATTTAAATAATCATGCAAGCAAATTGAAAAATAAAGACTTGAAGGTGAGTGCATACTCACCTATAATGATAACAGATTTAACAACAAAAATATGCCAGCAAAATTAAACATCTCATTTATACCAGGACTCGGAAGACATACAATAAAAGCGCTTGGATTATATGGAATTAAAACAATCGAAGACCTAGCAAGATTCAGCCAAGAAGAAATACAAGACCTGCTCGGTAATAGTGGTATCAAATATTGGAAATTCGCTAAAAAAGTAATTTAGAGGCTAAAAGTGAGCAGTTAACCTTTATTCTTTCTATTTATAAAATAACCCCCAGTTAAAAGTGAAAATAAACCTACAAGAACATTCGATGGTCCAGTATCAGAAGTGGTGAGGCCATCCAGGTCTGGCCCTCCAATTTCTAAATCATCATCTAAAACAATATCAGTACCAGGATCTGCTTGTCCATAATAGCTAGTAGATTCTGGTCTTCCTACATCTACACTAATAATATTTGAGCCATCTGGTGATTGGTTACCATCTAAATCGATAGCAAAAACTTGGAAAAAGTATTTAGAGTTTGCATCTAAATTTGGTATAAACCAACTTGTTTGATCTGTTGCAGTTTCAACAGACAAATTCATTGCATCAGCTAATTTACCGTATTTTATAGTGTAGAAGGCAATACCTAGGTCGTCACTAGCAGCATTCCAATTTAGATCGATACGTTTATCAGATATCTCTCCACTTAGACTATCTGGAGCAGTTGGTGGATTACCAAACACGTTACGTGATGAAAAATCTGGAATTACAAATTGGTCCACATCGTCGAGCCCATCTGTAACTATAGTATCACTTGGTGGAGCCACAACAATTAATGAATTATCCAACTGAAAAGAGTTTGACGTTCCAAGCATATCAACAATAACTACAGATACATTGTATTCATCTGGTAAAAGAGGAGCTAGGATAGATGCACTAAATCTTTTTTTAGAACTATCCGAAGCAGAAAGGTTTGTTTGCACACCATTGATAATGACTGAAGCTGAATTTACTTCTGAATCAAAAGTAAGAGACAAATCAAATTGTTCACCTGACACTGGAGATTCAGGAGTTATAGTAGAGTCTGTAAGATTAGCAGATAGAGAATCGATTGTTATATTAATAACTTCAGATTCCGCACTGTCTGTTTGGACTTTGAATTTATAATCACCATCAGCTAGTGGAGATGTTGTAAAACTAAACTCACCATTTTCATCTGATGATGTGGTATCAAACAAGGTATCACTTTCCATAATACGAACCTCCACTCCAATATCAGTCGTACCTGTAAATACGACTCTATTGTTATTAGAAACACCTGGCAATGGACTAGAAATGTTGATAACAGATAAGTCTTCCTGCACTTGTATTTCAGCTACTTGAACTTTGATAGCAGCCTCTATTGTTTCATCATTAATATCAAAAACACGTAATATTTGCTCCCCAGTTTGTGAAAAGCTAATTGAGGTATTAAATTGATGCGAACCAGCGCTATCTTCTGTAAAAACAAAGTTTGATGGAACAGTTGCATTTTGATCTTCTAGTACTTCAAAAGCAATTTCACCTAAATAATTTGTATCTAATTGTTCATCAATATTTAGAGCATTAAGAGTGAATGTGATTTCTTCGAATGTTGAAACTGTTTCTGGAAAATCTACAAATTCAAATCTAGGGTTTTCGATTCCAGCAACTATTTCGTCTTCTGGATTTTGCTCATCAGCTACTTGTGCAAGAAGGTTTTCGTCGCCACCTATAAATAAATTCGAAAAAGAAAAACCATTCTTAGATACAGCAAAGGAGTCAGAGGCAATTAAATTATTCGAATTAGAATCAATTGCAATCAGATAATAAGCACCTTGCTTAGAAAGAAATAAAGGCTTTATGGTAAAGGATTTAGTAACACTAGTTCCATCTAAAGTAAATGAATCTAATGGCAGCTTTAATGAGTCTGGTGTAATAAGGAAAACATCTACGATAGAATTTATATCTTCAGAGTTAAAAGTCACAACTGATTCTGATCCTAATTCAATATTGCTAGAAATAAAGTTGAAAGCAGCAAAGACTGTAGTGTTAAAGGACAATAAAATTGCAAGAAGCGCAATGTTTATAAATCTTGAGGGGAAATGTGTCAAAGTAAAAAAATTAATTACATTTAATTTATACCAAAAAAAAGGATATAAAGTAATTGTAAGAGTAAAATATTTGCCACAAGATATTGATAAAAAAGAGAAATTGTGTTACAATTAAATGATTAACAAAAACTTATGGAAACTATTTCTGGATCAATCAACCAAAATAACAGTGACAAACCAGTAGAGATTAAGATTGAACTGCCAACAAATGCATATTTTATGTCGGGAATTAGAGACTTTACTCTGAGTTTAATTGAAAATATGACAGACTTTTCTAGTCAATGGGCTTATAGATTTCAGTCAGTAGTTGATGAACTAGCAAATAACGCTATTGAACATGGTTCATCAGCAAATGATAAAATTCTTGTAACATTCTTTGCTATTGCAAATAAAGAGATTAAAATAGTAGTAGAAGATCACGGTCATCCGGAAAAACCAATGAAAGCTGAACAGGTAATGGCCCAAATGGAAAAAAATAAAAACAAAGATAAATCTGAATTTTCAATTCGTGGTCGAGGTTTAGCATTTATTGTAGATAAATGGACAGATAAGCTAGAAATCACCGATAGACCAAGTGGAGGATTGAGAATTGCAGTAACTAAATATTTAAACGACGAAAATTTCAAAACAAGCGACAGAAGTGACGATCCAAAAAATATAATAATTTAAATTTATTTATCATGGCTGATATAAAATATTCAATTTCAGATTTAGTAGACGATCCAAGTAAAAGTATTAAGGTAGTTATTCTAGCGGGACAGTTAGATGAATCTAATGTGGATCAATTTGCACCTAAAATGTATGAAATGATTCAAGCAATGGCAGCAAAAACAAGTGTTATTTTTGATTTTCAACAATTAACATATCTTAATTCAAAATCAATTGGTTACTTTGCTGACTTTTATAATCAAATTACAGCTAAGGGCGGAAAAATTATTATTGCCAAAGCTCCAAGTAACATTAAAGACATCTTAAATGTAGTAGGGATGGACCAAATGATTTCAATGACTCAGACAATGCAAGAAGCTAAACTTATGGCATAATGAACTGGAAAATTGCAACTTGTGCATTATTGGCAGCACTTCCAGCTTTTATATGGAGCGCAATTTTTCTCAAAAGAAGAGATAAGAATTTTAAAACATACTTCTGGGTATTTGCTGGTGGGACTTTAACAGTACTACCTATTTTAGCCTATCAATATTTATACTTATACATAGTTGGGGACAATCCAGATTATGATTTTGTAAGCAGTTTAAAAACAGTTGTTACAGGTAATTGGTGGATAGTTACACTGTATGCCTTTGTTGGTATTACTGAAGAAATTATTAAATTTTACATTGTTAAAATTGTAGATCAAAGAAACCCGGAAATTATTCAAACAATTAATGATTCACTCAAACTAGGTATTCTTTCAGCCCTAGGTTTTGCATTCTCTGAAAACATTATTTACTTCGTGAGAATATTAGATTCATTTGGGACACAAGGGTTAATAGCACCATTTATATTTAGATCGATATTTACTGTTTGTGCTCATCTAATCTTTTCTGGAATTTTTGCTTATTACTACGGTGTCTCTAAATTTGCGAAAGATTTTATAGACTTTAAAAAATGGCAAGGAGAAAGAGTTTCAATTCTAGACTATGATCTATTTAGAAGAAAATATGTAGCCATTGGTCTTGGTTTATCGATGGGGTTACATGCAGTATTTAACACTATGCTTTCAATTAAGATGCCAAATAATATCAATATCTTACTTGTTATCTTCCAAGTTATATTTATGTTTTTATTTCTTAAATCCTTACTTAATTCAAAAACAGGGAATCTAACATTTATTCTGGCAAATAAATTTAAATCATCTATGAAAGCTGAAGATGAAGAAGTGGTGCTAGAGTTAGTGGGTATGTGGTTTAAACAAAAGAAATATAAAGAAGTATACGAAATCTGCCAAAGACTAGAAAGACGTGATCCTGATAACAATGTAGTGAAGATCTTTAAGTCCAAAGCGTTCGATGCTTTAGAGGCAGAAAGAGAAGATTAACTAGTCTGTGTAAATAAATACGCTAAATAACAAACAAAACATGTAAGGAAAAACACACCATGTTTTCTTTCAAGGACTCTTTTTTTAGACGACAATAAAACCATCAAAATTAAAGTGATCTTAGCAAACAAGACAATAAACAGGTCTGTATTTAGACTTGCTGCGTTATATTGCATTGGAGCAAAGGTTGATGAGACTCCAAGGATAAATAAAATATTAAAAATATTTGAACCTACAATATTACCAAAAATCAAATTAGTATGACCAGATTTAATTGCATAGTATGCAGTAGCTAGCTCAGGTGCTGAAGTGGAAAAAGCTACAAGTGAGACACCTAGAAATTTAAAACTCAAACTAAAGTTATTAGCTATTTGAATAACTGCATCTATTAAGATATGAGAACCAACTGCTACTAAAAAAAGTCCAATTAAAAATAAAAAAATTGTTTTTGTCATAGAGTAGGATGGTGCATCTTGATGATGCTCAAAGAATCCTTCCTTATATGTAGCAAGCACCCAGACAAAAATAACAAAGAACAAAAGCAAGCTTAATCCATCGGCTCTTGTTAGTGTGTTAGTTGCAGCTTGTGTAAAAAATGTATCATTTAACAAAATAATAAGTAATGTTGCAGATGCAACACCAAAAGGCATTTCACGAATGAGTAAGCGTTTATTTACACGTATTTTAGAAAAATAAAATACTATCCCAAGTACTAAAAAATTATTGAAAATTGAGGAACCGAAAATATCAGAAAAGGCTACATCATAAACCCCTTTGATATTTGAAGATAGATTAATTGCCATTTCCGGAGCAGACGTACCAAAGGCAACTAAAGTTAAACCTACAATAATGGAATTTAAAGAATACCTAGATGCAAAAGACAGACTAGAGCCAACAATATAATTAGCCCCCTTAACGAGCAAAAACAAACCTAGTAAACTATAAACAATATTCATTTTGTTGGATTATCAAAATATTATAGCAAATTTTTAGAAAATAAGCTAGAATTTGAAAAAAAACATGAAAATAGCTGTAGTAGCAGATTGGTTAACAAATCAAGGTGGAGCGGAGAATGTAGTTTGGGATATTATGCAAGCGTTCCCAAATGCTGATTTGTTCACAAGTATTTACAATCAGAAAAAATTACCTCAATTTGCAAAATATAAACCAGTCACTAGTTTTATAAACAATTTACCGTTAGCAAAAAACAAACATCAGTTGTATTTGGGGTTAATGCCGTATGCATTTGAGAGCTTTGATTTTAGTGAATATGACATAGTTATAAGCTCTAACTTTGCATGTAGTAAAGCAGTAGTAACAAAAGTAGAAACATTACATATTTGTTATTGCCACACTCCAATGAGATATGTGTGGGGTGACTATATCGATTTTATTAAAAGGTATAAATTACCTCAATTTGTTAAGTTACTAGCCAAGCCAATTTTGCATAAAATGCGGATGTTTGATTATTTAGCAGCAAAAAGAGTCGATAGGTTTATAGCTAATTCAAGCTATATTCAAAGAAGAATCAGTAAGTTTTATAAAGAAGATTCAATTGTACTAAATCCTAGTCGAGAGGAGCCCATTAAAACACAGCAAGCAATAGAAGGTTTTGTTAATACTGATTTTTACTTAGCTATTGGAAGACTTACAAGTCATAAAAGGTTTGATCTGACTATTAAAGCATTTAATAAATCTAAAAAAACATTGGTTGTGGCAGGTGATGGTGCTATGTTGGCGCAACTGAAAAGAATCAATACAAATCCAAACACACACTTTCTAGGATTTGTTAGTAAACAAGAGAGAGCTTGGTTGTATTGTCATGCCAAGGCGTTGGTATTTCCGCAAAATGAAGATTTTGGTATAACACCAATAGAAGCACATAGTTATGGTTGTCCAGTTGTTGCCTTGGAATCTGGAGGTGTGCTTGATACAGTAAATAAAACAAATGGAGTATTGTTCAACACCCAAACAGTTGAATCTATAAACAGTGCAATTGATGAATTAGAGAAATCTAAATTTAATAAGAAGCAAATAATAGAAGAGAATCTCAAGTTTTCGAGTAAAAACTTTCAAAAAAAATTAAAACAAATTATACAAAAAGAATATGACACGCATAAAAAAATTTATTGTCGATCTACGTCCACTCACAAGTAATAAGTATGGAGGGGTACAAACAGTAAACCGAAATTTTATCGAACAGATTGTTAAAAATTTAAAAAACGATCAACAGCTAGTGTTTTTTACAAGTGGGCTGAGTCGAAAAAAAATACACCTACCTAAGTTAGATACATATCTTGCAAAGAAAAACATTAGACACAAACACCTAAAGTTACCAAATGTTTTATTAAACATTACATTTAACTTATTAAATTTTCCCAAAATAGATAAGGTTTGTAGTTTATATAGTAAAAACCCAAAAAAAAAGACTTCATTTATGAGTTTAGATGTAAGACCTTTTGCAGTAAGTAAACATTGCAAATCTATTATATATTTTCACGATGTTGCATTTATAGAGCAAAAAAAGGCACTGTCATTAAAAGCACGGTTTTATTTTAAATTAATCAACCCAAAACAAATATTTACAAGAGCTTCTAAAATAATAACTAACTCTGATTTCTCACGGAGAAAATTAAGAAAACATTTTGGCAAGCAACCTGTTCAAATAGTATATCCATCAGTTAAGAAGCCACAAAATAGAACTTATAAAAAGTCTAGTTCAAATGTGATATTTGCAATTCAAACATTACAAAAACGCAAAAATATTCAAGAGATATTAAAAATTGCAGAGCAAAACCCAAAACACCAATTTGTAATAGCTGGTGCACATAACAATACTTTTAAAAAAGAAAGGTATAAAAGCGCTCACAATATTCAGTTTGTTGGTGAAATTTCTGATAAAAAGAAACGAGAATACATTAAATTATCTAAGGCAGTTTTATACACATCTAAATATGAAGGTTTTGGATTGCCAATTTACGAATCGCTTGTTTATAAAACACCTGTAATTTGTCATAAAGTAAAACCTTTCACTCAATTATTTGCCAATATTAAATTGAATTATATTGAGGATCTAGATAATTATAAAATACCAAAAAAACTTATTCAGCCCTACAAGCCGTATAGATTTAGTTTGAAAAAATCAGGGAGGTCTTTAACAAAAATTCTTGAGAAAAACTCATAATTCAAACAGTAGAATAATTGTGTTTGCTTAAATTATATTTTTGACATATACCTAAGGTGTGTTTTTTAAGTAATCTTAAAACCAGCCGATTTAATATACATATATGAAGCTATTATATAATCAAGAAGTAGTAAGGGTAGTAGATTTAGATGTAGAGCAAGTTTCAGTTGCAACAGCCCAAATATACCAGTCTGTATTTGCTCTAGACCCATGGAATGAAGCTGGGATAGATGAATATAACAAGCCTATCACTATAGCCGATCTTACAGATGATTTCACTCCATATCACACTATAGATAACATAGCTGATAAAATCCGAAGTGTGCTTAGTAACACTACTAACATCTTTATATTGAGTGCAACTGATGTGCCCTTTAAAATAAACACACAGATATTAGATAGAGTTAGTCCACCTTTAGGCGAGTTTTTAAGTGAATCCAAACCGGTGATTATTAACAAAAGACAAGTGTATATAAATGGTTTTTTATGGGTGAGTGAAATGCCTACACAAGATATATTAGAATCTAGAGGTGATTTTAGTAGAAGTTCTGCAATGCAATTTATGCATTATAACAACCTTGAGGTTAATTCATTATTTATTAACGAAATGGCAGTTGCAGATAGGTTTCAACAATCAGATATTGGTCGTAATTTAAAAAACATTTTAGGGCAGGATTTAATTACAAGAAAACAGACAATCTTTGCAAATACATTTGTACATTCTGGTGCATTTAGGTTGTTTAGCGAGATGGGCGGGTATATAATAAGTGGACCAGGGGTTCATGAAAAACAGGATTATGTTTTATCTATGAAGCAAGATAATATGCAGAGTTAAATGAAAGACTATAAACAAATAAAATCAAAGACTAAAGGACCTATAATCACGATCATGGGCGGAATCCATGGAGACGAAATCTGCGGCTACAAAGCGGTAGAATATTTTATGCAAAGTATTACTAGTGTTAACAAGGGTACTTTAAATTTGGTCATTGCCAACCAGCTTGCTATTACGCACGATAAAAGAGAGGTGAATTACAATATGAATCGAATTTTTCGAGACAATTTACCAGAACAAATTAAAGATACATACGAATACAAACGTAGTTTAGAAATAAAAGAAACTTTAGACCAAAGTGACATTCTTATTGATTTGCACTCTAGTGTTGAGGGCTCGCAACCATTTATTATCTGCGAAGAA
>Ga0163108_10001397_pt1 | contig 17691 bp, 17 predicted proteins | sample Fk1155metaG_FD_109644 | JGI IMG/M metagenome (GOLD analysis project Ga0163108, IMG submission 109644) | Marine microbial communities from the Central Pacific Ocean - Fk160115 155m metaG | ecosystem: Environmental > Aquatic > Marine > Oceanic > Photic zone | place: The Central Pacific Ocean...
ACTTTCTCCATAAAAGCAGATGAAGAGGTGAAAATGGGAACAGTTATTGATGTAAAACAAGAACTTAGAAAAGCAAATGCACTAAAAATTAACTACTCTACTAGAAAAGGAAGTTATAGGCAAGGTTTTTAGTTTTTAGAAATATAAAAGAGGTTGATTCTCAGCCTTTTTTTATGCTTGTATTTTTATGCAATAAAAACATCAACAGAGCAATCGCTAAAAGACTAATAAGTGCTACACTAATATTTACTAATGTTTCCTCATTCAAAAAATCAATTTGTATTTTTTCCGAAACAAAATGATAAGTAAAAATAATTGCTAAAGCATTATTGGTAAAATGTGCTAAAATCGGCAGCCATAAATTTTTACTCCAATAAAACATATATCCAAGAACAATCCCCAAAACAAATCTTGGCAAAAAGCCAAGAAATTGTAAATGAATAGCAGAAAATAAAAAAGCAGAAATAAAAATAGCAAGATGGGCTTTCCCAGTCCATTTTATAAATAGTTGTTGTAGTACCCCTCTAAATAATAATTCCTCCCCAATTGCTGGAATTAGAGCAATTAACAACAAATTAATAAGCAAATCTCCAATACTATTCATAACTAAGAATGCTTCTGTCAGTTCCGTTGCTTTTTGCTCGGATACTTCAATCCATCTTTGTACTGCCTCCAAAGAATCTGGAAGATGCAGGGTTTGATTCCATTGCATTAAATAAGCTACAAAAGGATTAGCAATGAGCATAATAGTAATAGCAAGCAAAACAGTTTGTCTATTTATCTTTTGTAGTAATTGTAATTGAAATCCGGTGAAATAAGCAAATGATAATGGTGGTAAAATAAAGAGCCCAACAGAAGTAAATAATTGTAAAAATTTTAGGGCATTTACTGATTTAGGAATAGTATAATCAGATAAGAAAGAAGATAAATCTGAAAACCCTATGTCAAACAATAAAGGTAATAAAGCATAGGAAATAAGTGTAAAAAGCACTGCTGATATAAAGGTAATCATAGAAAATAATGCAAATTTTAGACCTAACGACTTCTCTTTATAAATTCCTTTAAATCCCATTATTGTGTATTTTTGTAAAAAATTATGACTGTAAAAATAGGAAATATTGATGTAGGAAATTTTCCGCTTCTCTTAGCTCCCATGGAAGATGTTTCTGATCCACCATTTCGTGCGCTTTGTAAGGAGAATGGGGCAGATATTATGTATACAGAATTCATCTCCTCTGAGGGGCTAATTAGGGATGCAGTCAAAAGTACACAAAAGCTCGATATATACGATTTTGAACGGCCAATAGGAATTCAGATTTTTGGAAATAATATAAATTCTATGCGTGAAGCAGCTGAAATTTGTGAAGCAGCAAAACCAGAATTTATCGATATTAATTATGGTTGTCCAGTGAAAAAAGTAGCCAACAAAGGAGCTGGTGCCGGAATACTTAAAGATATCCCAAAGATGGTGGCTATGACCAAAAAGATTGTAGAAGCCACTAATATTCCAGTAACAGTAAAAACTCGTTTGGGATGGGATGAACATTCTCTGCATATTGTTGACGTTTCAGAAAGATTGCAAGATGTGGGAATAAAAGCAATTTCTATTCACGGAAGAACCAGAAAACAAATGTATAAAGGAGTAGCTGATTGGACTTTAATTGGAGAAGTAAAGAATAACCCAAATATGCATATTCCTGTTTTTGGAAATGGAGATGTGGATAGTCCTGAAAAGACAAAAGAGATGAAAGAAAGATATGGTGTAGATGGTGTAATGATTGGTAGAGCTGCTATTGGTTATCCTTGGGTTTTTAATGAAATAAAACATTTTCTGAAAACCAACAAGCATTTAGAAAAACCGACTCTAAAAGATAGGGTAATTGCTTGTAAAAGGCATTTAGAGCATTCTATTAATTGGAAAGGAGAGGTATTAGGAATTGCCGAAATGAAACGCCACTACACAAATTACTTTAAAGGGATTCCACATTTCAAAGAATACAGAATTAAATTAGTCACTTCTTACAATTTGGATGAGATTTTAATGACTTTAAATAAAATAGAGGTTGAGTTTGAAGGAGTTAGGTTTTAATTAATCGTTTACTCAAAACCCTTGCAGGATACCAGGAAGCAAAGAACCCAATAAAAAGCATAGTACATTCCACCCAAATTAAATCTACATAGTGAATGGAAACTGGGTAAGAATGAATAATAAAATTACCCTCTCCCATACCAATAATACCATATCTCATTTGAATTATAGCTAGAACTAGACCTAGCAGAACTCCTAAAAGACTACCAATGATTATCGTTAGCATTCCTTCTATGAAGAATATTGACTGAATCTTCTTTTGGGTAGCACCCAAATTCCAAAAGGTTTTAATATCTTTGGTTTTTTCAATCATAAGCATACTAAGAGATCCAATAATATTGAAGCTGTAAATTATCAACATAAAAGTGAGAATGATAAAAACCCCTAATTTCTCTGAATTTAGTATTTTATGTAAAATAGCATGTTGTTGCAATCGATTACTTACTTTGTATTTTTCACCTAAATTAGTTTGTAAATATTTTTGAATCTCTAACATTCTACTTTCATCTTTTAGATTTATCTCTATAGCAGACACCTCATTTTTCTGTAATAAATCTTGTAAAAAATTAATGGGAGTAATAATGTATTTACTATCATATTCCGCCCCTAAACTAAAAACACCTATTGGTAATACAGATGTGGAGAGAAAAGCTGAAGTTGGATTAAGTAGTGTTTTACTTTCTCTATTTGGAACAAAAATTCTTAGTCGATTGAACATATTACCTATCCCCATGGAGAGATGATAAGCAACCCCTTGTCCTAATACTGCTACATTTTTATTTCCATAATTATTGAAATTTTCTCCTTCCACAATTATGCTATCCAAATTTGTCATTTTATTAAAATCCTCGCCAACTCCTTTTATAGAAGCAATGAATTCGTGATTCCCATTCTTCATCAATACCTTTTCTTCCAGTATCTCCGTACAATAAAGTATGTCTTCATTTTCTTTTAATTCAGAAATTATATTTCTGCTATTAAAAGTTTTTCCTTCATTTGATGTTATTTTAATATGAGGATCAAATGAATTATACATGTTAAGTAACAAATCCTCAAAGCCATTGAATACTGAAAGCAAAAGGACCAAAGCGGAAGTACCAATAACTACTCCCACTATAGAAACAAAGGAAATAATATTTACAGCCCGTTTTGTTTTGCTACTAAAAAGGTATCGTTTGGCTATAAAAAAAGGGAAATTCATCCTTTCAGCAATCTGTTAATCTCATCAGAATAATCTGCAGAATCATCCAAATAAAAATGCAATTCAGGAATTATTCTAAGTTGATGTCGTACTTTCTTGGCCAATAGATTTCTAAAGAAAGGAGATTTCTCTTTTACTTGTTTGATTAGTTTTTTGCTATCTGTTGTAGGAAAAATACTCAAATTCACTTTTGCTACTGATAAATCTGATGATACCCTTACGCCTGTTATGGTAAACAAAATATTACCTAAAATATCAGGAGCATCTTGCTGAAAAATAATTGCCAAATCTTTTTGTAAAAGCCGAGATATCTTTTTTTGTCGTGTACTTTCCATTTTGCAAAGATACATTATTCTATCTTTGCGCTTATGAAAGATTTTTGTAGGATTCTAAAATATGTAAACCCTTATTTAGGTTTTGCTGGACTTAACATATTCTTCAATATTTTGAATATTTTATTTTCCCTAGTTTCCATTACTATGATTATCCCCTTTTTAGGACTGCTTTTTGGTACACAGCAAAAAGTATATAATCCAATTGATTTAAGCTTTTCAGCTATTTCTGTTAAAGAAAACTTTTATGCTCTTATCACCAACATTATTGATGATAAGGGGAAAGTGGAAGCGCTTGTTTTTATTTGTATTTTAATACTGGTAATGTTCTTTTGTAGGAATTTGTGTCGATATTTAGCGCTTTATTTTCTCTCACCAATCCGAAATGGTGTAGTTTGTGATTTAAGAAATGATTTGAATAAAAAAATTATTAGTTTACCTATCTCTTATTTTACAGAAAAAAGAAAAGGAGATATTACAGCCCGTATGACTACTGATTTGGTGGAAATTGAATGGTCCGTAATGAGTTCTTTGGAAATGTTCTTCAAAGACCCCCTCAACATTATCATTTTTTTAATTACACTTATAATCATCAGCCCTAAACTTACACTTTTTGTGATAATTCTATTTCCTATTACTGGATTTTTAATTGCTCTCATTGGGAAAAGTTTAAAAAAGTCATCAGAAAAAGGACAAAGTAAAATGGGGATCTTACTCTCTATAATTGATGAGAATTTATCAGGTCTTAGAATTATAAAAGCTTTTGATGCAGAAAAGATGGTTCATAAAAAGTTTGAAAAAGAAAGCGCCGATTATAAAAATATTATGACTCAGCTTTTACGAAAAAAAGATTTATCTTCTCCAATGAGTGAATTTTTAAGCACAGTAGTAATGATAGTCGTGATGTGGTTTGGTGGAAAGTTGGTTTTAAGTGGAACAAGCACACTTTCCCCAGAAGAATTCATTGGATATATTGCTATCTTTTCTCAGCTTATTCCGCCTGCAAAATCCTTCACTTCTGCTTATTATTTTATTCAAAAAGGCAGTGCCTCAGCTGCTCGTATTCACCAAATATTAGATGCAAAAAACGAAATAAAAGATGCAAAAAATACCGAAAAAATTTCAGAATTTAAATCTGAGATAAATTTTAAAGCAGTATCCTTTAGCTATGAAAATATTCAGGTACTTAAAGAAATTAATTTGAGTATTAAAAAAGGAGAAACAGTAGCTTTGGTAGGGCAATCAGGAAGTGGAAAATCTACTTTGGCTGATCTTATTGCACGCTTTTATGATGTAAAAATAGGTGCAGTAAAAATTGATGGAAAGAATATCAAGAATCTAAAAATTGCAGATGTAAGAGCATTGATGGGTATTGTAAATCAAGAATCTATTTTATTTAACGATAGTATTATGAATAACCTTTTGTTAGGAAATCCTACTGCAACAAAAAAAGAAGTGAGATTAGCTGCAAAGGTTGCTAATGCACATCATTTTATTCTCCAAACAGAAAATGGATACGATACAAATATTGGCGATAGTGGAGTAAAACTTTCTAGCGGGCAAAAACAAAGAATAAATATTGCTCGTGCGATATTAAAAAACCCCCCTATTCTAATATTGGATGAGGCCACTTCATCATTAGACACACAATCCGAAAAGTTAGTACAAGATGCCCTGAATAATCTAATGAAAAATAGGACGTCCATAGTAATTGCTCATCGCCTTTCCACCATTCAACATGCCGATAAGATAATTGTTCTGCATGAAGGAAGAGTTGTAGAAGAAGGTACTCATAAAGAGCTTTTAACTAACAATAAAAACTACAAAAGACTATACGATTTACAAGATTTTTCCTAATACAAAAAGTTGTTGTAAGGATACCTTTTGATGTGTAGTGATTTTACTTTTTCATAAAGTAGTTTTCTCAAATATTCAAAGTTAGTTTTATTAAGTGCGGAAATGAAGATGGTGTTGTCTTCCATTTTTGAAATCCAAGTCTTTTGCAATTCTTCCAATGAAATGTTTTTTTTTGTTTTAGGAGTCAAATCATCTTCATCTTTTTCTACAAAGGTAAATGCATCAGTCTTGTTGAATACTAAAATCATTGGTTTATCACTAACTCCTATTTCAGATAAAGTCTGATTAACAACTTCTATTTGGCTTTCAAAATTAGGATTAGAAATATCAACAATATGTAAAAGCAAATCAGATTCTCGCACCTCATCTAATGTAGATTTAAAAGAATCCACCAATTGATGTGGAAGTTTTCGAATAAAACCAACTGTATCGGCCAATAAAAACGGGATATTCTCAATTACTACCTTCCGAATAGTGATGTCCAAAGTAGCGAAAAGTTTGTCTTCTGCAAATACCTCAGATTTGCTAAGCTGATTCATCAAAGTTGATTTTCCAGCATTGGTATAGCCAACAACTGCAAGACGAATCATATTTCCTCTACCTTTTCTTTGGGTGATCTTTTGCTTGTCAATCTTTTCTAACTGCTTTTTTAATAAAGCAATCTTTTGCCCAATAATTCTTCTGTCAGTCTCAATTTGGGTTTCTCCAGGGCCTCTCATTCCTATTCCTCCTTTTTGTCTTTCAAGATGTGTCCACATTCTAGTAAGTCTAGGAAGCAGATACTGATACTGTGCTAGTTCTACTTGTGTTTTTGCATTTGCCGTTCTGGCACGAGACGCAAAAATATCTAATATTAAATTACTTCTATCTAGTATTTTACATTCTAAAATACGTTCAACATTCCTCAGCTGAACTGGACTCAAATCATCATCAAAAATAATGAGCTCTACTTCTAGCTCTTTTACTAACTGCTTAACCTCCTCTATTTTTCCTTTTCCAATAAAAGTTTTATTATTTGGAACAGAAAGTTTTTGGGTTATCTTTTTTATAGGGATAGCACCAGCAGTTTTCGCTAGAAAAGCTAATTCCTCCAAATATTCTTGTGCCTGATTTTTGTTTTGCTCAGGAGTAATTACTCCTATGAGAATTGCTTTTTCTTTTCCCAATTAAAATAATTTGTCAAAAGGTGTTGAAAATAAAATAAGCGCAAGTGCTATGAAAAAATAAGTAAAAGTTATTTTAGCGCATTTAGTATTATCTTCTGTTTTTTTAGCTTTTACTTTACCAACTGAAATAAGAATAATTGCAATCAACATCATAAATGGATGTTCTATAAAAGTTTCTCTACTTTCAGTATTTTTCATAATTTCTGTCCAATCTGGATTAGAAAATGCAAATTTTGAAAAAACCAATATTCCAAATATCAATTGCAGATGAGCCAAAATCATACTTATGGAAAGAAGTTTACATTCTTTAATAGAACTCTCTTTACCTAAAAAGGCAGCTAAAAAATATTTTATAACTGCTAAAATAACTATAGGAATCAGTAAATATGGCAGAAGATTATGGAGCATTAATGACATGATTCGAAGTGTTAGTTTTGACAAATATACCTCTTTTTTATCAAATGAATTTTGAAATATACGGCACTTTGGAAAAAATCTGTAAATTCACGACTTGAATTTTATCATACAATGAATAGAAAATTATTAATTATTTTGCTCTCCATTTTTTGCTTTCCTTCTTTTGGGCAAGAAACATTTCCTGTAAATGGAGTTACCACCGAGTTTGAACCCATTTATGCTTTTATTAATGCACATATAATTAATCCAGACAATGAAATCTCTAATGGGATTTTGCTCATTCAAGGAGATAAGATCCTACAGGTAGATACTGTAGTACAAATTCCAAAAGATGCAATTATCACAGATTTGAAAGGCGATTTTGTTTATCCTTCTTTTATTGATCTCAATACCCAATATGGCCTGCCAAAAACTAAAAGTAAAGAGCGTTCTTTTCGTCCTCAATATGACAGTAAGAAAGAAGGTGCATTCCATTGGAATCAGGCCATTCATCCTGAAATAAATGCTATCGATAATTTTCAGAATGACAATAAAAAAGCTGAAACTTTTAGAAGTATTGGCTTTGGGGCAGTACTCACGCATCAGAAAAATGGAATAGTTAGAGGAACTGGAGGCCTAGTTTTACTCTCTGAAAAGAAAGAACATCAGAATATTTTGATGCAAAATGCCTCTGCACATTATTCTTTTAGTAAAGGGAATTCCAGCCAAAAATACCCCACTTCACTTATGGGAAGTATTGCTCTTTTACGACAAACTTTCTTGGATGCAGAATGGTACGCTCAAGGAGTGAACGATTTTAATTATTCTTATGAGGCCTTTAATAACCAGCAAGATTTACCTCAAATTTTTACAATAAATGATGCTTTTGATATCTCGAGAGTTTATAAAATAGCGGACGAATTTGAAGTAGATTATATTATTATAGGAAATGGAGATGAATACAAACAATTGGATATAATTAAGGAAACTAATTTCTCTTTTATCTTGCCACTTAACTTTCCTGAAAGTTATGAGGTTAGTAATCCGGAGGAAGCGGAAAATATATCACTTCAAGAATTAAAACATTGGGAAAGTGCACCATTCAACCCTCTTATTTTGGCCAATAAAAATATTGCTTTTTCTTTCACAAGTTCTGGGCAAAAAAACCCAAAAGATTTTTTGAAAAATTTAAGAAAAACCATACAGACAGGTCTTTCTAAAAAAGATGCACTTGCTTCCCTTACCACAATTCCTGCTAGACAACTAAATGTGGCACACTTAATCGGTACAATAGAAAAAGATAAGTACGCCAATTTTATTATTTGCTCCAAAGATATTTTTGAAGATGGCGTTATTTATGAAAATTGGATTGCTGGGAAAAAATATGAGATAAACAAAAAACAAGAAATAGATATAAGAGGATATTACACACTAAATTCTGAAAAATTTGAAAATAAGTTGGTGGAAATCAAAGGGACTAAAGAAAAACCAAGAACAACTATCGTTTTTTTAGACTCTTTACCACTTAAGACTTCTCTTTTAGATAACGAAATAAGCATGTATACAAAAAATGGTGTTTTTCGTGCTGTTAGCACTTTTTCTAATGGGAAAATAAGGGGAAGATTTCAAAATGAAAGTGGAGCTTTTCATTCATTCTCAATGGTCCGTGATTCTCTTTTTAAGGAGAAGGAGAAAAAATTCTCAGAAGAAACGGATAGCATAATTCCTAAAATTTGGTTCCCTAATAAAGCATATGGTTTCTTACAAAAGCCTGTGGCGGAAACTATCCTTTTCAAAAACGCAACTATTTGGACAAATGAAGCCGAAGGTATTTTGGTAAACTCAGATGTGTTAATTAAAGAGGGTTCAATTATTGCAGTTGGAAAAGAAATTGACCTTTCTGAGATTTTAAATAAATATGATATCATTAAAACAATTGATGCTTCCGACAAACACATTAGTTGCGGAATAATTGATGAACACTCTCACATTGCTATAAGAAGAGGTGTGAATGAAGGTAGTCAAGCAGTTACTGCTGAAGTAAGAATTGGAGATGTTATCAATGCAAATGATATCAATATCTATCGGCAACTCGCTGGAGGAGTTACTGCCTCACAACTTTTGCACGGATCGGCCAATCCAATTGGTGGTCAATCCGCTCTTATAAAACTAAGATGGGGAAGCAGTGCAGAACAAATGAAAATTAAAGGCGCAGATGGTTTTATTAAATTTGCTTTAGGTGAAAATGTAAAACAATCCAACTGGGGCGATTTCAATAGGATCCGTTTCCCACAAAGCAGAATGGGTGTAGAACAGGTTTTTTATGATGCTTTTTATAGAGCAAAAAAGTATCAATTAGAGTGGAATTTGTATAATGCTATGTCTCGTAGTATGAAAAATAAGTCAAAATATCCAAGAGAAGATTTAGAGCTAGATGCACTAGTAGAAATTTTGAAAAGTGAACGCTTTGTAACTTGTCACTCTTATGTGCAATCGGAAATAAATATGCTAATGCATGTAGCGGATTCTATGGATTTTAACATCAATACTTTTACCCATATTTTGGAGGGTTATAAGGTAGCCGAGAAAATGAAAAATCATGGTGCTGGAGGTTCTTCTTTTTCGGATTGGTGGGCATACAAATTTGAAGTAAATGATGCTATCCCTTATAATGCTACTTTGCTAAATAACGCTGGTGTGGTAACTGCTATTAATTCGGATGATGCTGAAATGGGAAGACGACTAAATCAAGAAGCTGCAAAGGCGGTAAAATATGGTGGAACGACAGAGGAAGATGCATGGAAAATGGTAACGTTCAATCCTGCAAAACTCTTGCATTTAGATGATAGAATGGGGAGCATAAAAGTAGGCAAAGATGCCGATATTGTTATTTGGTCTGATAATCCTCTTTCTGTTTATGCTAAAGTCGAGCAAACTTATGTAGATGGAATTTGCCTTTTTGATTTGCAAAGAGATTTAAAATTGAGAGAGCAAAATTTGAGAGAAAGAATACGAATCATTCAAAAAATGATGCATGAAGAGAGTGAGAAAAAGCGAAAGCCTAAAAAAGAAAAAGAAAAATTATACCATTGTGATACTTTAGAGCCATGATAAGAAAACTAATTGTATTTATATTCTGTTTTGCTTTTGTGCAAGTTTCGTTTGCCCAAGGTCATATTTTGTATTTGGGAGCGATTGCGCATTTAGGTAATGGATTAAAAATTGAAAATGCTGCTATTGGAGTGAAAAATGGAAAATTCTCATTAGTAGCAAACGCAAGTATTATAGGAATAAACCCCACTACTTATGATACCATTATAAAGCTTGATGGAAAGCACATTTATCCAGCATTTATTGTGCCAAATACTACTTTAGGGATTACAGAAATTGGACAAGTTCGTGCTACTCACGATTTTAGGGAAGTAGGTAGTTTGAATCCAAATGTTCGTTCGCTTATCGCCTACAATACGGATTCAAAGATTAGTAAAACAGTAAGAACAAATGGGGTGCTTTTAGCCCAAGTTACACCAAGAGGCGGAACCATTTCTGGACAATCTTCTATTATGCATTTAGATGGTTGGAATTGGGAAGATGCAGTGCTAAGATCGGATGATGGTTTGCATCTAAATTGGCCAAATTCTTATCATTATAGTGGTTGGTGGGCAGAGCCAGGAGAGAACAAAAAGAACGATAAATATAACAAGCAAACTGATGAGATAAAAACCTTTTTTACAAAAGCTGAGGCCTATGCTAAATCTGCAAATATTATGGATTTGAGGATGGAAAGTATGAAGGGTCTATTTAATGGAAGTAAAACGCTTTACATTCATGCCGATTATGCCAAAGATATGCGAAAAGCCATTAAAATGGCTAGTAGTTTGAATATCAAAAAAATAGTGATTATTGGAGCAGAAGATGCTCTGAAGATTGTGGATTTACTGAAAGAAAAAAATATTTCCTTAATTTTAAATAGGGTGCATAGATTACCTGATGGTCAAAATAGGCCTATTGATGAACCATTCACACAAGCAAAAAAACTAAAAGAAGCAGGTATATTATTTTGCCTTAGTTATGAAGGTGATATGGAAGCAATGGGCGCTAGGAATTTACCTTTTTCTGCTGGAACTACTGTGGCGTATGGAATGAATTATGAAGATGCGATTGCTTCCATTACTTTAAATGCTGCGAAAATTTTAGGAATTGATGCGGAGGTTGGCTCTATTGAACATGACAAAAATGCAACATTTTTTATTAGCAGTGGAGATGCCCTCGACATGAGAACAAACAATGTAGAACAAGCATTTATTAGTGGAAAAGCTATTGATCTCAATAACCACCAAAAGGAACTTTTTAAGAAATATAAGGTTAGATAATTCGCTTATCGATCATCAATAGCCAATATTTGTTCTAATTCTTGTTAGAACTTCACGAGCAATTACCCTTGCCTTCTCTGCTCCTTTTTGTAATTGCTCTTCTATAATATTTTTATTCTCTATTAGGTGGTTGAACTTTTCACGCTCTGCAGAGAAATTAAGACAAATTAATTCAAAAAGTTCCTGTTTGGCATGTCCGTAACCAAAATTACCAGCTTCATATCTTGATTTTAACTGAGCTGTTTGCTCATCAGAAGATAGTAACTTATATAATTTGAATACATTACAATTCTCCGTTTTCTTAGGGTCTTCCATGGGAGTAGAATCTGTTTTTATACCCATGATTTGTTTTTTAAGTTTATTATCAGATAGGAAAATATCAATATCATTATTGTAAGATTTACTCATCTTTTGCCCATCCGTTCCAGGAACAATCATTACTCTTTTATCAACTCTTGTTTCAGGAATTATAAAAGACTCTGGATATTTATGATTAAAAGCTCCTGCAATATCTCTTGTCATTTCTAAATGTTGCATTTGGTCTTTTCCCACAGGAACAATCTCAGCATCATAAAGCAAAATATCAGCAGCCATAAGTACAGGATAAGTAAACAAGCCCGAGTTCACATCTGACAATTTATCAACTTTGTCTTTAAAAGAATGTGCATTAGCAAGCATTGGGTAAGGAGTAAAGCAATTTAAATACCAAGTAAGCTCAGTTACTTCTGTAACATCCGATTGCCGATAAAACAAATTTTTATCCGTATCAAAGCCAAATGCAAGCCAAGCAGCGGCAGTAGCATAAGTGTTTTCTTTTAAATTTTCTGCATTACGGATTGTTGTAAAAGAGTGCAAATCTGCAATAAAGAATAAACTTTCATTTTTGACATTTTGTGAAAGAGCTATTGCTGGAATAATTGCCCCCAACAAATTTCCTAGATGTGGAGTCCCAGTACTTTGTATTCCTGTAAGTATTCTTGCCATTTATAAAATAATTTGATTTTGTAAAAATAGGATTTTTATCTTTGTGTCAATGAAATGGATTGGCTATCTTTTTAGTTCGCTTTGGCGATTATGGTTCTTGCTAGTGTTTATAATTGTTTTTTTTGCCTTTATTCCCGCACTTTTTTTCTTTACGGCTATTATAAAAAATAGTTTAGTGATATCACGCTTATCACGCTACTGGGCTAAACTCATACTTTGGAGTTCTTTTATTTTCCCAAAAGTAGAGTGGGAGGAAAAATTAGATAAAAAGAAGTGTTTTGTCTTTTGTCCAAACCATGTTTCTACCTTAGATATTCCTTTTATTTTAGCAGTATTGCCTATTCCATTGCAGTTTATGGGAAAAGCTGAATTATCCAAAATTCCACTATTTGGATGGTTCTACAAAAGAAATAGTGTAATTGTAGATAGAAGCAAAATAAAAGATGCTTATTCTGCCTTTTTAAAAGCTGGCGAAAAATTAGATAGTGGACAAAGCATGTGTATTTTCCCAGAAGGAGGAATACCAAAGAAAACTATTTTTCTAAAACAATTCAAAAATGGTCCTTTCCGTTTGTCAATAGAGAAGAAAATATCTATAGTTCCAATTACAATGCCGGATAACAAAAAAATATTTCCACAAGAATATTTTAAAGGTAGACCTGGAATAGTTAGAATTAAAATTCATAAACCAATTAAAGTTGAAAAAAATAAAAGTCCAGAAGATTTGAATACTAACGTTTACAATATTATTTTTGAACAATTAAAAAATTATGAAAATAACTAACAAACTAATCCAAGATATTGCTGCTTTAGCAAAACTTGAATTTGATGAGAAATCAACAGAGAAAATGAAAGTAGATTTGGAAAGGATTATTCGTTTTATTGATAAATTATCTGAAATAGATACAGATGGTGTTGAGCCTCTTGTTTATTTAAGCGAGGAAGTAAACGTGCTTAGAGAAGATGAGACAAAAACAATGGTTTCACAAGTTGAAGCACTCAAAAATGCTCCTGAAAAAGATTCTGATTATTTTAAAGTCCCAACTGTACTTAAAAAGTAATCACTAATAATAAGGACTCATTAGCAGATAAACCAAAACACCAGTTATAGCTACATACATCCAAATAGGAAAAGTCCATTTTACAATGGATTTGTGTTTTTGAATCTCCCCTGTCATTCCTCTGTAAATAGAAAAAAGAGCCAAAGGCAAAACAAAAACTGATAGGAAAATATGACTAATTAGAATGAAAAAATAAACATATCTAATAATTCCTTCTCCACCAAAAGGAACTGGCTCATTAGTAATCTTTGATATAACATAAGATACTAAGAAAACAGAAGATAAAATAAAAGCAGATAACATGGTAGTTTTGTGTAATTGAGTTTTCTTATTTTTGATAAATACAAAACCTATGAAAATTAAAATAGCTGTACAGCCATTAAGGACTGCATGAAAAAAAGGTAAAGAGCTAAAATCTATAATACTTATTTTGACATATAATGTGTCTGGGAAAAGCATTAATAAAGCGACTACAACGGGAATAATTAGAGATAAGAAAATGATTATTGGAATAAATATGGAATCTTTCTTCTTCATTATTTTAGTTTTTTATTGAATAAGGTATTTATCTAATACATACACTATTTGCATAAGTGGTAAATAAGCAAATGATGATAACATTAATTTAGTAGCAGAAGAATCTTTACAATCAATATACAATTTTATTGATTTTAAAGTAAACCAGATCCCTAGCATAAGGATCATTATTGCTCCATAAATTGAAAGATTTAAATTTGGAATCTCATAAAAATAAGCGGCAATTGAGATCATTGTCATTAATACTGAAGTGATAATTGCAATACTTGCAGCATATTTTCCTTTTTCCCCTCCAAACATCATCTTGAATCCTGCCGTTTTATAAGCGTCCTCTTGCGCCCAAACAATTGCAATAAAATGTGGATATTGCCAAAAAAACTGAATTGCAAAAAGTATTCCTGCAGCCAATCCAAAATCATCAGTTGCAGCAACAAAACCTAGCAAAAAAGGTATTGCTCCAGGAATTGCCCCAATTGAAATTGATAGTGGAGAGACTCGTTTTAATGGAGTGTACACCAAAACATAAATCACCATTGAGAACAAGCCAAAAGCTCCAGATTTTGACATTAAACCAAAAAAAATGCCTTGAGGATTGATGAAGTTCAATAGATAAACCCCTAAAACACCAATGATGATTGAAAAAACTGAAGCATGTAAGACACTCAGATTTCTTTTTGGCAATGGTCTTACTGCAGTTCTTTCCATTAATTTATCTTGTGCTTTTTCTAAAATCTGATTAAAACCATTAGCAGATCCGGTAACTAAAAATCCGCCAAAAATTAAACAAATAAAAGTGGAAAGACTAAAAATAGTAGCACCTAAAAGAAATCCAGCAACTGCCGAAAAAACAACTGTGGTAGAAAGCCTTATTTTTAATAATTGGCTATAATAAAAAATAGTTCTTTTCAATTTAATGCAAATTAGCAGATTTGATCAAAACAATCCTTCAGATTATCAGCAATCATCTCGGCTGAACGACCTTCAATATGATGCCTCTCAATAAAGTGTACTAATTTACCATCTTTAAATACTGCAATAGAAGGTGATGAAGGAGGAAATGGAGTCATATATTCTCTTGCTTTAGCAGTAGCAGAATTGTCTTGTCCGGCAAAAACTGTAGCAAAAATATCTACTTTTTTATCAAATTGAGTCGTCATTTTTACGGCAGGTCTTGCATTTCCTGCAGCACAACCACAAACAGAATTAACCATAACAAGTATAGTCCCTTCTTTTTTATCTAATAAGTTTGAAACTGATTCAGCAGTTCTTAAAGCAACAAAGCCAGCTGAAGTTAAATCTTCTCGCATTGGAGCACACATTTCTTCTGGATACATAATTATAATTTTTTGGCAAAAATACGTTTATTTATCTTTTTGATTTGAAAAAATCTGTTAATAATTTTGAGCATTCTGTACTCATTAATTCGTTTTCTATTACTGTCTTGGGATGCAAAATATTTTCAGATAATTTTGAGAAACCTCTTTTCCCGTCTTTTGCGCCATAAACTATTTTTTTTATTTGAGTCCAATAAGATGCTCCTGCACACATTATACAAGGTTCCAAAGTTACGTACAAAGTGCATTCATTTAAGTACTTTCCTCCAAGATAATTTGCAGCAGCAGTAAAAGCTTGCATTTCAGCGTGAGCAGTAACATCATTTAAATTTTCTGTATAATTATGAGCTCGTGCAATAATCTGATTTTTACAAACAACAACTGCACCAACAGGAACCTCATCTTTTTCTAGTGCCTTTTCTGCTTCTTTTAGGGCTTCTTTCATAAAATGATGATTATCACAAGGATTTTTTTTCATTTTGCAAATATCTGATTTTGTTTTGTAATATTGCATGTAAATATTTTTAAGATGTTAAGAACACATAATTGCGGAACATTAGACATAAATAATGTTGGAGATAAAGTTACCCTAAGTGGATGGGTTCAAAAAACAAGAGATCTTGGTGGTATGACTTTTGTAGATTTGAGAGATAGATACGGAATCACTCAATTAGCTTTTAATATGGATATTAATTCTGATTTATGCGCTAATGCTAGAAAGCTAGGTCGTGAGTTTGTGATAAAAGTTGAAGGGAAAGTAATTGAAAGAGCATCAAAAAATAATAATATTCCTACAGGAAATATTGAAATTGAGGTCGAAACATTACATATCTTAAATACGGCTGAAACTCCTCCATTTACAATTGAAGATGAAACTGATGGCGGAGATGAATTAAGAATGAAATATCGTTATTTGGATATCAGGAGAAATCCAATAAAAGACAACCTACTACTTAGAGCAAAAGTTTCAACTGAAACTAGAAAATATTTAGATACTCAAGGATTTTGTGAGATAGAAACCCCTTATCTAATTAAATCTACACCTGAAGGAGCAAGAGATTTTGTAGTGCCTAGCAGAATGAATGAAGGACAGTTTTATGCTCTGCCTCAATCTCCTCAAACTTTTAAGCAACTACTAATGATTGCTGGAATGGACAAATATTATCAAATTGTAAAATGTTTCCGTGATGAAGATCTGAGAGCCGATAGACAGCCAGAATTCACTCAAATTGATTGTGAAATGTCATTTGTAGAACAAGAAGATGTTTTAAATATGTTTGAAGGATTAATAAAGCATATTCTAAAAAAAATTAAAGGTATTGACCTTTCCAAATTTCCAAGAATGACTTATGCTGAAGCTATGAAGATGTATGGTTCTGACAAGCCAGATATAAGGTTTGGAATGGAGTTTATAGAAATGAATGATGTTTGTCAAGACAGAAATTTTAGTGTATTTGAAGATGCTGAGTTAGTAGTAGGAATTAATGCTAAAGGATGTGCAAACTACACAAGAAAGCAATTGGATAAATTAGTTGATTTTGTAAAAACACCTCAAGTTGGCGCTACAGGACTTATTTACTGTAAGTATAATGAAGATGGAACCTCAAAATCAACAGTAGATAAATTCTTTGACGAAGACGCAAGAAAGAGATGGGCTAAAAAAACTAATTGTAAGCTAGGAGATTTACTTTTAATAATAGCAGGCGATACTGATAAAACAAGAAAAGCGCTTTCAACTTTAAGATTGCACTTAGCAGAAGAATTAGGATTAAGAAATCCTGAAGTATTTGCTCCACTTTGGATTTTAGACTTTCCTTTATTAGAATGGGATGAAGAAACAGCAAGATACCATGCAATGCACCATCCTTTTACTTCACCTAAATCAGAGGATATTGCAAAACTAGATACAGATCCGGCTGTAGTAAGAGCAAATGCGTATGATTTAGTATTAAACGGAAATGAAATTGGTGGTGGAAGTATTAGAATACATGATAGAAATTTGCAAAAATTAATGTTTAAACATTTAGGGTTCTCTGATGAAAAAGCGAAAGAGCAATTTGGATTTTTAATGGATGCTTTTGAATATGGAGCTCCGCCTCATGGTGGTATTGCCTTTGGTTTTGACAGACTTTGTGCAATTATGGGAGGACAAGAAAGTATTCGTGATTTTATTGCTTTCCCTAAAAATAATGCTGGTCGTGATATAATGATTAATTCTCCATCCAATATTGACACTACACAATTAGATGAATTAAATCTTAGACTAAAATAAGAGGTGAATTTATTTATTTCCGCATTTATTATTTTTTCTTTAAGAGTTGCAGATCAAAGTTTAGCAACCCTGAGAGCTAGATTAATTAG
>Ga0163108_10001398_pt1 | contig 17684 bp, 17 predicted proteins | sample Fk1155metaG_FD_109644 | JGI IMG/M metagenome (GOLD analysis project Ga0163108, IMG submission 109644) | Marine microbial communities from the Central Pacific Ocean - Fk160115 155m metaG | ecosystem: Environmental > Aquatic > Marine > Oceanic > Photic zone | place: The Central Pacific Ocean...
AATTTACTTACCAATACAAAAACGATTAAATATAGAGTCTAGCAACTCTTCGTTTGTAAACTCTCCTGTTATTTCTGAAAGGCTATTTTGCGCTTGTAATAAATCTTCTGCAACAACATCCCCTGCAATGCTTTTTGTGGTTTTCTTTTTTGCGGCGCTAAACGCACCATAAGACTCATTAAGGCTGACAAGGTGTCGCCTTCTAGCGGTTATTGTTAGCTCAACCCCTCCTGCTTTTTTGAACCTGTTGCCAATATTCTCAACCAGTCCCTCTATGCCCAACCCTGTTAGGGCTGACACAAATAGTGCCCCATTGTTGGTTTTGTTGCGCTTTGGTTTTGTTTTTAGAAGGTCTGTTTTGTTAAAAACAACCAGTCGTTTCTGGTCGTTTTTTGTTTTCAGTTCGTTGTCTTTTTTTGCGTCCCTTACCTCTATAACAAGATCTGCCTGCTTGATTGTTTCTTTTGTTCTTCTAATGCCTTCCTGCTCAACGCTGTTGGTTGTTTCTCTTAGTCCCGCCGTATCAACAAAGCAAACCCTGTATCCATCGATCGTTGTTTCTACCTCTATGGTGTCTCTGGTCGTGCCTGGTGCTTCATTGACAATGGCGCGTTCGTGTCCACAAAGTTGGTTTAAAAGTGTTGATTTTCCAACGTTTGGTTCTCCTGTGATAGCCACAACAAGCCCTTCTCTAATCTTGCAAGCAACCTTGGTTTCCTCTAACAAAGACAGGTAGCGCTTACTTGTTTGCGAAAACATTTTTTCAACCTGTTGATTGTGGCCGGTTTGTTCTAGATCTTCTTCGGGGAAATCTAGCGAAGCCTCAATATTGGCTCTTAGTTCTGTAAGCGCGTCTAAAAGGCTAAAAATCTTTTTTGAAAAAGCCCCTTCTAATGAGTTTTTCGCGGCTCGTGCTGTCTCTGCTGAGCTGCTTTCAATCAAGTCTGCAACCGCTTCTGCCTGAGTTAAGTCAAGCTTGTCATTAAGAAACGCTCTTTTTGTAAACTCTCCAGCGCCCGCTTGTCTGGCTCCCTGCTCATAAAGTGTTTTGAGTATTTCATCTACTACCGCCATGCTACCATGACAACTGATCTCTAAGACATCTTCTCCTGTGTAGGATGCTGGGGAAGCAAAAAATAGAGCCACAACGCTATCAATAACAGCGCCGTCACTGTCGAAAAAGTCAGTGTGCTGAGCCTTCATGTGGGCAAGTGTTTTGCCCGTAACTTTTTTTGCTATGCTTTTGCATTTATTTCCAGACACCCTTATGACAGATATTCCAGACACGCCTTGAGCTGAGGCTTGTGCTGCTATGGTTCCAGAAAGTTTATTAACTTTGTTGCTCAAAAGAAGGTCTTTGGTTTGTTATATCGGCGGCTCTGAGCCCGCCTTGGTGCCGATTTTTTTGTTAATCCTCCATTGTTGAGCGATTGATAACAACGAGTTGGTTAGCCAATAAAGGACCAACCCAGAGGGGAACCACGCAAACATTCCGGTAAACATAACAGGAAGAAAGGCCATAACTTTTGCTTGTGTTGGGTCAGGTGGTGGTGGGTTGAGTTTTTGCTGAAACCACATACCAAGACCCATCATGATTGGTAAAACAAAATAAGGGTCCCTGGAAGACAGGTCATCAACCCAAAGAAAGAATGGGGCTTGTCTAATTTCAACGCTCTCAAGCAGCACCCAGTAGAAAGAAATAAAAAAGGGTATTTGGATCAGCATGGGCAAGCACCCTGCCAATGGGTTTACTTTTTCTTTTTGGTATAGCTCCATCGTGGCTTTGCTTTGTGCTTGTTTGTCCTCTTTGTGCCTGTCTTGAATTGCTTTAATCCGAGGGGCCAGCTCTCTCATTTTTGCCATTGCTTTGCCGCTGCTTTCAGTGAGTCTAAAAAAAACAATTTTGATAAGGAGTGTTACTAAAATAATTGACAGCCCCCAATTACCAACGTACTTGTGAATGTTTTCCAGCAACCAAAAAAGCGGTGTTGCCAAAAACGAAACCATTCCAAAGTCAACGCTTAGCTCTAGGCCTTCTCTTGTTTTTCTAAGCTCGCTTTGTAGTTTGGGGCCAATAAAAAACTGTGTTCCAATCGTTGCTTTTGTGCTCGGGTACACGGTTCTGGTTTCAAGAGAAATTGCTGATATTTTATCAAGCCGGTCCTCTGTTTTGTGGGTAGCTTCAAACCTAAAAGGCTTGTTCTCAGGCGGAAGAAGTGCAACTAAAAAGTGGTGTTTTATATTTGCAGCCCACCCTGAGGTGTGTGTTTGGTTGTAGGGGTTATCAGATAAGTCGTCCGCGTCGAGCTTCTCGTAGCTGTCACCATTATAGATGATACCGCCATTAAAGGAGTAGGTCTCCACATCAAACATAGATCGCTCCACCTCTGCATTTTTTTTAACAAGTTGAGCATACTGCACAAACTCGTAGCTTGAACCAGAATTGTTGATAACCTCGTATTCTAGGTCAACCCTGAACGAGTCTTTTTCAAGCTTGTAAGTTTTAATAACTCTTATGCCCGTGGCATTAAAAGCGTCGTCAACCAGATCGTAGGCGTATTTTATTTGGGCCCTGTTGTCTCTTGGGCTTGAGCTTGAAAGCTTTTTAAACGGTCTAGTGTGGTTGGCCTCGTCTCCCCCTAATACAGAGATTAGTCCTGTTTGAAAGTAGTGATAGGACTCACTGTTTAGCGATAAGAGCTCAACCGGTGTGTCTGTTTCTTTTTTTGTTGGGTGATAAGTCATGAGTTTGGCGCCAACAATGTCTGCCCCTTTGTTTGGGTTTATGTGGAGCTCTAGTACGTTGTTCTTAATAACATCTGTTCTTAGGGGTGGTGACGCAGCGTCTTCAACGGAGTTGTTTTTGCTTATTGTTGGAATGGCGTCAGAAAGGCCCAGCACCCCATTAGTGTTTGGCGCTCTAGCGTTGTTGTTTGTTTGGTTTGTGCCCGCTGATGGTGGTTTGGCGCTGTTGTTCTCGGGTGAGGGTTCTTGGGTGGTTGTCGGCTGTTCTGTTGGCTCATAAGACCACTGGCTGTATGTTGCATAAAGCAACATTGCGAATGCAGCCCATAAGATTATTCTTAGGTTTTCCAATTTATCTCCGCTGTTTCTATGATCTTGTTTTTGTGGTGCTCGAGGCTCTCTCTCACAATTTTAGCATCATATGGCTCGTCGTTAGCGATGTAAACAAAAACAAAATCTGCTGACAAGCCGGACAGGGGTTCAAGGGAGTTTCTTATTGTTCTTTTTAGCTTGTTTCTGGTTGTTGCGTTTTTAATTTTATCTTTGGGCAAACTAATGCCAAGGCGTGCTTGCTTCAGGTTGTTTTTTTTTGTATGGACCCTAAAAAGCTGGTCTTTACTGATGGGCTTAATTTTAAGGACCCTGCCAAAGTTGATCTTAGCAGAAAGAAGCATTGTTCTTATACGGAAAGCTTTTTTCTACCTTTTGCTCGCCTTTTGTTAATAACAAGCCTACCAGCCTTGGTAGACATGCGCGACCTGAAGCCGTGTGTTCTTTTTCTCTTCAGGTTACTTGGTTGGTAGGTTCTTTTCATAACTATTTAAAACTTTATTTAAAAACAACACGATACAAAAGCTGTTTTGGGCATAGAAGGTTATTTAACTGTCCTTAATATGTCAACTTAAAAACAACCTGTGGATAAGTTAATACATAAAGTATAGTATTTATTTTCTTAACGTTTTTATAAAAAAACACTAGCCAAAGGAAAAAAAATGCAAAGTAAGGTCTGGGACGATTGTTTGTCAATACTTAAGTCAGACCTAACAGAATCTCAGTTCAACACCTGGATTAAGCCCCTTTCTGTAATTGAAGATGAAGAAGCACAAAGCCTTACTCTGCTTGCCCCAAACAAGTTTGTTGTTAACTGGGTTCAAAAAAACTATTTGGAAAAAATTAAGACTGTTGCATCAAACAAACTAGCAGGAAAAGCAACCATTGCAATATCAATTGGTGATGAGCCAACAAACATTGTTTCAAACAAACCTACAACAACAAAAGCTGAAACGCCGGTTGGTGCGCCCCTAAACAAGCAGTATGTTTTTGACAATTTTGTGGGGGGGAAAAGCAACCAGTTGGCTCGTGCTGCCGCGCTACAAATAACGGAAAATCCTGGCACATCTTACAATCCTTTTTTTATTTATGGTGGTGTTGGTCTCGGAAAGACTCACTTAATGCAAAGTGTTGGTAACGCCATTAAGATAAAACACCCCGATAAGAAGGTAGCCTATGTTCATTCAGAGCGTTTTGTTGGTGAGATGGTTTCTGCGCTACAACACAATGCACTAAATGTGTTTAAGAACGACTATCGTTCGCTTGATGTATTGTTAATTGATGACATCCAGTTTTTTGCAGGTAAAGAAAAATCACAAGAAGAGTTCTTCCATACTTTTAACGTTCTGTTGGAGTCAAGCAGCCAAATAATTATAACTAGCGACAAGTTTCCTAAAGAAATAAAAGGGCTTGAAGAACGACTAAGGTCACGGTTTGGGTGGGGACTAACAGTATCAATTGACCCCCCTGAAATGGAAACGTGTGTGGCCATTCTTATGGTTAAGTCTGAGCTTGAGGGTTTTTTTCTACCTGAAGATGTTGCTTTTTTTATAGCTAAGAACATCCGCTCAAACGTTAGAGAGCTTGAAGGGGCGCTTAGAAAAGTAATAGCAAGCTCAAGGTTTACAGGGAGAGAGGTTACAATTGATTTAGCAAAAGAATGTCTTAGAGATCTACTGTCTTTACAACAAAGGCAAATAACTCTTGAGAATATCCAGAAAATTTCAGCTGAGTACTTCAATATTAGAGTTTCAGACCTACATTCGAAAAGAAGAAACAGATCAATAACCAGGCCCAGACAACTAGCTATGTCTATAGCTAAAGAGCTTACTAAAAACAGTCTCCCAGAAATAGGTGAGTCGTTTGGTGGTCGTGACCACACGACGGTTATACATGCATGTAAAAAAATTGAAGAGCTAAAACTAAACGACCTTAAAATGGTTGAAGACTATAACAATATTAAAAGGTTACTAGTGTTGTGAACAAAGTGTTAATAAAAAAAAGGCTTAAACTTATTCACATTTTATTAACATGTGGGCCTATTTATACACACTTAATAATTATTTACATCTTTGTAAGTATATGATTTATAAGAGGAATATAAGTTATTAAGTTACTAACAACACTAATAATAATAATAATATAAAAAATAATGAATAATATTACTATAAACGCATCAGACTTAGCAGAAGCCCTACAAAAGGTTGTAGGTGTTGTTGAGAGAAAACAAACCATGCCTATACTAAGCCATATCTTACTTTCTTGTACTAATAAAACATTAAGTGTCACTGGAACAGATTTGGAAGTACAACTCTCATATGATTTAAAAGACGTTAACACTGACAGCGATTTCGTTACAACGATACCTGGAAGAAAAGCATATGAAATAGTTAAGTCTTTAGACAGAAATGAAATACAAATTGATATTTCTGAAACAACAACAACCATTAAGTCATCTAACAGCAGGTTTAAGTTGCAAGCACTCTCTCCAAACGAATTTCCACTTTTTGATGACACAAAAACCGATACTTCTTTTGTAGCAAAACAAAAAAACATTAAAGGGCTGTTCAACAAAACCCAGTTCTCAATGGCACAACAAGATGTAAGATTTTACCTCAATGGACTGCTGTTAGAGGTTTCACCAAACACGCTCATCTCTGTTGGAACAGACGGGCATCGCTTAGCAAAATCAAAAACAAACGTTGATAAAGCTAAAATTAATGAAGTCAGCTATATATTGCCAAGGAAGGCAGTCCAAGAGATTCAAAGGACGATAGGCGATCAAGGCGAAACAAAAATAACCTTTTCTGACAACAGAGCTATGTTCGAGATAGGGACAACCACACTGGTAACAAAGCTTATTGACGGAAGCTTTCCGGACTACACGCAGGTAATCCCTGAAAACACCGCCATAAATATATTGTTAGATGTTAACAAAATTAAACCAGCGCTACAAAGGGTATCAATACTTGCCAATGAAAAATTTAAAGGCGTCAGAGTAGACCTTGATGACGACACATTAAACGTTACATCAGAAAACCCCGAACAAGAACAGGCTACAGAAGCCATTAAAATTGAAAAAACCGGTAAAAAGCTCTCTGTTGGTTTTAATGTCTCATATTTAATCGAGGCAATATCAGCATGTAAAGGAGAAATGGTTAGCTTGGGCTTAAATGATGAGAACTCAAGCGCACTAATAACAGACCCGAGTGACCCAGACAGTAAGTATGTAGTAATGCCAATGAGGCTTTAGGTTGCTTATCAGCCTTTCATATAAGCACCTTAGAGGCCTTAAAGACAACAAACATAAGCTCGAAAGAGCAACACATATAGTTGGAAACAACGGCTCTGGAAAAACCTCGGTCTTAGAGGCAACTTCCTTGCTACTAAACGGCAAGAGCTTTCTTTCGACCAACAAAAAAGAACTAATACGCTCTAATAACGAAAACCTGTTTATTAAAGGAGTTACAAAGGGTGGCAACAGCCAAACTAAAAAGCTTAGCTTTTCTTTGGAAAAAACAAAAGTGACTCACAAAGCAGAAAATAAAAAACTATCACAACAAAAGGCACACCTTGAACACCCTTTGTGCGTAATTGACTCAAATGTTGTTAATGTTTCATCGGGCCTACCTTCTTACAGACGAGGAATGATTGACAGAGCGGTGTTCCACGTGGAACCAGAGCATGCAAAAAACCACAAAGAACTTAAAAGGTGCATATTACAAAGAAACAGAGCCCTGGTAGCGGGAGGCACAGAACAAGAAGTCACAGCCTGGAATGAACCATTAGCTTTGGTTGGAGAAAAGGTTAGCAAAGCCAGAGAGGGGCTTTTGATAGAAGCAAAACCATATTTTAAAGATCTAACCATGACCTTGTTGGGACCGGGGTATAGTTTTAGATTTATAAGGGGCTGGAAGTCAGAAAGTTATCTAGAGTCCCTATTAGTTAACGAAAAGAAAGACAGGGCCTTAAAAAATACATCTGTGGGACCACAAAGAGAGGACATCAAACTATTATGTTTAGACAAGAATACAAAGAGGTATTCATCCCACGGAGAAGAAAAGTTGGCATCAATTGCATTTGTTTTTTCGTTGAATGTTGCCATTGAGAAGCGCAAAAACAAACTCACTACAATGTTGTTTGATGAGCTTGAATCAGGCCTTGACAATAGCGCACTAATAAAGCTTATTGAAATAATAAAAAGCCTTAAAAATCAATTACTTATAACATCACTAAGGCACCAATCAATTTCAAAAAAAATCAGTGGAAAAATCTTATACCCAGAGCAAAAATAAAGATAAACTTTTGATATAATTACATTGCTTTTTAATTAAAGAAGCAAAATGCCAAAAAAGAAAAAAAACACCCAAAAAAAATACGATTCATCGAGCATCAAGGTACTCAAAGGGTTAGACGCAGTTAGAAAAAGACCTGGAATGTATATTGGAGATACAGATGATGGGACCGGACTCCATCATATGGTCTTTGAGGTTGTTGACAATTCAGTTGATGAGGCGTTAGCAGGTCACTGTGACAATATCGATATAATTATTCACCAAGATAACTCTATCACCATTAAAGATAACGGGAGAGGCATACCCGTTGATAAACATAAGGGCGAAAAAAAGTCTGCGGCCGAAGTTATAATGACAGTGCTTCATGCAGGCGGGAAGTTTGATGATGACTCATACAAGGTTTCTGGGGGCCTTCATGGTGTTGGTGTTTCTGTTGTTAACGCCCTTTCAGAAACGTTAAATATGAGAATTCACAAAAACGGCCACGTATACGAACAAGACTACACACACGGCGCCCCCAACAAACCTTTAAAAAAAGGCTCAAAATCATCTAAAAATGGCACCACAATAAGCTTTAAACCCAGCACAAAAACCTTCACCAACACGGTTTTTCAATTTGAAATATTATCTAAACGATTAAGAGAGCTCTCTTTCCTTAACTCAGGCCTAACAATAAACCTTTCTGATGACCGAACAAACAAAAGCGAGACGTTTTATTTTGAAGGAGGAATAAAAGCCTTTGTTGGTCATTTAAATAAACTTCAAACACCCATACATGAATCTGTTGTTTATATAAACAAAACAACGAAAGACGATATAACAGTAGAAATAGCCATACAGTGGAACGAAAGCTATCGAGAGAACATGTATTGCTTTGCCAACACCATTAGACAAAAAGACGGAGGAACCCACCTAGCTGGTTACAGGGGCGCTCTCACGCGGACAATTAATTCATATATTGATAAAGAAATAAATAAAAACGATATTGGTGTTACTGGTGAGGACTGTAGAGAAGGGATGACCGCAATTATTTCCATTAAACATCCAGACCCTAAGTTTTCATCCCAAACGAAAGACAAGCTTGTGTCATCCGAAGTAAAGGGCGCTGTTGAATCTGTAGTAAACAAACACTTAAAAGAGTTTTTAATGGAGAACCCCAAAGAAGCCAAAATTATAATCTCTAAAATTATTGACTCTGCAAGAGCAAGAGAGGCGGCCAGAAAAGCCAGAGAAATGACAAGAAGAAAAGGCGCTCTTGATATTGCCGGTCTGCCTGGAAAGCTTGCTGATTGCCAGGAAAAAGACCCAGCACTAAGTGAAATATTTCTCGTTGAGGGTGATTCAGCAGGCGGATCAGCAAAACAAGGAAGGGACAGAAAAACCCAGGCCATACTCCCACTAAAGGGTAAAATATTAAATGTCCAAAAAGCTAAAAAAGATAAAATATTTTCTTCTATTGAGATTGGGACCCTAATAACAGCACTAGGGTGTGGCATTGGTGAAGATGAGTTTGACCTGAAAAAACTGCGGTACCACAAGGTAATTATTATGACTGATGCTGATGTAGATGGCTCACACATAAGAACACTGTTGTTAACATTCTTCTTTAATGAACTCCCAGAGCTGGTTAGAAACGGTAATATTTATATTGCTCAACCACCACTGTATAAGTTAAAGAGAGGTAGAAAAGAGGAGTATGTCAACAGTGATGATGAGCTTAATCGTTTAATTATCAATAACGCTATCAGCGATCTAAGTGTTTGCAAACCAAAAAAGATAAAAGGCTTAGAAGGCGACGGCTTGTTTAATATAATTAATGATTATATTGCTGCAACGACACTTATTTCTAGACTTTCAAAACAAATAGGAAACATTACAGCCGTTGCTCTATCGAGACATAAGCAAATCACCAAAACAGAAATTAACAACAAAAAGAAACTAGAGCTGTGGGCGAAAGGCCTCCAAAGAACAGCAAACAAAATAGCGAAAGAGGAGGGCACAAAAACAAACATTAAACTAGCAAAGGACGAAGACGGCTTTTCTTATCTTGAAATTACTGAGGGGCTTAATGGTTCGTTGCTCTCTGAAAGGCTCCCAATAACCTTTTTAAAGTCACCGGAATATTTGGTTTTAGGCGCCCACCAAAAGATGATGAAAGCGTTTCCTAAAAAAGCTGTTTTGAAGAAGGAGAGCCAGGAAAAAACCTTTAATTCTATATATGAATGCCTAGAATACATTGTTTCTAACTCTAAGCGTGGTCAAAACATACAAAGATATAAGGGCTTAGGTGAAATGAATCCAGGACAACTTTGGGACACAACACTAGATCCTGAAAACAGGGCCCTAGTCCGTGTAGCACTTGAGGATGAGCTTGAGGCTGAAATTGCTTTTGCCACACTAATGGGGGATGAGGTTGCTCCAAGGAGACAGTTTATTGAAGAAAACGCCTTAAACGTTTCAAACCTTGACATATAAACACGAGAAACAAACTAATAATAGCTATAAAACACCACTATATACCTATAAAGTGCCAATATATAACTAAAAAGGCTTAATAACGGTCGATAACAGTTATCTCGTTTTCAATCCAGCTTTGAGAGAGGCTGTTTATCTCTTCAATTGTTTTGCCTTGAGTTGAAATTATGTTACCGATTGAAAAATAAATCGTTCCAGGAAGCTTTAATAGTCCCCTTCTTTTCCAATACCTGCCTGCGTTATGACTTATAGGTAGAACAGGCTTTCCTGTGCCTTTTGCCAACAATGAACCGCTCAAGCCATACTTTTTTGTTTGTTTATAAGGCACTCTGGTGCCTTCAGGAAAAATTATAATCCACTTGTTCTCGTTTAAAAGGGACGACCCTTGTTCAACCACCTTGTTTACCTCAGCCCTTCCCATACCCCTTTTTACAGGAATCAACCTAAATTTTTTATAAGCACCCCTAAAGATTGGAACATACATTAGTTCATATTTTGCTACCCAAGAAGAGGGGCTAAAGTATTTGAGCCCAATAAAAATTTCCATAACCGAGGAGTGTTTAATAAAAAGAACACACGGCTCTTCTGGAATATTCTCAGCTCCGAGTAATTCATATTTAAGACCGCAAATATGCTCCAACAAATATATATTAACGTCCGCCCAAAGCCTAGCAACACGCCATCGTCTGTGTTCATTCATAAGGGGACTTGGCAGTAAAGCAAAGGGTGTTATTACTATAAAGCTAGTAAACAGCAAAACAGTATAAACAAGAGAACAAAAAAATATTTTTAGGCTCAACATAAAAAAGCTGTTTGGTTAGGGTTGTTTTATTGTTTTTATAAACACGCCCACAACCTCTTCAAGGCCCACAACACGCTGTTCCATAGAGTCCCTGTCTCTAAGCGTTACCGTCCCTTTTTCAAGGGTGTCAAAATCAACGGTGATACAAGCAGGCGTTCCTATCTCATCATGTCGCCGGTAGTTTTTTCCTATGTTTCCAGAGTTCTCTAGAAGCACTCGTCCATGACCTAGGCCTTGTAGTTTTGCCTTAAGCTTTTGGGCAATCCCAACAAGATCTTCGTTGTTTTTCTTTAGTGGTATAACGGCCGCTTTTATAGGCGCAAGATGTGGCGCTAACGAAAGAACAGTTCGTTCTTTGTTGTTGTCCAAAGACTCTTTTTTGTAGGCCTCGTTCAACAAAGCAAGAAAACCACGGTCCAGACCTGCTGATGGCTCTATAACATATGGAATAAAGCGTTTGTTTGTTTTGGCATCAAGAAAACCTAGTTTGGATGTCGACTCATGGTTGTCTATGACAGAGGCGCTTATGTTGAAATCTTTTTGGTTTTTTGTGTGTGAACCAAGATCAAAATCACTTCTGTTTGCGATCCCCTCAAGCTCCTCAAGCCCGTGTGGAAACTCATACATAAGGTCTACGGTCTTTTTTGAGTAATGCGAAAGGTCTTGTTTTGGCACATCATAAAGACTTATGTTTTTGCTTGAAAGACCTTGTTTGAGCCACCAAGCCAATCTCTTCTCAACCCAATACTCATGCCACTCTTCATCAGTACCTTTTTGAACAAAAAACTCTAACTCCATTTGCTCAAACTCCCTAAGCCTAAAAATAAAGTTTCTTGGGTTAACCTCGTTTCTAAATGCTTTTCCTATTTGCGCTATACCAAAAGGAATAGATTTTGATGTTGAATCTAAAACATTCTTAAAATTAATAAAAATTTGTTGGGCTGTTTCAGGCCTTAAGTAAGCAAAAGACTGACCGTCATCAACAGGACCAACATTTGTCTTAAACATCAGGTTAAAAGGCCTTGGTTCTGTCAGATCTTCTGACCCACAAGAAGGACACTTGTTGTCAGAAATGCTGTCAGCACGCCACCTTGATTTACAAGACCGACAATCAGTTAATGGGTCAGTAAAGGTCTCTTCATGGCCAGAAAACTTTAAAACAGAAGGCTTGCTTAGAATGGCAGCATCTAAACCCTCAACATCGTCTCGTTCATACACCATTGATGTCCACCAAGCGGTTTTTAGGTTGTTTTTTAACTCAACACCCAAAGGGCCATAATCATAAAGGCCCTGCATTCCACCATAAAGCTCATTGGACTGAAAGACAAAACCCCTTCTTTTGCAAAGGGAAACGAGGTCTTCCATGTTGTTTGCAGTCAATGTAATCTGCCTTTGTGATTTATGATTTTTGAATTATATCCTGCTTTTGTTTTTAACACATCAATTTGGGACAATCTCTGATTGATTCAACAACCCTTCCACAGTATTATAGGTATTGCTTGGTGTAATTCCTACAACGCGCAAAACAACATTTGGTTTTTAACCGATTAAGAGACGCAAGTAAGCGGAAGCTGAAGAAACGGAGTCGTTTATCTCATAATTACTCCTTCTATTGCCTAGCCTAAAAAGTAACTAAAACGTGTAAAACAGAAAAGGAGCAAAATGAAAAAACTAGAATATATTTGGCTTGATGGTTTTCAACCAGAGCCCTCACTAAGAAGTAAAGTTAAGGTAGCAGAAGACGCTCCACCAGACTGGTCTTTTGACGGCTCATCAACACAACAAGCTGAAGGCGGAAGCTCTGACTGCATCATAAAACCAGTTTCCGAATATGTTGGCCCAAGGTCATCAAACTCTCTGGTAATGTGTGAGGTGCTTTCTCCTGATAGGTCGCCACACCCATCTAACTCAAGGAACGCCTGTGAAGGCTTGGTGTCAGATGAGTGGTGGTTTGGGTTTGAGCAAGAGTTCTTTTTTACCAACCCTGAGGACGGGTCTATTTTAGGCTGGGAAGACGGCACACCAAGACCCCAAGGGGACTACTACTGCGGAGTAGGCGCTGCCAATGTGGTGGGAAGAGAGATTTCTGAAGCCCATATGGACGCTTGCCTTGAGGCGGGAATCAACATAACCGGCACCAACGCAGAGGTTGCTTTAGGGCAGTGGGAATATCAGTGTTTGGGCAAGGGTCTTAAGGCAGGAGATGATTTATGGGTCAGTCGTTATTTGCTGCACCTGGTAGCTGAAGAGTACGGAGTATCTGTAAACATCCACCCAAAACCACAACAAGGTGATTGGAACGGTTCGGGCATGCACACAAACTTCTCGAACGAAAAAATGAGAACTGCAGGGTCTGAGGAACTGATGAAGGGACTATGCGAAAAACTTGGAGCAGAACACCAGGCTGGTATCGCAGCTTATGGCTCAGACAATGATATGAGGTTAACGGGCCTTCATGAGACCCAAAGCATAGACACCTTTTCATATGGTGTTAGTGACAGAGGGGCAAGCATTAGGATTCCAATATACACCGTTGAAAACAATTGGAACGGTTACCTTGAGGACCGAAGGCCGGCTTCTAACGCAGACCCATACAAGATCATTGAGCATATTGTAGGAACGCTAACAAGATAAAAAAAGTAAAGGGCCCGAAAGGGCCCTTATCATTTACTTGTCAATGTCGCCTACCAAGCTATCAATAGAGGCATAACCATTTTCTTCTAGATAACTAGAAAGCCCCTTGTTAATTTTGTCGCAAATCAAGGGGTCAAAAAACAAAGCAGTGCCCACACCAACCGTTGTTGCGCCCGCTAACAAAAACTCAATAGCATCTTCAGCTGAAGAAATGCCGCCCTGACCCAATATAGGGATTCCGTGTTTTTTTGTAACTTGGTACACATCAAAAACCTTTTTTAAGGCAATCGGTTTTATTGCTGGCCCAGACAACCCACCTGCACTATTGCCTAAAACAGCAGACCTAGACTCAATATCTATAGCCATTCCAGTGATTGTGTTAATCACAGACAGCGAATCACTCCCTGCTTCAATACATAGCCGTGCATTATATTGGATGTCCGACTGGTTTGGTGAGAGCTTGGTAATGATTGGTTTTGTGGTTGCTTTTTTGCAAGCACCCACAACCCTGGCCGACATCTCGGGGTCGTTGCCAAACTCCATCCCACCTTCTTTAACGTTTGGGCAGGAGATATTAAGCTCAACAGCCGCGACGCTTGATTGGTCAAAAACCCTGCACACCTCAACATACTCATCTATGGTTGAGCCTGAGACGTTTGCAATATAATTTGTTTCTAGTGGTTCAAGACCTGGGAGTATGTTGTCAACAACCTCTTTTGCCCCTGGGTTTTGTAGGCCTATAGAATTAAGCATTCCAGAAGGGGTCTCTATAACCCTGTGGGGCCTGTTTCCAAGTTTTGGTTTTAGGGTTGTCCCTTTTAAGACCACGCCACCAACAGAGCTGTTTGAAAACCCCTCGAGTCTCGTGTATTCGTCTCCAAAGCCTACACACCCGGACAACAACACAACAGGGGAGACCATATTAAGGCCTAAAAATTCTGTTGAAATTATGTTTTTACTAACCATACTGAGACAATGTTAAATATTGTACTATACCAGCCAGAAATTCCACCAAACACAGGAAACATTATTAGACTTTGTGCTAACACAGGCACAGACCTACATTTAATACACCCGCTTGGTTTTGAAATGACCAAAAAAAGCTTGCGACGAGCCTCGCTTGATTACGAGGAGCTTGCTAGGGTTTTAAACCATAATAACTTAAAGGAGATGAAACAATTTTTTCCAAATAAAAAATATTATGCTGTCTCAACAAAGGGCGGCACACCGCTATATAAAACAAGGTTTAATAAGGGCGACGTCTTGTTATTTGGAAGCGAAACAAAGGGACTGCCCGAAACAGCGTTGTCCTCAAAAGACTGTCATGGTGTTATTAGAATACCCATGGCAAAAGACTCCAGAAGCATCAACCTTTCGAACGCGGTTGCAATAGTTTTGTTCGAGGCGCTACGCCAACTTAACTATCCGGGAATGACTTAAAGCTCGCCCTTTATCGGTCTTAGCATAAGCTCTTCCGCAACCTTTTTAACATCAAGACCACCATAGAGAAGCTTATAAACAGCAAACATAATGGGCTGTTCGCTTGTGACGATGTTTTTTTCAACAAGGGTCTTTGCTGCGTGAGCACCCTCTGGGATGCTGCCTTGTAGTTTTGTGGCCCCCTTAAAGCTCAAGCCGTTTCCAACAGAGAGACCCAAAAGTCTGTTTCTAGATTTATCGTCTGTGCAGCTAAGCATTAAATCACCCATGCCAGACAGACCCATAAATGTTTTTTCATTGCCGCCAAGCTTTTGTCCAAGCAACTTAATTTCATTAAGCCCCCTGGTCACTAACGCCGCTCTTGCGTTAGCCCCCATCTCTAATGCATCTGAAACACCTGCAGCAACAGCAATTATGTTTTTTAGGCCGCCGCCCAACTGCACACCCACAGGATCATCAGACAAGTAAACACGCAGACCTTTGTTTGACATTTGTTTGGCTAAAACACCGGGGTTGTTTATATTTTTCGTAGCTAATGTAATAGCAGCAGGCTTGCCTTCAGCAAGCTCTTGAGCAAAAGTCGGCCCAGAGACAACAGCGTAAGGCGTTTTTTTTCCAAGCGTTTCCTCAACTAGCTCAGAAAAAAGCCTCCCTGTTTCTGGATCAAAACCCTTGGTGGCCCAGAGTAAGTTTTTGTTTCTTATTGTTTTTCCAAATAAAGATACTGCATCAAAAAAATAAGGACTTTTGACACAAACAACAACAGACTCAACCTGATCCATCATTTTGTTTTCATACAGACTTACTTTTATTTCTTTGGGCAAAAGGAAGCCAGGCAAATATTTTTTGTTTTCCCTAGATTGTTTTATGCTCAATAGGTTGTTTTTGTCAAACGAGCTCAAAATCACTTTTTGATTTGATCGAGACAGTTGTGTCGCAATAGCGGTTCCCCAAGCGCCAGCCCCAAAAACCAAAAACGAATCCCCAGACATATTAGTTAGCTTTCTGTGCTGCTGCTTCCTCTATCGCCTGAGAATAAATGGCGTCAAAATTTATAGGCTGAAGGAGGAGGGCTGGAAAACCACCTTTGGTTACCAAAGAAGAAACCAGCTCCCTTACAAAAGGAAACAAGGTGTTGGGGCAAAAAACAGCAATAAGCCCTTTAATTTCTTCTTCGTTATACCCTTTGATTAAAAACACACCCGCTTGTTCAACCTCAGCAACAAACATTGTTTTTTCACCATAGGTTGATTCAACCTTAATCTTCAGTTGGACATCATAAGAGTCGTCACCTATTTTGTTGTGCGTGTTTGAAAGGTTTATTTTTGTTTCTGGGGAGATATCAGACTCTAAAAAAACTTCAGGGCTGTTTGGGGCCTCAAATGAAACATCTTTTACGTACATGGTTTGTAGTGCCACAACCTTTTCTGTTGAGTCTTCGTTTTTGACTTGTTCTTCCGCCATATCGCGTCTCCTTAATTATCTATTGTTTGAGCCAACAGGTAACGAGCTAAGCTCCCACGCAGTTTGTCCGCCCTTTATATAAAAGACATTGTCTAGGTTTTTTTTGCGTAATGATAGGCTTGTTTTCTTGCTAACACCGCCACTTTCGCACACCAAGAGCAACGGGTTCTTGTTGTTATGCTCCTTGGTTATAAGGGTTTCTGGCTCGACGTTTGTCGCTCCAATAATATGCTTTTGATTGTAGGGACCTGACTTTCTAAGATCATAAATTTCAGCACTTTGGTTTATAATTTTTACCGCTTCCGTTGGGGTGAGACCACAAATATCTCCCTCTTTAATTTTTAACTCATTAAAAACTGCTAACAAAAAAATACCAACAGTGGCACCAACCAAGATGCCGTTATTGTTTATAAAAATTAATAGTTCACCCATTTGTAGCCAAGCCTTTTTTTATTGTTGTTGCCACAAGGCCTAGGGTTTTATCTTCCTCAACAGTCGAAGGGTGCGGCTGAAAAGGGGCTTTATCGTAAACGGGTATAACGTGCATGTGGTAGTGAAACACGGTTTGACCAGCTGTGCTGCCATTAAGTTGGGTAACAATAACCCCTGAAGGGTTAAGCGATTGTTTTATTGCCTCAGCAATTTTTTTTGTGCTTTTTGAAACCGCCGCTAAATATTCTTCGTCCAGTTCAAAAATATTGGCAGCGCTTGTTTTGGGAATTACTAGTGTGTGCCCTTTGGCCACAGGCATTATGTCCATAAAAGCAAGGGTTTTGTCGTCTTCATAAACCTTATGGGAAGGCATCTCTCCCAAAAGAATTTTTGCAAACACATTGTTTTTATCATAACCCATAATAATTATTCAACCCCTTGGTAAGCCCCTATATCATAAACCCCACTGCCCTCTCTTTTTGGTTTAATGGCACGATACTCATCGCTGTTCCAAAAAGCATGCAAGGACTCAACATCAGGAAACTTGGTGATAATAACACTTTTATTGGCCAGCAGTTCTCCCTCATATATCTCGCTTGCCGGGCCTCTTGTAACATAAGAGCCGCCAAAGTTTTGGATCAGCTCAGCAGACTTTTGCGCGTATTCTTTTAAACCGCTTGTCATGTTTGTAATCTCACAAACAGAAACCAAATAAACAGACATAAATTACCCCAAGTTTTAAACAGACCATTATCCACTGTTTTTGAAAGTATCTCTAGGTGTCTAGAGACTAAAAGAGACTATTAATAATTTTTACATCGGTTTAGAGTATGACGTATGGATTTTTTTGAGTATAGTTTTTGCCCAATTTGTTCTTCGCCACTAACACAAACCATAGAGGCTGGCATAACACGAAAAAGCTGCAAAAAAATAGACTGTGAATATGTTCACTGGAACAACCCAACACCAGTGCTTGCCGCCATAGCCCACCGTAAAGATGAAGTGATACTAATCCAATCCATTGGTTGGCCAAAACATTGGTACAGCCTTGTTACAGGGTTTCATGA
>Ga0163108_10001399_pt1 | contig 17672 bp, 15 predicted proteins | sample Fk1155metaG_FD_109644 | JGI IMG/M metagenome (GOLD analysis project Ga0163108, IMG submission 109644) | Marine microbial communities from the Central Pacific Ocean - Fk160115 155m metaG | ecosystem: Environmental > Aquatic > Marine > Oceanic > Photic zone | place: The Central Pacific Ocean...
CAAAGGCACATAAGCCATCTGTTCGAGGAGCAAAGCGACGAGTTTTGGATTATGAGTTTTGCCGAGTCCCAAATTCTCTGAATGAGCCATCCGCTCGGCACTTTTTGCTCAACTTTTTGATACCAAAAAGTGGATTAATAAGAATTCAATGTATGAAAAGTAATGTCGTTTCGAACTGAAAGTGAGAAATCTGCACACATGCCACTTACCTCTCATACACCTTCACCGTTTCATAAGCAAGCTTGCTCCACGAATACTTCTGCAAAAGTATTTTTGCTTCTTCTTTTACTGCATGTCTTGCGTCAATATCACCTAAACCACGATGTATAGCTTCTGCCATACTTTCAATGTGTAATGGATCAACATATATTGCGGCACCGCCCAAGACTTCTGGTAAACACGTAGCAGATGAAGACACTACTGGGATACCATATTGCATGGCTTCAAGTGGTGGAATACCAAATCCTTCGTATAGGCTTGGAAAAACATACAGCTTTGCTTTTTTATATAACGCAACCAACTCTTCGTCTGGCACAAAACCGGTGTAGACAACGCCACTAAAACCATTGATTTTCTCTTGTAATTTTGTATAAAAATAATTTTCTTTTCCTACCAAAACTAATTGATGTGTGTTTCCGTGCGTTTCTTGAAATACTTGCCATGCATCTACAAGTCGATCGAGGTTTTTGTGTGGATATGCGGCACCCACATACAAAACATATGGTTTTGAGATATGGTATTTTTCTAATACCTGTTTTGCATCCTGCCCAACCTGTTCTTCTTCGAGTGTAAATGGTGCTTGATACGTTGTTGTCATTTTTTCTTCTTTTACTTGTACATGTTTTGCAACATCATGTTTGGTAAATTCACTTGTAACAAGAATGTGTTTTGCTTTTTTTACCGCATTTCGCAATACGATTCTGTGAATTTTATCTTTTATAAAAAACTTCACCGGCCCAAGTGTTGTGGCTTCTGGACGCGGAAAATGATACATGATTAAATCATGAATTGTGACCACGAATTTTCCTGTATAAAACAATGGCACATTCCAATGTGGAAAATGCATAAGGTCTAGCTTTTCTTTGTTGAGTAATTTTGGTAACTGGACTTGTTCGGCAACAGAATACCAAGGAATATCAGCGAGTACCTTTTTTATTCTTTTGTGTGGCAAGACCTCATCCCAATTATCTTTGCGCAAAAAAAGTACATACGTATGTGTATTTTCTACCCCCAAAAGATGTTGGACAAGTTGTTGCGTATACCTGGCAAGCCCAAAACCACTACCAAGCATTCGTGCGTCTATTCCTATGTTCATATTTACTGTTTAAGGAGTGTTAAAAATTGTTCTGCCGCAACATCCCAAGAATAGCGTTTTACTTGTACCTTCCCTTTTTCCCTATACATGTCTTGCAATGCTTCTGATCCAAGCACACGTACCATCCCTTCTGCCAACTCGTTTGTGTTGTATGGGTCTACCAGATACGCTGCAGAGCCAACCACCTCTGGCAAAGACGATCTGTTTGATGTAATAACCGGGACTTCACGTGCCATTGCCTCGACCACCGGAAACCCAAAACCTTCATACAAGCTCGGATACACAAAGAGTGTTGCCAAGTCATATAAGACCTTTTTGTGCTCTTCTGGCACATACCCAAGATAACTTACTCCTGGTGTATCAACAATCTTTTTGAGAATAGCATCGCTTTTCCACCCAAGCTTCCCGGCAATGAGTAAATGGTGCCCTTTATCATGTAATGCTGCTTTTGTGTATGCGCCAATAAGTCGTGTTATGTTTTTTCTTGGTTCAATGGTGCCCAAAAATAATATATACTTCTCTGGCAACGCATAGCGCTCCTGTACGGAAGCGGTGTCAGTGTCATTGCTATTGAGACACCACCGAGAAACACCTGGGTATATTGGCGTAATTTTTTCTGGAGAAATGCCAAACACCGCCTGCACATCTCTTTTTGCACTCCGAGATGGCGTAATCACATAGCAAGCCTTTTCGCATTGTTTTTTTGGGCGTATAACGCGGTGCCATAGTTGTCTTTTTTTTGTAAGACATTCTTTGTAGAGTAAAAAAGACAGATCATGTATCGTAAGAATATGCGTACACTGTTTTGAAAGTGCACAAAATCCTATATTGGGAGAAAAAAAATAATCAACCTGCTTTACCAAACCACCAAGCTTTTTTACTAAAAGTTTATCGAGTTTTGGAAACGTAAGGTACAGTAATGAAACATGTAACAGTTTATTTGGTATTTTTGTGTAGACTACATGGACAGTATTGTTCTTATGTGGTGGAATATCTATTGGTACCGCTGCGCTTCTATTGGCAAACAAAATATATGTATGACTGGTGTTTTGCCGAAATATTGCCGAAAGCAGCTCATATGTATACTCCCCAACCCCCGTTTTCTTCCGCTCAAGCAATGTTCGTATGTCTATACCTATTACCATATAATTAGCTTATACTCACAGGTAATACGTCTAATCCTTTTTGGAACTCATTATGCTTTGCACAAACATATGACTGAAGTTTCTGTTTAAACGAATCAACACCAAATACTTCCGCGTGCGCTGCAATGATATTTCTGTCCCACTGCGCATCATCAAAGTGTAATACGACATGAAGGAGGCTTTCCCATGACTGCTCATGAAAAAATACCCCGGTTTTTCCTGGCACAACTGTTTCTCGCACCCCACCTTTTCCATATGCAATAACCGGACACCCACTTGCCATGGCCTCAATCGGTGTAATACCCAAATCCTCTAGTTGTGGATGCAAAAACGCTCGTGCCCGTGCCATCACATCAGCTTTTTCTTTGTCAGTAATACGACCCAAAAACTTGATATTTGGCTTAGCAATACGCTTCAAGCGATCCATTTCAGGCCCTGAACCAAAAATACGCAATTCCCAACCGAGTCTATTAAAAACGTAAACCAAAAGATCAAACCGCTTGTATGGAACAAGTCTACCACCTGCAACAAAATAATTGTCTGGCTTTTGTACTGAGGAAAACATATGCGTATCTACAGGTGGATGGAGCACGTCACTTGATCTGCGATAAAACTTTTTAATCCTTCTGTACACGGTGTGTGAGTTCGCAATAAAATGGTCCACCCTCTCTGCGCTTGCCTTGTCCCATAATCGTAACCGATGAATGAGTCTTGGAAGTATTTTTTTAACCACAATATTACACTTGAGTGTTTGAATATACGAACTTGTGTCTGTCCACAAATATCGTGTTGGTGTATGGCAATAAGAAATATGCACCGTATCAGGAGACGTTATCACACCTTTCGCAAAGGCACTGGTAGAAGAAAGCACCACGTCAAAACCGTCTAAATGGTGTGATTCGGTTGCAAGTGGCATAAGTGGCAATAACCACCTATAACGTGTTGTTATAAAAGGAAACTTTGCCATAAATGTTTGTCGAATCTCTGCTGCAGCAAACCCTTCAACACTCTCTTTTTTGTGAAATAGCACAAAAATAGGCGCCTCTGGCCATATTTCATGAAATGCTTTGAGGACCCGTTCGGCCCCACCATCTTGTACTAAATAATCATGAACTAACGCAATTTTCATATACATCTACACAACAATTCTTTTTTTACACAAAATAAAGGGGGTTTTGATAAAAATTATTATATCGAGCCAAATGCTCCACTTTTCTATATATAACATATCAAGAACCACCTCTTCTTCATAGGTTAAATCACTTCTTCCTGTAACCTGTGCCAAGCCGGTCATACCTGGTTTTACCACAAACACACCTCGATGTTCTTTATTATACCCAACCACCTCACGAGGTTGGTGTGGGCGCGGCCCAATAAGACTCATTTCTCCCTTTAATACATTAATACACTGTGGTAGCTCATCTACACTCCACCTTCTAATAAACCTACCAAATGGTGTTACGCGTGGATCATTGGCAATTTTATAAATAGGCCCCTTCTTTGTATTGTGTGTTTGTATTAATGACTTTTCTCTGCGCTCGGCATCTTTTCCCGACACACCAAACTGTGTTCCGGTAGAATCCTTTTGATACATTGAACGAAATTTGAGTGTAAAAAATGGTTTTTGCCTATATCCTACGCGTTTATTTTTATAGATTATCGGTCTCCCAGATTCAACTAAAATAATTAGCGCGGTAATGCACATTATAGGGCTTGTGACAATAAGAAGTAGTGCACTACCAATTATATCTGAAACTCTTTTTATAATTTTTCCCCACCCTTCTAATGACGTCCTTCTGAGAGACACCACAGGAATACCTGCCACAGGATACATGGTCATGTTGGCGCTTTTTGTAGCAAACATATCAGCAGAATACGTAAATATAATATTATGTTCCCGAGCAAAATCAAGAATACACAGTGATTCTTCAGTGTTACGTTTTGATCCAACATGATATATCTCATCAACAGATATTGTGAGCAGCTTTTCTAACGCAACACCGCGCGCATCTTTGTAACGCTTTACCACAGTACAACCAAGCGACTTGTTTGCCACAAAGTATGCCTGAATATCTTTTGCTGTTTCGGTGTCTCCAAAAATAACAATGCGCCTATGTCCAATTCCAGTATAATACGCAAGTTTTTTTACTCCAAGAAGAAGAAATCTCCCCAGAATAGTACATATTATAGCGAAAAAACAAGTCACCACCACAAGAAATCTAGAATCAAAGAATTGGAGCGTAAACATAATATACAATGCCACCAAGGCCAGTCCACATATATTTGCCAAAATAACAGCCGCAAGCTCCTGAGCAAATCGCTTTTTTGTATGTGTTCGGTATAATCCTAGTATTGCATACAATATAAGCCACACAGGGAGAATAATTATTATATCAACAACATACTCTTCAAGAGATATGTCAAACAATACATCACGTTTTTGCACTGCCCAATCTGAAAGACGAAGACTATAGGCGAATACTGCAGCCAAAAGAAGCATGGCAATGTCTATTGGAATTTTTATAATTGTGTAGAATATGTCAAACTGTTTCATAAAGTCTAGTAAGCTACGCTATGTCCGATATATGAAAATCATACCGCATAAAAGCAAAAGAGTCAACATTGACAGTATACCATTTTTCTGCTATACTATGCACTATCTACAAGAGATGGTCGCTTAATACACTATTAAGAGGAAAGTCCGAACTCCTCGTGGAAACACGGTCGCGGTAGTGGATAACACCCACCCAATATGTGGTGACACATGTTGCGGGAAAGTGCCACAGAGACTATACTATTTTACTGCATTGCAGTAAAAAAAAGGTGAAAAGTGTGTACATGTGTGTATTCCATTCGCATATGCATGGAATTCACGCTAGTTCACTCGCATACTGGCAACAGTATTGCGTGGTAAACCCTGCCTGGAGCAAGAGCAGCCCTTTTCAACACTTGTTGGAATTGGAAAAGTTCGCTCGCAAAGAGTATATCAGCAATGATATACCAAGATACATGACCATCCTTTGGTTCACACCAAGGAACAGAATTCGGCTTATTCTTGTAGATACTAAAAAACACCATGATATCATGGTGTTTTTTTGTGCTCAGAAGAGGACTCGAACCTCCACGACCGTTGCCAGTCACAAGGCCCTCAACCTTGCGCGTCTACCAGTTCCGCCACCTGAGCATGTCGTCTTCATAATACCTGAAAATACTTATTTGTGCAAGTGGGTAAGCGAGTTAAAACTTTCTCCCCCTACCTACAATAATATTGAGTCGTTTTTTTGCCAAACTAATCTTTATCTTCTTCTCCTTTGTTTGTCTTCCGTCTGCCTCAACGGTAAATGGCGTATCAGAAACCACAAGCATTTCTTCAAAAGGAAAAATACTCGGCTCTTCAAACTGCTTCTTTTTGAGTAGTAATGTTTTTTTTACTGGACGCAAAAATGCTTCTAATTTTCCATCTTGTGGATGCACAACATAGTCTTTTCCTCCTTTTTCCTTCCAACGAAATGGTTGTAAATTACATACCACTAATTCCATTGTATTGCGCCCCCTCGTACTTACCACAAAACGCTCATCATACGCTACTCGAATAGCATGAGGAAGAATATGAAGATATGAAATAAAAAATCTATTATTTACCCAACCCACGTCCAGGCGCACCCTCCTCCTACGAGACAACACATGGCACGCGTCAACACCGATCGGAATACCAAGCACCTCAGCTATGGTGTTTTCTGGTCCAACAGGGATGAAACCAAAATAGACCTTACAATAGGCCGCATAAGACATTACTCTTCCAAATGTTTTATCATTACCCACTATTACAACGGTTGTGGCCCCTTTTTTAATTTCTTCTGCGATGAGCTTTTCTGTGTTGGTAAATGGCTGAAGCCGCAATATCTTCCCTGCAATCCCAAAATCTGTTAACTGTGTTTCTATTTCTTTTATGAGAGAGTCGTATTTCTTTTTCTTTATGAAATCATCATACAGATATATATACATAGCAGCGTATTAGACAACCCTAATAGAACGTATTACTCCGCACCATCTTTGGGTGGTGTTGTGTCACTTACCGCACCATCTGTTCTTTTCTTTTTGACTCGACCGACACTACGTCTTTTTGGTGTTTCTTCTGTTTTTCCAACATCCTCTAATCCTTTCATTTTAATCTTCCCAGAAAGCAAGGCCCCTGGAGCAATCGAAAGTGTGGCACATTGTATGTCGCCAATTATTTGTGCACTTCCTGCAATTTCTAACGTGTCTTTGATAACAAGAGATCCTTTTACATGGCCGGCAATATTTGCACTTTGTGCACTAACATTTGCCACTATCTGAGACCCTTCTTCTGCAGTAAGTCTATTTTTTGTTTTTACCGTTCCCGAAACGCTCCCCTTAATAATAATACTCCCTTCTGAGCTAAAATTCCCTTCCACCTGCATTGACGGGCCGACAATTGTTTCTAAACCATTATCTGGTGCCCCACCCTCTTGTTCTTCTGAGGCATCATATATATCTGAATTTTTTTGAAACATACCACAAAAATTAATATATTAATATATACAGTATACACCGAATACTTAAACGTAACAACAAATCATTTCTACTTTTTACGAGTACTATACTGATTTACAATCTTCTGCTCCTTTGCTATGGTTCTTTGTTCTGTTACACTGTGTGCATGTGTACGTTTTTTGGGTATCCAAAAACCAAACTCACTTCCCTTCTCGGGCCCAAAACTCTTCCCCCAAACATACCCGCCATGAGCACTCACAAACTGTCGGCAAACATATATGCCAAGCCCTGTTCCATTCACATTTACCCCTTCAACATTTTTTCCTCGATAAAACTTTGTGAACAAGCTTGCCTCATCTTGCTTGTCAAAACCTATGCCTGTATCTTTAATGCGTATAACAACCCCATCGTCTTTTTGTGTGAAGGTAATAGTCACGCCACCTTTCATGGTATATTTAATACCATTATCGACAAAATTAAATATTACATTACGTATTTTATCCTCATCGACATACACAAGACCAATATTCTTTTTTGGCTTCCAGTGAATTTTAATTTTTTTCTTTTTTGCCTTGTCTTCTATCTCGTCTACCACGCTCGAAATGATATGATTCATGTCAGTCTCTTCAAACAAATATTTTGTTCTTCCTTGTTCAATGTGGCTAATATTTAAAAACTCATCGACCAGTTTTACCAAACGCTCATTACTTTCTTCCATGTCAGTAAGAACATGAGCAAGCTTTTTTTCCACTTTTCCATAAGCTTGATCTTTAATTAGCTCTAAATACCCCTTTATAATCGACAATGGTGTACGCAACTGATGTGCGGCAATAGAAAGAAATTCGGTTTTTTGCCTGTCAAGAACACGAAGGCGCATGTTTGCTTTTTCGAGAGATTTTGCCAAACGTGCCACTTGTTCTTTTTTTTGTATCTGCCCATAGACCGACTTAATCAACAATGCACTAATTATAGCAATAAAACACACCATTATAGTGCGGAGCACTATTTCTAACACACTCTTAGACAAGAAAACGTCTAATGTAAAAACAAACAATGTCACACCCACAAGCATTTCTGTAGCTATCACTCGTACATCCAAAAAATTATACTTCGACACCGCATAGAAAAGCAATACAGGGAAAACAAACCCACTAAAATATGCAAAAGGAAAATGCGTGTCTATACCATACGCATATAGAAAGGCTGACCCCCCGCCAAAAATAACCACAGCAAAAGCTAAAAAGACTAATACTATCTGTTGGGATTTTTTCTTGGTACGCACTTTTTTGTACAACCCATAGAGATTAAAGAAGAATAACCCTGTACCAATAAAAAAATATAACAAGAAAACATGATGAAATATCTGAGCCTGACTGTGTGCTCCCCAACTATATACATATAATCCATCTACAAAAAGTGGTGACCTGCTAATGAGAAGAAAAAGTATAGCAACACCATAGTTCAGTACAAGGGTTTTTTTTTGTCCCGTAATCTTTGAGAAAAAAATACTAAAGTGATGCATGAGTGGTGGCATAAAAATTACACCAATATAGACAAACCTATCCCAAAAAATTGCAGTTGCCACATCTTGTGCCCCATGATAAAACATCATAAACGTCCCAAACATCCAAAAAAACATACTCAAACAAAACCCAAAAAGAAGCTGGTTCATCACAGAACCCTTTCCTTTTACTAGAACAAACACACCAAACAAAGCAACAAAAAGCGCGCAAGCAAACGGGAGTGTCGTAAAAATATCAGAAAACATAAAATATTATCAGCTACTAAAAAATTTATACTAGTATACCGTATTTATAAAAAATACACCAAAAAAAAGCAGCGATACAAGTACATCGCTGCAAAAATGCTACACAATTCCGTCAATTGAAGACAGTAATGAGTTATTTCCAAAAGAGGAGCCCCCCACAAAACCTAGAGACTGAACATAGTTCCGAACTTTTCCCCAGCTGGTTGGAACACCAAACTGAACAGGTGATTGTGGCTTAATCGATAGGTCACGAAATTTTCGAATACACCACCACACTTCTGATACTGGAATATCCTTGCCACAGACATGACTACTTGTGCTCCCAGACACAGCTCTACAGATGGTTTCAAGGGCACAGCCCCACATAACATTCTCTCCTCCTGCGCCTATATCCCATTCAGCTCCACTCCCATTAGGTCCAAAACCTTCTGGAATAACAGTAGGGTTATCAAACTCTCCACACCCTGCACGAAGAACCAAAGTATCCCCCCAATCGTCCTCTGGTCTACAGGCTGAAGGGGTTGTTATGTCAAAAACTATACTATTTTTTGGTATGTCACTAGGATACACCCGAACACCTGTGGTTGCAACAATAACAACATTTACATCTTCTTTGTGACAAATATCACTAGATATCTCATGTCCTTTTTCGATTTTTGTTACCACCTCAACCGCACTACTGCGTAGCCGTATCTTTTTAGATAAGCGGTCCAAGCGCACTCTGTTCCGTGCAATAAGCACCAGCTTTGAGGGAGAAATATCGGTAAGCATTTGTGACAATACATTGCCAATAGCACCTGTTGCACCAAGCACCGCAATCTTTGCGCCAGAACCAGTAATACCTGCATAATCAAGCGCTTCTAAGAGCAACGCAACTGTCCCTGCGTCACCATGAGTGCTGGAATACTTATTCAACATACCTGGGTCTTCTTCCATATAGTACTTTGAAAACCTTTCCCCGTGTCCAGTGGCATTTTTTGTTAATGCCCCAAAACCAAGGTAAGGATGAAACCCTTTTGTTGTCGCACCTTCCAAAATACAACTAATACCTTGTTGCACAGGACCAAACGACCTTCTTCTTTTTACGTCCTCAAAAAAATGTTCAGCTAATAGTGGGAATATATAAAACTCCACATTAACCACATTCAGGTCAGGTAAGTGTGCTGGTGGTACTACGGGAAACGAAAGCCATAGTATTGGCTCATGTGAATCTTCTAGAGAACCTATCCAGGGTTTACCAAGTTTATTTAACTTTTTATCTATGTGTTCTGTGGAAAGCTCGCCCGGTAATAGGGCATGAGCAAAGAACAACACAGGATCTCTTCTTGTTTGTGTGTAGGCAATGCTCATTTTAGCCTCCTTTGGTTATAGAAAGAGCAGACAATACGTCAACGGAATAGTAATATATTTTTAATTTTTTTTCAAGTAGGAAGGGTGGGGGGTGGTAAAAAAACTGTGGACAGTTGTATAGTTTACCAAGGAACATGTCTGATTAACTACATCTCATCCACAAGAGAAATTCCTAGAAGACTAAGGCCATTCTCCAAAACTATATAGGTACAACGCAAAAGAGAAAGTCGAAACTGCTTCTGCTCTTCTTCAGATTTTAACACAGGACATGTTGTATAAAATGTATTAAAACATTGTGCCATATCAAACAAGTACCTAGCAACATGTGAAGGATCATATGTTTCGGCAGCTTTTTTTGTTATATCTGGATACTGCCCCAAAAGAAGTAAAAGTCGCTTTTCTTCGTCAGTTATAGTGCTATACAGTTTAGTGTCAGCCAAAACACCACCACTAGACTTATGTAAAATACTTGTAATACGTGCACCGATATACAAAAGATATGGCCCACTTTCACCATGTGTCTTTACCGCATCTTCAATATCAAATGCCACGTCTTTGGTAATGTCACTCTTTAGAGTGGTATATTTTATTGCTGCCATAGCCACCACATCTACCACCTCTGACTTATTACTTACCATTGACTCAGCCATGACGTTTTCCACCTCTTCTCTTGTGGTCTGAACAAGTGTGTCTCCAGTAATAACACTCCCAGTTCTAGAACTCATTTTTTTATTCCCTTTTAGCTGTAAAAATCCACCTGTTAAGTGGTATTCTTTCCCAATACTTTCTGGCAATGTTTGTTCTAGTGCCTTAAATATCACTTTAAAATATTCCGTCTGTTCTTTTCCTACAACATGAATAATTTTTTCTGGAGAAAAATCTTTTATATGCTTTTCTGCCAACGCTAAGTCTTTTGCTTCATATGTTGGAAAACCTTCGCTATTTATAAAAACTCTATCGTGAAGTCCGTGTTCACTTCCCTTAAAAATAATAGCACCATCACTTTTTGTAAATATATTGCTTTCTACACCTTTTTGTACAATTTCTACACCTCTTTCATACATCTGTGACTCAAAATATAGTACATCAAACCGCGTATCAAATGTTGTGTACAATTCGTCAAAATACTCCAAACTCCAATCAATTGCTTTTTTGTAGACACCCTGAATACTTGGATCCTTGGTGTACACCTTTTTGTTATACGCAACCACTTCTGCTTTTTCTACATCTCCTTTTTCAAAATGCGTGGCACCGTTTGCATATACACGACCAAGGTATGTAATTCTTTCTTTAAGTGGTTTACTTTCTAATACATCAAATTCCTCTTTTGAGTTATATATTCCCCACAAAGATTTTGCTACATGCATACCAACGTCTCCCTGATAATTGACGCGTTTTACAGAGAAGCCTGCATTTTCCAATACCCGTGCTATGCTTTCTCCGGTGATCAAATTTTTTACATGGCCCAAATGAAATGCTTTTAGTGGGTTTGGACAACCATATTCAACAAGTATTTGTGTTTTTTTACTTTGCATATGCTTTCCATAATCCTTTCCTTTTTCTAATACCTCTTCCATAATATGACTAGCCAAAAAACTTCTTTCAATAAAAAAGTTAATATATGGGCCAGACACTTCCACTCTACTAATTACATCTGACTCCATTTCAGTAATCTTTTCTTGCACCTCATGAGCAACATCAACAGGGCTCTTTCCCAACTGTTTTGCAAATGGAAAACATGCCAACGCAATATCACCCATCACCATATTTGGTGGCGATGAGAACACAAAAGGTCCTTCAAGTCCTGCTGACTCGAGCAATGGTTCAATATGAAAAACAAGGCTATTCATAAATATATAACAATTAAACTGGGTATATTACACAATCTTTACAAAAAAACGTTTACCTTTTTGAATAATGTCACCGGACCCTACCTGTGCATCAAAACTGCTTACTTTTTCGTCATTTATTTTTACACCACCGCCATCTACCGCTCTACGTGCCTCAGACTTACTGTTACAAAGTTTCGTTTCAACCAATATAGAAATAATATTATTTTCTTTTGGAGAAAATTCAGGCATTTTATCTGGGGTTTGTTTTTTTGCAAAAGTGTTTATAAAATACTCTTCAGCCTCTTTGGCGGCGACCTGGCTGTGATACATAGAAACCAACTCTTTGGCTAGCTCAACCTTAGCGTCTCTAGGGTTTGCACCACCCTCAATCGCTTGTTTTGTTTCCAAAACCTTCTCCATAGAAACACGAGTAACTAAAGTCATATACCGAACAATATACTCATCTGGAATTTTCATTGCTTTACCAAACATTTCATTTGGTTCGTCAGTAAGATTTATTGTATTACCCCAACTAGAGCTCATTTTACGACCATCAATACCTTCAACCAAAGGGTTTGTGAGAATATCTTGTGGTTCTTGCCCAAAATGTTCTTGTAATGTACGACCGGCTAACAAGTTAAAACGCTGGTCTGTACCACCCAACTCCACGTCTGCTTTTATGTGCACAGAGTCATACCCTTGCATTAGTGGATACAGCATTTCTCGAAGCGACACTCTTGTGCCTGCCTCAAGTCTACGACGAACATTATCTCGAGCAATAAATTCTGCAACAGAAAAAGTGTTTGCATGTTCGCCCACATCCGCATAAGACAAATTACCAAGCCATTCGCTATTTCTTAAAACCTCGCATTTATCGATATCTAATATTTTTCCAGCCTGCTGTGCATATGTCTTAAGATTTTCTTCAACAACATCTTTTTGTAGCATTGGTCTTTCGCTATCTTTATCAGAGGTGTCGCCAATAACACCAGTAAAGTCCCCAATAATAAATACAATCTTGTGGCCAAGCTCTTGAAAATCTCGCAACTTTAGTAATGGAATTGACCTGCCAACATGAATGTTGGGGCTGGTTGGATCAATACCAAGTTTTATTGTTAATTGCCGACCGCTCAATAACTTCTTGCGCAAACTCTCTAGCGAAATTGCTTCATCCACTCCACGAGTGAGTAATGCTTCAATCTTTTTTGGGTCTGTGTTTATCATAGTGCTATGTAAATGAAAAAAATTCTGTAAGTATTGGTAACATGCCAAAGGTTATTAGTGTCATAAGTAAAAACATTCCAATAAGTAGTAGCGAAGCAACACATCCACAACGCGGAGAAAGTAGTGGGGCATTTTTTGGTATATGTCCTTCTGCTTTTAACTGATCAACGGATTTGAACTTTTGCCAATCCATACCAAATCTGTGCTTTAGTGTGCGTAAAAACATTTTTTCAACCCTTCCTGCTTTGAGATACCGAGGGTCCGACGACATAGGTGCGTGATCTGGTTGATTTGGGTCTTCCATTGCATCCGGCACAAGATTGTGGTTTTTATCAAGGATATCAATACTACCCCCATCTTTTGGTGTGTGACTTTCAAAACCATGCTTGTTGTGAAACGGATCAGTATCCATAGTGTTCATTACTGTAATTGTTCTTGTAATTTTTCTAATTTCTCTTTTGCTTCGGCAAGTTTTTTCTTTTCACCGCTCACTACTGCTTCTGGTGCTTTTTGCGCAAAGTCTCCTGCCAATTTCTTTTCTAAACTCTGTATATATGGAGAAACACTATCTATTTCTTTTTGTATTCTTTTTTGCTCTTGCTCAACGTCAACCGCGCCAGCAAAATCAACAGAGAACTCTACACCACCTTCCACAAAAGAAGTGGTGTTTTCTGGGATAGTGTCAACCACAGTTAAAGACTCTAAACGAGCAAGAGACAGTATAATATGTTTATTTTCTTCTATAACAGATATATCTGACCCTGCTTTTATATACCCAACCAGTTTTTTTGCTGGTGGAATATTATTTTCTGCACGAAGATTGCGAATTTTTGTTACGCTCTTTTGGATAAGTAAAAAGTCTTGTGAGTCTTCTGCGATATTTTCCAAAGACTTAGGCCACGGCGCAACCATAAGCAAGTTTTCCTTTCCATATACTTCTTGCCAAATTGCTTCTGTAACAAACGGCATAAACGGATGCCACAGTTTGAGTGTCGTATTTAATATATAATTTAGTATAGCAGATTTTTCACCTTCTATCTTTGCAATTTCTACATACCAACCTGCAAGCTCGTTCCAGGTAAAGTCTCTAAGTCGCTCCCCTGCTTGCGAAAATCGGTATTGTTCAATATCTTCTGATGTTTGTGTAATAACATTTGTAAGTCGAGATAAAACCCACACATCGGTAAGCGTCTTTGGCTTTGGTGGCTCAACACCAATAGCGGGATCATTAATATTCAATAATATGAACCGCGAAATGTTCCAGAGTTTATTAGCAAAATTTCGATAACTCGCAATCTTTTCTTCTGAAAGCTTGGAATCATTTCCTGGTGTTGACCCAATCATGAGCGACAACCGAACCGCATCAGTCCCATACTTCTCACACACGTCGAGCGGGTTTATAATGTTTCCCAGTGATTTGCTCATTTTTCTTCCTTTTTCGTCGCGAACAAGTCCGTGAAGATACACTGTTTTAAATGGTACCTCACCAAGCAGGTATGTTGTCATGAGCACCATTCTAATCAGCCAAAACGTTAATATGTCATATCCAGTTTCAATAACATTTGTAGGATGATATGTCTTTAGATCGGTTGATTCGCCAGATGAAGCAGGCCAACCGAGCGGAGAAAAACTGAACATACCAGCACTAAACCATGTGTCGAGCGTGTCTGGATCTTGCACCCACCCATCATCATTTGGCGGTGTAATACCAACATATACTTCCTCGTCGCGATACCATGCAGGAATTCTATGTCCATACCACAATTGCCTACTAATACACCAGTCAAGATAATTGTCTACCCAATTAAAATAATTCTTCTCAAACCGTTTTGGAATAATCTCAATTTGACCACTGTGTACAACATGCTGAGATATTTTTTGAATAGTAGTTTTTTCTCCTGTCGCAACCCCGTCAATTTTAGAATCTTTCACAACAAACTCTTTTTTGACTCCAACCCACCATTGTTTCATAATCTGTGGTTCGATAACACCACCTCCACGACTGTTTGTTGCAAGTTGGTGCACATATTCCTTGTCTGTTTTAATCAATAGCCCTTTTCTGTCTAGTTTCTCTACAACTTTTAGTCGTGCTTCTTCTATACTCATACCAGCAAATTCTCCAGTATTTTCCATGAGTTTTCCATGTACGTCTATAACCTGCTCCTTATCAAGTCCGTGTCGTTCGGCAATAAAAAAATCTTCTGCACTATGCCAAGGTGTTATAGTCATTACACCTGAACCAAGTTCTGGATCAGCAGCCTCATCTTTAATAATAGTTGCAGTAATTGGTCCATTTATCCACTCACATTCAAATGTATCACCATGTGTATATTTAGTATAACGTGTATCGTCTGGATGCATCACAACATATTTGTCACCGAATTTTGTTTCCGGACGAACGGTACAAATTTCAAATGGACCGTATTGAAAATAATAAAACGGTGCTTTTTCTTCTTTTCGGTCCACCTCAATATTCGACACATTGGATTGCATTTTTGGATCCCAATTAACAATCCGATCGCCGCGATAAATCAATCCATCTTTATACATCTCTACAAATGCTGTGCGCACTGCAAGGTTCCGGCTATCATCGAGTGAATAATACTCACGACTCCAGTCCATTGATGTTCCCATTTTCTTTGCTTGATTCACAATAGTATCATGTGAGTCTTGTGCAAACTGTTCCACACGTTTCAAAAATTTCTCACGACCAAGATCATGGCGCGTAATTTTTTCTTCATCCCACATAATCTTCTCGACTTTTTCTTGTGTCGCAATCGCGGCATGATCGGTTCCTGGTACCCACAATGTTCTATCTCCTTTCATGCGATGATACCTTACCATTGTGTCTTCAATAGCAAGCATAACAGCATGACCAATATGAAGAGTGCCAGTTACATTTGGTGGCGGAAGTACAAGAGAAAATGTTTCTGCGTCTTTATCGCACACACCTTTTTCAATACATTTGTCTGGATTAAAAAACCCACTCTCTTCCCAGCGTGTATAAATAGTATCTTCGTATTTTTGTGCATCGTATGCTTTGTCTAGTTCTTTCATATGCCATCTGAATATTATTTTTTTGTGTTGTTTTTTATCCACCATCTTTTTACTGGCGCAATAGTGAGCGTAGAAAAAATCCATCCAACCGCCGGAACACAAGCATTAAGGAATGGTTGGTCATTTTCTATTACCACAAGCCAAATACTTGCCACAACATAGGTAAGCAAAAAAATAAGTATTTTGCGAAAGAGGCTTGTTTCCCAAGCTTTATCTGTCTCTACTCGAATATTTCGCTGCTCCATTGCAACAAGTTTGTTTTGTGTGTCTTTCATAAAACCAGAAAAGGCATGATTTATATAGTGTATTCTAATAAAAATTACCAAAAAAAGCAATCTTTGGCATATTCATAGGTTGACCTCCTGTTTGTTTTTGTGATATGATGTACTATTCTTTTGTCTTTTATGATAGCACAGCTTTTCCCAAAAATAATTCAATCCTTTGCAGACGCACAATCTGTCATCATATGTATCCCGAGCAAACCAACACTAGATATTGTCGCAAGTGCATGTGCACTTACACTTTTTCTTGAACAGTACAATACTGCAACCACGGCAGTGTCACCACAACCAATCAGTCCAGCGACATATCCATGCATACCACACACTTCACGGATACAAACCATATCTCAGCACACCAATACATCACCCTCCAAACAACCTCCACTTATCTGCAGCATAGGCTGTGAAGGTGACAAAGATGTGTTGTCCATGATACAACAATACCGTCTTTCTAAAAAAATACATATTATCCATAATGAAAAAGATACAACATATCTTGCTGTTTCAGATATAATTACCCACCTTTTCATTTCAAGTAATGTAACGCTACCAAAAGAAGTTGGCACCATACTTCTGGCTGGAATAATTAGCAAAACAAACAAACTAAAACACCCGTTCGTAGGAAGCGATCTTTTGTCGCGCGTTGGCTGGCTTCTCAATAATGGGGCAGACAGAAAAAAAGTGGTACAAGATATCTACCAAAAAAAGTGTCTTGTACACACACGTTTCTACGGGTCACTACTTGGGCACACCTCCTATGATATGGTGCAAAAAATATTATGGATTACTCCACCACAAAATGTGTGGCAGGTAAATTATGAACCAGAACCACTCGAAACACTTTTTGATGCGTTGTATGAACATGTTTCTTGCGATATTACCATTATAATTCTTGTCCAAAAAGAAAACACACAAACACTTGCACTCTTTCCAAAAACAGCAGACCTTTTTATACCAAAACAGACTGATGGTTTTTTAGTACAAAAAAATGACACATACGTGTCTATATTGTTTGAAAATGGCAGTATTGCAGCCACACAACATTTTATACTCTCCAACCTGCTGCCCAACATTATATAAGCGACCTACCAGTCATTTCTGGTGGTTGCTCAATTTCTAACAAAGAAAGCATGGTTGGCGCAACGTCAGCCAGCATTCCAACCGGCGGCATAGTGCTCAAGTCAC
>Ga0163108_10001400_pt1 | contig 17666 bp, 12 predicted proteins | sample Fk1155metaG_FD_109644 | JGI IMG/M metagenome (GOLD analysis project Ga0163108, IMG submission 109644) | Marine microbial communities from the Central Pacific Ocean - Fk160115 155m metaG | ecosystem: Environmental > Aquatic > Marine > Oceanic > Photic zone | place: The Central Pacific Ocean...
CAGCAGGTTTTTTGGCAGCAGGTTTTTTGGCTGCCGGGGCCGGTTCTGCGAGCAGTTTCTTGACGACGGCTTCGAGATACTCCTTGGGACGGGCTCCGACGGCCACCAGTCGCACGTCGCCGCTCTTGTCGATGAACAGCGTGGTCGGGAAGGCCCGGAAGTTGGGGATCCTGTCCCGCGTGGCGGGATCGCCGATCACGCAGGGGTAGTTGATCCCGTTTTGCTCGGAGAACGCCTTGATGCCGGGGATCGGGTCGTTGTTGCGTTCGTAGTTGATACCGATGATCTGCAGGCCCTGCTTCGCGTAGGTTTTCTGCAGTTCAACGAAATGCGGTACCTCGGTCCGGCACGGCGGGCACCAGGTGCCCCAGACATCGACGATGACCACCTTGCCAAGAAAGCTCTCCAGCGACACCGGTTTGCCCTCCAGGTTGGGCAGAGTGAAACTGAACGGGAAGGGTTTGTTCTTGGCAAACTCCTTGTCCAGTGCTGCCGACTTTCGCTTGACGGCGACGGTTTTCTGGGCGGTGACGAACTTGACGAAACCGGGATCCTTGCGGAGCGGTTCGAGATCCTTGTCGTCGGCGAGCAGCTCGAAGTCATCGAATCCCATCTCGAATGCCTCGGTCAACGACGCCTTGGCGGCCTTGGCGTCCTTGGCGGCCAGGGCACAGGCCTCGTTGTAGAATACGCGGCCACCAAACCCCTGTTCGCCGTCATTGAGTTCCTTGAACTGGGACTTGAGAGTCCGGAAATGCTTGGCCGAGATGAGGAAGGCCGCATGGGATTCGGCGGTCTTCTCCTTGGAAGCGTGCTGGCCGCCCAGGGCCTGGGCGATCTGGGCGGTGATGAACAGGATCGACCGCTGTTTCATCGGCTCGATCTTGCCGAAGTCCTTGCGGGCGAGCACCACGTCGATTTTCTTCAATGACTGGTCAAAGTCGCCCTGGTTGGCCAGCACGAGAACAGCGCGCATCTGGTCATCCAGCGACTGGGGGCCATCGGGCGTGTCAGGCGTCTTGGATGTCTTGTCGCCGCCTTTCTTGTCACCCTTGGCCTTGGTTTTCTTGGCCTTGGTTTTTTTGGCGGGATCGGTCTTGGGTTTCTCGGCGGGCTTGGCCTTGGGGATCACTTTTGCCTTGCTGGCGGGTTGGTTGTTCGTCTTGTCGCCCTTGGCCTTTTCGGGTGTGGTGTCGGGGATCACCTTCGGCTTGTCGGCGGATGCCGGTGCAGCTGCCGAATCGGGGTTGGCCGGCTTTTGCGTGTCACCGCCGGCAGGCTGTGTGGGTGGGGTGATCTTGGGAGGAGTTGCCTTGTTCCCGGTTGCGGCTCCCGAACCGGCGTCGTCATCGCAACCGGCAAGCACCAGGACGAGGCCAAGCAAACAGGCGGTTGTCGTTTTGAGCAAGCGGTTCATCGTCGGGCCTCTTTCCGTGGAGAACGATCAGAAGATGGGAATTGCTTTCGTCGAATGGGCGTTCATCCTACGGTCGCAGGCCGATCGGGGCCAGCATTGGACGGCCTTTCGACAACCGCATTGCAACCATCACCTGTGGTATCCAGAGTGGACAGGGACGGTGTCTCCGGCGATCATACCTCGCCCCAGCGACACTTGGATGCCCTGAAACCGGAGCTTTCGACCGATGCGAACCACCTGGACCTTTCATTCGGCCGGCCGGCTGGTTTTCGGGATTGATGCGATCCAGTCACTGGGCCCTCACCTGCAGGAACTGGGCGGGGGTCGCGTACTGGTGGTGACCGACCAGGTCCTGGTCGAGGCGGGCGTGGTCGATCGAGTCACGGAACCGCTGGCAGCGGCGGGGATCGAGTCGACGGTGTTTGCCGAGGGGTGCCCGGAGCCTCCGCTGGACCTGGCGGTGACCTGTGCCGGGGCGGCGAAGTCGTGTGGTGCTGACTGGTTACTGGGCCTGGGGGGTGGCAGCAACATGGACCTGGCCAAGATCACCGCCGTGGTGCTGGGTCACGGAGGTCACCCGCGAGATTACCTGGGCGACTGTGTTGTTCCCGGCCCGATTTTTCCGTTGGCGTGCGTGCCGACGACAGCCGGGACCGGTTCCGAAGTGACTGCCGCCAGCGTGCTCAGCGATCCCGATCGAGGAATCAAGGTCGCCGTGCTCAGCGACTTTCTCCGGCCCCGTCTCTCGGTGGTTGACCCCCGCTTGACACTCAGTTGTCCCCCGCACGTGACCGCCGACAGCGGGATCGACGCGTTGACTCATGCCGTCGAGGCCTTCACGGCAGTCGACAACGAGCGATTCCCATTGCCGGAGGGAGAACGCTCGATTTACCAGGGCCGGTTCGTGATGACCGATCTTACCGCGGGCAAGGCGATCGAACTGGTTGGCCAATATCTCCGCCGGGCGGTTGCCGACGGCGAGGACATCGAGGCGCGGGAAGGCATGGCACTGGCAGCAACGTTGGCCGGGATCGGCTTCTCCAACAGCGGTGTTGCCGCGGTGCACGCGTTGGAATACCCCCTGGGTTCGGCCGTCAAGACATCCCACGGTCGCGGCAACGGGCTACTGCTGCCCTTCGTGATGGACTTCAACCGCGGGGCCGATCCCGACACGTTTGCCCTGGTGGCCTCGCTGCTCGACGAGGACATCGACGGGATGTCCGCCGACGAGGCCTCGGCGGCCAGCGTTGCGGCGGTCGAACGACTGAAGGCCGACATCGGGATCCCGGCCCGCCTGCGGGACGTGAACGTTACCGAGGACCAGTTGGCCGGCTTTGCCGAGATTGCCTCGGGACTGGAGCGAATTCTGAGGGTCAACACGCGGGAGACGACCCGAGAGGACCTCGAGTCGATTCTGCGGGCGGCCTGGTGATCGGGACGTTGGTCTCTTGACGAGCGATCAACTCGCCTGCCGATCCCGCAGCAGTTGGGCCGCAGCCGCCAGGCTCTTCAGTTTCTCGTAGGACTCGTCCAGCGGCACTTCGTGGTCCTTCCCCGGCGCGAAGCCGCAGTCGGGGTTGAGCGTCAGGCGGTCGGCGTCGACGTGTTCGATTGCCCGCTCGACTCGCTCGGCAATCGTCTCGGCCGTTTCGATTTCCGGGAACCGCACGTCGACGCAGCCCAGGCCGATCTTCACCTCCTGGGGCAGCTCGGCCAGGATCGCCATGTCGCCGGCGACCGGGATACTGAACTCGAGCATCAACTGGTCGACCTCGAGCCTGCGGACATGTTCAAAGATCGCCTCGTACCCTCCCGCGGCGCCCCAGCCGCGGCGACCCCAGTTCCTGCGGCAAAGATGCACGGAGAGTTGGACGCCGTCGACCCCGTCGACGATCGCGTTGATCCAGTCGACGGCGTGACGCATCTCGGCTTCGGGATCCTCGAACGTCGCCCGGACCTCGGGGTCGACGAGCACACACAGGTGAGGTTCGTCGAGTTGGATCACGTCGACACCCTGGTCACGGATCGCCAGCAGCTCCTGCCTGAGCGAGGGAATCAGAGCCTCGCAGAAAGCCTCACGTGTCGGGTAGGCCGACTCCGAGTATCCCGGTTCCCACATCCGTTGACCGATCAGGTACGGTGACGGCAGGGCCACCTTGACCTGTCGATCAGTGTTTTCCTTCAGGAAGCGGGCCTCGGCGGCAATCACTCCGGGGTCGCGTGGTTTCAGCGGTGCGGTGACCACCTGGTGGTAGCCGAACAGGTCGCGTTCGATCCACTCGAACCCCTCGCACAACTCGGCGATCACATCGACGTAGGTCTCGCGCCGCCATTCCCCGTCGGAAACGATGTCGATGCCGGCCTGTTCCTGCAGGTGGATGCAGTAGCGGACCGCGTCGTCCATCCGGCGTTGCCAGGCGTCGTCGCTGGTCCCGGTCCGGGATCCTGACTGGAACAGGTCGATGACAAACGGGGGTCTCGGCATGCTGCCGATGACGGTGGTGGGAAAGAGTGTCGACATCAGGAGTTTGCTCCCTGGGAACCGGTGCGATTGATCAGTACAGGGCGATGGCTCGTCCGGGCCCTCCATGGCAGCCGCGGATCGGGATCGGGGCAAACAGGAAGTAGGCGTTTCGAGGCAGCTTGTCGAGGTTGTGGAGGAACTCGACGGCCACCATCCCACGGCTGCCCAGTGCCCAGTAGGTGCTGACGGCCTGTTGTTCGTCGACGCCACCCAGGCTCGGCGTGTCGCTGCCGACACAACCGATGCCCTTGCTGGCGAGGTAGTCGATAACGGCGGCCGGGACGGCCGGCCAGCCCTCGGTCGTGCCGTTGAGTGGATCGGAGATGCAGATTGAACCTCCCGGCAGCGGCTGGAAGGTGCGGTCGACGTGACCGGTGTGGAACAGCACGACCTGCCCTTTCTTCAGCGGGCCCCGCGCGGCTTCGAAAGCCTTGACCAGCTTGACGGTGACCCGGGGTGAGGCAGGCCAGGTCGCCTTGTCGGTGGTTCCGACCAGCGACCGGACATCGATCACGCGGGCCTCGCCGCAGGTCTGGTCCAGCGGAACCTGTTCGGTGGTCAGCGAACTGGTGCCCCGTTTGCCGAAGTCCCGTTCGTATTCCTTCAACCAGCCGCGGACCTGTTTCGAGTAGCTGCTGTTGTTGAAACCTTTCGGGGGCAGGGCGTAGGAGGGCGGGACCAGGTGAGTGCCGGCCTGGGCGTCCATCATGTGGGTGTGGTGCTGCAGGTCGAGGTTTCTGGCGTAGAGAAAATCGGCCTTGATGTAGGGATGGCGATGGTTGCCGATACCCGGCCCGGTCCAGGTGACCGGGAGTTGCGAGTCGAGGACGACCGAGAGTTCCACGGCCCGCTTGTTCCTGGCCGAGTCGATCAGTCGGCTGGCCAGTTTCCCCGGGGGCACGGCAAAGGCGCGTCCCTCGCCGTACATCCCGTTGGCGTGCCGCGGTCCGAGCACGCAGTAGAAGCTGCCGGGTTTCACGCGATCGAGCCGGGTCACGCTCTCGGTGAAGATCATCCCGAATTTCAGTCCGGCCAGGTGTGTGGGTTCGCCCAGTGTCGGCAACGGTCCCATGCTCGGGCTGTCGCAGCCAACCTGTTGAACGCCGCGTCGTCCGAGCAGGGTCATGGTGTCGGGATGCGGGTCGGGCCAGGCCGGCACGGTGCCCTCGACCGGGGCGGCGACGAACCGGCGACCGGCGGGGAAGGGCTTGTAGTACTTGTCGGTGTAGCCGCTGCGAAACAGCACGACGTCACCGAAGCGGAGCTTGCGGTGGGTCTTTTCCCATTCCAGGACGTGACGGGGCATGATCAGGCTGCTGACCCCGTTGGGGGTGGTGTTGAGCAGTTGGGTGACATCGATCACGACCGCCTCGCCGCCGTACTGCCAGGCGGGAACCTTGTCGATGAAGATCGCTCCCAGCGGACCCTCGTTGGCCAGTCCGCTTCCCTGCCGGGGAATCGAGTGCGGGGGCACGTCGATCTGTGTACCGGTGTTGCCGTCGATTGTCAGCACGTCGATGTTGTAGGGCGTGAGTGACCCGATCGTGCGGTAGTGCTTCAACTGGAACATCGGAAACCCCGACGGCCAGGTGCAGGGGTAGTCCTCGGCGACCAGCAACGAGAGATCGATCAGCGGTGCCGCGGCTGGAACCGGTTGTGGCCTGCCGGTGATCGCGATCAGCCCGATGACCAGTAGCAATCTGCATCGACTCATTGTTGTCCCCTCGGGTTGCGTGTCGTTGTTGAGGCCGCCGCGGGTTCGGTGTGGACCGTGGTGGCAGAGTTCAGCGGAGTTGGTCGAGCATCTCCAGGGCGAATTGCACGTGCAGGGCTGTTCCCATCGGCAGCGCATCCTCATCGACCTTGAATCTCGGGTGATGGACACTGATTCCGGTCCCCTTCTCCTCGTTGGCGATCCCCAGCGCCACGAAGCAGCCCGGAACTTTCTCGGTGTAGTAGGCGAAATCTTCCCCGCCCATCACCGGTGGGATTTCCTTGACCTGCTCTTCGCCCAGCAGGTCGCCGGCCAGGCGGCGTGCGAAGTCCCAGGTCTGAGGGTCGTTGACTGTCGGCGGGTAGTCATTGCCCGGGAATTCGATCACGACCTCGCAGCGATGAGCGGACGCGACAGCGGTGGCAATCTCGCGGACACGCTCCTGGAGCCAGAGCAGGTTCTCCATCGTCAGGGCTCGCACCGTGCCACGCAGGGCGACTTCCGGCGGGATCACGTTGGAGGCTTCGCCAGCGTGGATCGAGGTGATGCTGACGACACCCGAGTTGAGCGGGTCGGCTTCCCGTGAGACGATCGACTGCAGCGACGTGATCACCTGCGCGGTGGCCTGGACCGGGTCGATGGCCAGGTGGGGCATCGCGGCATGGCCTCCCTTGCCCGAGATGGTCATCCGCAGCGTGCTCGAGGCGGCCAGGAATGTCCCGGCCCGTGACCCGGCTTCCCCGGTGTTCAATTCCGGCCAGACGTGCAACCCGAAGATCCGCTCGACCGCCGGGTTCTCCAGGACCCCTTCCTCGGTCATCAATTTCCCCCCCGCCCCGCCTTCCTCGGCCGGCTGGAACAGCAGTTTGACGGTTCCGTGGATCTCGGATTCGCGATCCTTGAGCAATCTCGCCGCCCCGAGCAGCATTGCCGTGTGACAGTCGTGGCCGCAGGCGTGCATCTTGCCGTCGATTTCGCTGCGAAAGTCGACCTCGGTTTCCTCGTGGATCGGCAGCGCGTCCATGTCGGCCCGCAGCGCCACGCAGGGACCGTTGCCGTCGCCGAGCCAGCCGAGTACCCCGGTTCGGGCAACCGGCGATCGGTACTCGATGCCGAGTTCGTCGAGGGTGTCCCGCACGAGGGCGGAGGTTTCGACCTCCTCGTACATCACTTCCGGGCGGCGATGAAGTCGTCGCCGGATCTCGACGATCCAGTCCTTGATGGCGGTGGCGTGTTCGTGGGCCTGTTCGGTGGTCATCGCTGGTTTCTCCTGGTGCCCGGTCAGCAGACACGGGTTGGTGTTTCGCATTGTCTTGGCGGTTGTGCCGGGACCTCGCCGGATCGTCAGACCGCGTCGCCGGTGATGTCGGCGGGCATCGACAGTGTGCCGACAACCCGCTGGGCCTGGTCGATCAGTGAACCGGTCATCACGCCCGAGTCGTCACTGAGCAGGAAACAGGCGAGGTGACCGACATCGAGAGGTTTCAGGAGCCGGCCGAACGGCGAGTCTTTTTCTCCGATGTCCAGCCAGTCGCTGGGGCTGCCCTGTTGTTTCTGGACGACATCCTCGTTGGGCGTGTCGGTCCAGCCCAGCATGATCCCGTTGACGCGGATCGTGTCGTTCAGTAGCCCGTTGGCACAGTTCTTGGTGAACGTTGCCAGGGCCCCCTTGGTTGCACTGTAGGCGGCGATGTGTGGCAGCCCGCAGTAGGCGGCCACCGAGATGATGTTGACGATGGAACCGCTGATTCCCTCGCGCTTCATGATGGTCACGGCATCCTGGGTCAACAGGAACGGGGCCCGGACATTGACGGCAAAGAGGTAGTCCCACAACTCGACGGTTGTCGATGCCAGCGTGCCGCGGGTGGTCATCGCGGCCGAGTTGACCAGCCCGTCGACCCGTCCGAATTTCTCGTCGCACGCCGCCAGCACGTTTCGAGTGGCCTCGACATCGTGCAGGTCCACTTCGACAAACAGGCTGGCCGCCCCGATCTCCTCGACGGCCGCGGCCACTTTCCGGCCGGCTTCCTCGTTGCGTCCACAGATGACGATACCCTCGGCACCGTTGCGGGCGGCCTGCAGCGCGATGCCCTCGCCCACGCCCTGCGTGCTGCCGGTTATGACCAGTACTTTTCCGTCCAGCCGCGACATGTTCGATGTCTCCCGTTCGATGTGCCCCGGGCACGAAGTGAAATTTCTGCAGTGTTCGAGTCGCTGTCCCGTCTCCGCGGCCGATTATCCCGCCAGAGGCGATGATCGGCAACCGGTGGGGCTAGAGACAGGTGACGTCGCTGGAACGAGGATCGGCGACCAGTGTACCGCTGTGCAGTGTTCCCGCGATCACCCGCTCTCGCCACGGACCCGGTGCATCGAAGAGGTCAGGATCGAGGACCATCTCGGTCACCAGGACACCGGGCCGGTGCAAACTGAGCCGGCCGACGACCTGGCCATCGGGACGCACGGCAAAGCTCGGCCAGCGGGACGGCCGGGCCGTGCTGTTGTTGGCGCTGATCCACATGTGGTTTTCGGCGGCCCGACACGACATCGTCGATGGCACGATCGTCCGCCAGATGTTGTAGTCCTGGTCGTCGACGACCGTTGACCGGGCATTGTGGAACGATTGCAGAAGGACCTTCACGCCCAGCTTGCAGTACTCGCGATAAAGTTCCGGGAAGCGGTAGTCGTAGCAGATCAGGATGCCGCAGGTGATTCCGTCGACGGTGAATGTGACCGGGCGATTGCCGGGCGCGTAGTGAGAGAGGTCCATCGTCGGTCGGCGGCCGCCGGTGCCGGTACAGAATCTCTTGTCGTAACGGTCGACGATCTGCCCTTCGGGGTTGATGACGTACAGGCAGTTGTGAGGTTTGTGTCGTCCCGAGAGCCGGTGGGTCGAACCCAGCACGACCCAGACGCCGGCGTCGCGGGTGGCCTGCTGGATGTCGCCGGTGGCCGTGACAAGCTGGTCCCAGTCGAGGTGTGACATGTCGGGAAACTCGACCCCGGCGTACCCCGACAGGGCACATTCGGAGAAGTGGACGACGCGGGCCCCCTGCTCGGCCGCCCGGCGGATCTGCCGAAGCGTGAAGCGAAGGTTGCCGGCAATGTCGGCCTCGACAGGGAACTGGCAGGTCGCCACGCGAAGTGACTGCATCGGAGGGGGCTCCTTGGATGACCAATGGCTGCCGGAGAACCGGTTCGCCGGACTCAGCGCAGCACTCGCTCGCGGACCGCGTCGAACAGTGAAACCGCAAAACGGTTCATGTATTCAAAGTCATTTCCGATCTGCAGCCAGTCGACACCCAGTTTCGCCAGCGTTTCGGCGTATTCGACCGAGGCGCCCAGTCCGGCCCCGCAGGACTTGCCGGCGGCATGTGCCGCATCGGCCACTCGCCGGATCGCTTCGTTGACCTTGGGGTCGTCGAGATGTCCGAGCTGGCCGATCGCGCCCGAGAGGTCATTCGGACCCAGGGCGACCGAATCGAGTCCCTCGATTGCCGCGATTTCTTCGACCTGTTCGAGAGCCTCGCGGGTCTCGATCTGTACCGCGGTAAAGACGTGGCGGTTGGCGTGTTGCAGGTATTCGTCTCCCTGCAGTTCTCCGTATCGAGACGGTCGGCGAGGGCCAAACCCCCGGGTTCCCATCGGCGGGTAGCGGCAGGCCGACACGAAAGCGCGAACCGCATCGGCATCGGCCGCCTGTGGCAGGATGATGCCTTCGGCCCCGGTGTCGAGCACGCGCTTGACCCAGCCGATCTCGCCGCTGGGAACTCGAACCAGTGCCGCGGTGCCGCCGGCCCGGGCGGCAATCAGGTGGGCCTGCATCGTTTCCAGGTTGGTCGGGTTGTGTTCCAGGTCGATCCAGAGAAAGTCGACGCGGGCCGCCAGCGACTCGGTGACCGTCGGATCGGTGAACGTCACCCCGGTTCCCAGGCAGATCTGGCCGGAACGCAGTTTTTCGCGCAGGCGGTCGATGTGGCTGATCATGGCGGGTTAGCTTATCAGGGCCGACCCGGGTCATGCCACGCCGGGGAAGACCACTGGCTGTTGGCAACGTGGTTCCTACCGGGTCCGAATCGCAGCGTGTATAACCCTACGCTGGTTGCTTGCCTGGTCGAAAGGAGTTGTTGCCGTGTTTGCCGGACAGATGAATGCCCCGGGACGGGTCGAGCTGGTCGATATTCCCGAACCCGAACTGCCGACGCGGGATCCGAGTGGACCCGGCCAGATTCTCTTCCAGCCGACTCTTTCCTGTCTTTGCGGTTCGGACCTGCCCTTCTTCCAGGGCAGTGACGAGTTTCCGATCCAGGAAGGGCACTCGTTGCACGAGATGATCGGCACGGTGGTGGCGACCAATGGCGAGAAGTTCAAGTCAGGCGACGAGGTGCTCGCCGTGCCGATCGACCAGCGGGGACTTTACGAGCGGTACCTGGTTGACGAGACGCGAGTGATTCCGGTCGACAAGCGGGTGCCCGGCGAACACGCGTTGCTTGCACAGCCGCTGGGTACGGTGATCTATGCACTGAAGAAACTGCCCAATGTGCTCGACCTGGATTTTGCGGTCGTTGGCCAGGGACCGATCGGGCAGTTGTACAACATGGCGCTTTCGAACATGGGAGCCCGACAGGTGATTGGCGTCGACTTGTTGCCATCGCGGTTGGCTCACAGCGTGAAGCTGGGAGCCACGGCGACGGTGTGCAACGCCGAGGTTGATGCGGTCGAGGCCGTGGCGGAGCTGACCGGAGGCCGGATGGTTGACGTGGTGATCGAGGTCGTTGGCCACGCCGACCAGGCCATCAACCTCTGCATCAGCCTGGCTCGTCAGGGAGGCCGCATGCTCTACTTCGGTGTCCCCCCCGAAATTCTCGACGGCGTCCGCTGGCGGGATCTGTTCCTGAAAAACCTGACGGTTCACACGAGCGTCAACCCGGACTTCGAACGGGACTTTCCGCTGGCCATGCGATGGATCGGTGAGGGCCGGGTGGACGTGAGTGGGCTGGTGACACACCGGTTCCCGATCCACGAGATCCAGCAGGCGTTCGAGATGTTCAACGAGCGGCGGGAAGGTTGCCTGAAGGTGTTCCTGGACTATCCCGGGGTCGCCAGCGCCTGAGCGAACTTCCGGTGCCGAGGGCCTCAGGTTGTCACGCCGAAGCTGCGGAGTTCTTCGAGCAGTTGCTCCCACCGTGCCGGATCGAAGGGGATTCCCCGTTCCCCGTTTTGCCTGGCCAGTTCCCACCCTCGCTGGCCCGGCCATCGAACCGGTTCCCGGGGATCCTGTGCCGTGTGACCGGCGATCTGGTCGACCAGCGATTCGATTCGTTGAGAGAATGCCGTCGCGCCGCCGAAAGCTCCGGGATCGATCGCCAGGCAGAAAAACGACCCGTGGTAGGGGCCGCTGGTGTCGTGTACCAGGGGAATCTCGCGTCCGATCGGACTGTCGGCCAGTGCCGCGGTCAGCCCGTCGACGAGCAATGCCAGCCCGTAACCGATGTGGCCGGCCACCGGCAGAATCCATCCGTTTTTCAGGTCGGCCGGATCGGTGGTGGGATCTCCGGCGGCATTCAACGCCCGGTCCGGTGGCAACTCTCCGCTGGCGGCGCCCAGGTCCTTGAGTTTTCCCGAGGAATAGCCGGTCGAGAGGTCAAAGACGATCGGATCGGTGCCGGGACGTGGCAGGGCGTAGCTGATGGGGTTGGTGCCGTGCAGTCCCTCGCGGCCGCCGAATGGTGCGACGTGGGGAGCACAGGCCGTGGCCGCGATTCCCAGCAGACCGGCACGTGCGGCCTGGATCGTGTAGGCCGAGATCGCCCCGTTGTGCGTGCTGTTGCGGACCACGGCGCTGCCCAGCCCGTTGGTCCGGGCCTTGTCGATGGCCGCCTGCATTGCGTGTCGCGAGGTGTAATGGCCCAGTGCCCGATGCCCGGAAAACACGCTCGTCGTGGCGGTCTCCGACATCAATTCGATCTCGGCGGTCGGCACGATCTGACCCTGCTGCCATTTGTCGAGGTAGTAGGGCAGCACGGCAATGCCGTGGCTGGCAATGCCGCGCAGGTCGGCATCGACAAGGACACCGGTGGCGTCTTCGACGATCGCCTGTGGGGCCTGCAGCGCGTCGTGAAACACGCGGTGGCAGAGGTCACGCGCCTGGTCAACCGGGATTCGCATTATTTCACCGAAGAGGGATCGAGATATCCGTGGGGATCGGTGATGGGCAGGTAGTAGGTCCAGTCGGCCGATTCGTAGAGGATCACTTCACGAATGTCGTCGCCGTGTGCGAGCAATCTGCGAATGATGGTTTCGCGCTTTTGCCGGGCCTGCTTGCGATCGGCGGCCCGGAGTGTTTCCTGGGCCTCGTAGCAGAAACCTCGCGGGCCGGAGAACGACGAGCCCCGGTTGCCGGTCATGTCCTTGAGCGTGTGTTGCAGGAACAGCGCCAGTGGACCCGGCGGCGGAGCGTAGCGGATTCCAAGAAATACCGGTTCGACGCGGAGTCCTTCCAGGTCGATTTCGGCCATGCCCTCGCCGATGGCGGGAATGTGGTTGAGCGAACTCCAGATGTGGCGGTAGAAGTCTCGCTTGTAGACACCTTGATCGGGGCGTTTCATCGTGGCCAGTCCGGCCTTCACGGCGCGTTCGACACGGGCTCGTTGGGGAATCACCGCCCGGATGCGTGTCTTGGGAAAGCGTGCCTGCAGGTCCTGCAGCAGGGCCCGCACGCCCCGTGCCACCGCCCGGCTGCGGTGGAATCGCCACGCCAGTTTGGTGTCGTCGTCGGGGCACGGCACCGACCATTCGCCGGATTGCCAGGTCGTGATCTGCTCGACGGCCCCTTCCCGCTTGAGCCGGTCGGCAAACGGCGGGAAGGACGCCAGGCCGATCGGTGCCTGGGTCCGGTCGAGGCCGAGATGAGTGTAGGTCTTGCCGGCGCGGCGGTACTCGAGAATCGACTTCAGTCCCAGGACGCCGTCGCCGGTCGAGGCGGCCAGCTGGGTGTGCGAACGGGTATTGATGTAGATTTCGTCATAGGCTGGCAGGGCCAGTTGCGTGGCGATCTCGGCGATCGCTTCCTGCCGCGCCCGCGGTCTCTGGAAGTCCACCATTTCCACCGACCAGTCGGCACCCCGGTCGATGACCAGCGTGTTGCCGGCGAGCTTGATCCGCGAGGTTTTCCGTTTCAGCAACTCGGCATGCGAGGCCTCGATCGCCTGGAACTCGGTGCGGTACAGGCCGTCGAGCGGGATGCCGGCGATCCGGGTCTTTCGTGATCCGGGGTCGCTGCCGTCCAGGACCCAGTAGACGTTGACACGGCCGAGGCGGTTGCCTGCCGCGGCCCGCAGCGTCAGTCCCCCGTCGGCGGCCAGTTCGATGCCCGACCCCAACGCGGTGTTTGCCTCGATCTGCAGAAACCGATGTCCACGTGGCCAGCGGATCCCGGTCAATCGCAGGGACGTGTCGGATGTCGCCTCGAGTTTCCAGTCGGCAAGGACCGGCCAGCTCGCCTCGGCCACTTTGCGGATTTCGGCGTAGGGCCGTAACTGGTAGCTGGCGTCGGCCTGCCGCACCAGCACCAGCGAGGTGTCGTCGATGGGAGCCACGGGTGCGGCCCTCAGTCGCAGGTCGGATCGGCCCCGGGCGAACCGCTCGGCCAGTTGCCGGGCATCGGCCACACCGACCAGTTCAATCGTTTCCACGCGGGCCGCGTCGGCCCGCCCGAGTTTCTCGAGCAGCAACCGGTAGTGCGCGAAGCCGACCTCGTCGGGGTGGAACTGGGTGGCGGGCGAGGCGTGTGGAAGGAAGTTTCCCAGCCAGCGTCCGTCGTGTCCGAAACGGGGGACGACGTAGTACTTGGTCAGCCCCGATTCGAATGGTCGGAAACTGACCGACAGCTGGATTCGGTGCGCCCGGGCGCTGGCGGCATAGTCCTGCATGATCTGCGGTTTCATTCGCAGCCGCATCAGCATTCTCAGCCAACTCCAGGACGGCAGCCCGGACTGTCGTGCCAGGCCGGCGGTCAACCCGGGGCTTTCCCGGATTGCCCGGGCACATTCGACGTACTGTCGCCAGTCCGGACCGGGGTAGTTGTCCGGATCGACCAGTGTCGGCAAAGGGCCCGGCCAGACGATCAACCGGTTGACACCGTGGCACTGCAACCGCCGGAAGTACTGGTCGAAGGCGTCGCGAGTGATCGGCCGCCAGGCCCGCTTGCCGTAGTCCCAGAAGATGCGGATCAGGTCATCGACCAGGTCGGAAACGTAGGAGATCGGTCGATCCGGCGGCGCCGGTTGCAGGGTGATCGTCTGACGTGTCGATTGACCGTCGCGGGTGTGTGACAACTCCAGCGTCACGCGGGAGACCGCGCCGGGTCGGGCAGACACCTCGAGCCGATCGTCGCTGGTGACGGTCGCGGTCAACCCGGCATGCGCGATACGAGTGGCCGACGGGGAGAGGATCTTTCCCCGTTTCAACGCCAGTTGCAGTGTGTCGCCGGTGCGGCGTTGACCGAGCGTGATCGGCCAGGACCTGCGGCCTTCGCGGCGAAAGGCAAAAGGAACCTCGGTGTTTCGGGGTGAGAGCCGCAGGTCGTCGCCGGTACGATCCCCGGCAACGCTGATCGCGGCGATGGGCAGAACAAGCAGCAGCGAGGTCAGGAGGCGCATGGTAACATGCCATCGTATCGGTGCGGGGACCGCCTGGCGAATCGGAGAGACGAAATCCCGGTCAGCGACAGTAGAAACGAAGGGGGCATATCCCTGGAGCGGGTGTGCCTGTACGCCTCGTTTGACGAGGGTGTCGTGGCCGACGTCAGTCGAGGGAACCCCCGGCCGACGATCAATCCGGCACTGGTGCAACACGATCCGGCCGGAGGGCGATTCGGCGGACGGCTGGTATTTGATGCATTCGACAACGGGTTTGTTCACGACGAGTGCGTGTTCGAATCTCCCGGAAATTTTCCGTTCGATCCCGGGGGCTTCGAGGGCACGATCTCGATCTGGCTCCAGGGCGATCCGGACGACGATCTCAACGACGCGTTCCCGATCGATCCGTTCCACATCAGTCGCCACCCCGCCGACGCTTCCTTCTACCTCGACCTGACCCGGCCCAACGACTGGCGATACGGCTCACCCCGGAAACTGCGTTATGGTTTCTACGGAGACAGCCCGGCCCAGGACATGTTCGAGGGCGGCTGGTTGCTGGTGGCCGGTGAACTTGGCTGGAATGACCGCGAGTGGCATCACGTGGTCGCGACCTTCAGGAACGTCAACAGTGGAAACGAGGACGGATCATCCGCCCTGTACATCGACGGGCAACTCCGGGCGACGATGGACGGTTATCGCCACCAGGTGACCTGGGATCTTGCCGGGATCGTCATCAACCTGGGCCAGCGCTACGTCGGCAGCATCGATGACCTGTTGATTCTCGACGAGGCGCTTTCCGCCGGGACAGTGGCCGCGTTGTACGAGCGGGGCGAGCCGGCGGCGGCCTGGTGGGAGCTGCCCGCGGGCGAATAGTCCTATTCGCTGAGTGCTTCCATGCGGGACAGGGCGTCCTTGTACTCGTAGTCGACCGCCAGCACCTCGGTGTAATGGTTCTCGGCCTCCGCGGAGTTTCCTTCTTCTTCGAGCAGCCTTGCCAGCCAGTAGTGGGTTTCCTTGTAGAGGTCGGGCTGGTCGAGCTGGTCGACCGTCTCGACGGCTTTCTCGAATTGCCGCTTGGCGAGTTTGCCTTTCTTCTCGGCGATGAAGCACTTGCCCAGCGACGTCAGCGCGGCGGTCTGGAGCCGCTGGTCCTTCACGCAGACCTGGAAGAGCGGGATGGCCTGGTTGTATTTCTTGATCCGCACGAAGCGGTTGCCGAGTTCGCTCTTGAGCTTCAGGTCGTTGGGATAGCGTTCGATGCGTGATGAGAACACCTCGATCTCCCGCTTGATCAACTCCTCGCCCAGGGCCCGTACGTTGCGGTTGGCCACATCGTCGTTGTTCCCGGCGGCGGCGTCCTTGGCCAGGTTGAGATCTTGGCGCAGTTGATCGAGTTGGACATCTTCGAGGGATTCACGGATCCCGGAATCGCCCTCGGAGAGTTCCAGTGCCTCGGTGAGTGTCGTAGTGGCTTCTTCCAGTCGCGCGGCTTTTCGATAGAAGTTGGCCAGCTTCAGCCGGTGTTCGACCATCTCCGGTTCGCGACGCACGGCGTGAACCAGGTCGGCCTCGTCGGATTGTCCGGGGCCATCGGCCGGTCCGCTGCCGTCGAGGTTGAGTCGCTTGGCCACCTCGTGATCGGCCATCGTGTCCTTGGTCGTATCAGCCCCCTCGTAACCTCCACGGTCGATGACGTTGTCGGTCATCACCTGCATGGCCTTGGTCCGGGCTTCTCCGTCCATCGGATCGAGCCGGGCCAGTCGCTGCCAGATTTTCGAGGATTCGCTGTAATCTCCCCGCGACTCGAGCAACTCGGCGAGCTTGCGGTTGAATTCCTTGTTCTCCAGGTCCTGGGCGACGGCGTTGCGGAGGGATTCGACGGCGACTTCGGTGAATCCCTGCTCTCGAGCCGACTGCCCGAGCTCAAACAGCAACTGCGCATCCCAGGGGTTGAGTTTCAGGCCGTCCTCGGCCGCTCGATCGACCGCCGACCAGTCCTTTTTCAGGCGGCCCTTCTTGATGCGGGCGCGGATCGGGGCGATCTTCAGGCCCGACATCTTGGCCCCGGTGCCGTTTTCGCCGTACTTGCGACGCTCGACACCTCGCAGCGTCTGGCGGTAGAGCAGGTTGTCGGGAACCAGCAGAACGGCCTTACCACACATCTCGATCGCGTAATCCCAGTTCTCCTTGCTCATCGCCTCCGAGCCTTTTTTCCAGCAATCGGCGGCAATCTTCTTCTTGTCGGCATCCATACACGGCATCTCGATCAAGGTGAAAGGCCGAAACCGGGTTCCCCCGCCCCCAATCTAACACATGCCCGCAAAGCGTTCTAGAAGTCAGTCCCTCTGGTGGTTGCAACCATGCCGGTGGACTCGCAGAATGTGAGACGAATCATGATTGACCACCGGAAACCAAACCCAGGATTCCCACCATGCCGCATCTTCGATTCTCCTCTGGTGTACTGACTGTCGCCCTTGCACTGGTTGTCGGACTGACGGCAGCCACGGCCTTCGCCCAGAAGAAACGGGCCGTGATCACCGAGGCCGAGGCGAAGAAGGACCCCGATTACGCGGTGCAGGGTGAATACCTGGGAATGGTCCGGGACGGCGACGAGGATTCCAGGCTTGGCGCCCAGGTGGTGGCCCTGGGAGGTGGCAAGTTCAGCGTGGTGGCTTACCCCGGGGGGTTGCCCGGTGCCGGTTGGGACAAGCAGGAGAAGATCAGGGCCACCGGTGTTCGCCGGGGAAACCTCGTCGAGTTCACCGTCGCCAAGGACTCGAAGAGAAAAGGCACGGGGACATGGAAACAGGGCCAGATCATCATTCGGGATCCCGAGGGGAAGGTGACCGGCACGTTGAAGAGGACGCTTCGTAAGAGCCCGTCGTTGGGTGCCAAGCCGCCGGCTGGCGCGGTGGTGCTTTTTGACGGGACCACCGCCGGCCACTTCAAGGGAGGGCGGTTGGAGAACGGTCTGCTGCGGGAAGGCGTGACCAGCCACCGCAACTTCGCCGACGTTCACCTGCACCTGGAGTTCAAGCTCAACTACGCGCCGCAGTCGCGGGGCCAGGGACGCAGCAACAGCGGCTGTTACCTGCAGGGGCGTTACGAGGTCCAGATCCTGGATTCCTTTGGACTCGAAGGAAAACACAACGAGTGCGGCGGGATCTACGAGATCAAGGATCCCGCCCTCAACATGTGCCTGCCTCCCCTGCAGTGGCAGTCCTACGACATCGATTTCATCGCCGCCCGCCACGACAAGGCGGGCAAGAAAACCGCCAATGCCCGGATGACGGTCCGGCACAACGGCGTGGTCGTTCACGACAACGTCGAGGTGCCGCGAAGCACCCGGGCGAGCCCCGTCAAGGAAGGGGTCGA
>Ga0163108_10001401_pt1 | contig 17663 bp, 17 predicted proteins | sample Fk1155metaG_FD_109644 | JGI IMG/M metagenome (GOLD analysis project Ga0163108, IMG submission 109644) | Marine microbial communities from the Central Pacific Ocean - Fk160115 155m metaG | ecosystem: Environmental > Aquatic > Marine > Oceanic > Photic zone | place: The Central Pacific Ocean...
CACGCTGGGCGGATCGCTCAACGGCACGCCGTCGCTGGTGACCAAGACCATCGGCAAGCTGGGATGGGAGGTCTACATGACCTTCTATCTGCCCACCTGGATGCTTTGGGCTTTCGGCCTGGGGGCCGTGGCGATCGTCGCGCTCGGCCTCTTGGGACGACGGGCGCATGCGTGACGGCGACGGCGAAGCGGCCCGGCCCGCCCGTCCGGCCTGATGCCTTCATGTAACGGACGTGACGAGCAGCGTCTTCATTTCAAGCGCCTCATAGATTATGCGGCGCGACGCCAAAAGGAGGAAACGACAATGATCTTCATCCTGATCTCGCTGGGTCTGTCCGCCCCGGTCCTCTGGGCTGCTGTCCGCCCGCAGCCCGTTGCAGTCCGCGCCCCCGTGTCGAACCGATCCGGGCCGGAAGGCCACGGATCCGCGCGGCCGGGTTTCTGATCCCGATCCGCTCGAAATCATCACCTTGCAGGAGACCATGACAATGAACGCGACACGAATCATCGGCTTCGCCTCGGCCGGGCTGCTGGCCATCGCCGGCGCAGCCTTCGCCCACGAGATGGACACCGATCAGGACGGGCTCTACTCGCTAACTGAAATGCAGACCGAATATGCCGATCTGACACAGCAGGATTACGACGCGCTGGACACCAGCAAGGATGGCGCGGTCGATGCCGAAGAACTGGCGGCGGCAATCGAAAACGGAGCTTTGCCATCGATGGAATAGGGCTTGCCAGGTCAGCCTGCCCGCGCGAGCGACGAGGCAAGGTATCATCCTCTGAAACCTGCTTCAACGCGGTCGGCCACGATCCCGAAGGAATCGTGGCCCACGCCCGGCCTCTTTCGCGATCTTGATGGCGTCGGCACAGAACCCGACGCGCAAAGGCCGCAGTCGGTTCCCCTGTCCGATGGCCGGGTTCGCCCCGGCGGGCATTTCAGTGTTTCATCAGCGCACGGATGTTCTGCGGTATGTCGCGGTCACTGAACTTATTCTGCTCATCGGCGTCGTGGACGAACGCGATGATCGAGGCGAGTTCGTCCCCGGTAAGCTCGATCTGTTCGCCCAATTCCTCCTGCTGCATCATCACCATCGGTTCGGCCCCGCGCCACATGGCGGCCGCGAAATCGAAGGGATTCATCGGATCATCCATGTATTCGGCGCCGAAAGCCCGAGCGTCCTCGCCGCCGATCCCGTTGATCGAATGACAGACGACACAACCCTTGGATCCGAACAACAGGCGGCCTTTGGCCGCGTCCATTTCCGGCATGGCAAGGCCCGGTGCCAACTTTCCGTCCAGGCCCCGACCCAAGCCGTCAGCGAGAGATGGCGATGCGATGCCCGCCGCAAGCAGGATCGCGATTGTCGCAAGATGTGAAGGCATGTCTTTCTCCAGTCCTGAATGCCGACGGGCGCCGAAACCCCGCGACGACCCTGGCCAGGATATGGCCAGGATATGGCCAGGATTGCCGGAAATGGAATAATGATCAATATCTTCCGGAAGATCGCCAGGACGAGAAGCGCCCGAATGATGTGACCGGAGATGGCTTGACCCCGGTAACCCCGGTTTTTGCTGATATGTGAGACCGAAAATCCTCCGATCGGCATTGACCGTTGGCACCGGGGCAGATTTCCAGACGCTTTGGATCACGCCGGTCGCGCGGCCGCAAGATTCTGCCTGTTGAGAATCACTCACTCGCTGACAAGAATCAGATAGGATCGGCACGAAAGAAATTGCATGCGGATCGCTTCGGCCCCGACCGAAATTGCCCCGCCGCCCGCGACAGGCCCCCTCATCGCATTCTTGACGCGTCCCATGCGTCACCGCATTCTCGCGTTCATGGATCTGCCTCTCGCGCCCTTCTCGCTGTCTTCCGCCGACGAGGCCGCGCTGGCCGAACTCTATCGTCGCGGCACGCCTGAAAACACGCTGCGCGCCTGGGAACGCGACCTTGCCTATATCGCCGCCTGGAAGCTGGCCCGCTTTGCCGACGACCTGTCCTGGCCCGAGGCCGAGACGGTCGCCCTGCATTTCGTTCTGGATCACGCCGCCAACCTGTCGACGGCACAGGGCCCCGCGCGGCAGGCCGCCGATACGCTGATCGCTGCCGGTCTGCGCCGCAGCCTTGCCTGTCCGGCGCCATCCACGCTGGATCGCCGCATCGCCAGCTGGCGCGCCTTTCACCGGATGAAGAACCTGCCTTCGCCCTTCGACGCGCCGCTGGTCGCGCAGGCGCGCGGCCGCGCCCGCCGCGCCGCTGCCCGGCCCCGTGCGCCCAAGTCGGGAAACCCGATCACCCGCGCCGTGCTGGAGGCAATGCTGGCCAGCTGCGACCACAGCCATCGCGGCATGCGCGACCGTGCCGCGCTGATGCTGGGCTGGGCCTCGGGCGGTCGGAGACGGTCGGAAATCGTGGCGCTGAACCGCGACGACATCGACGATCGCGACTTTCAGGACAAGGCCCTGCTGCGGATCCGCCTTCTGACCACCAAGACCACCGGACCCGAGACCGCCCCTCGCCTGCCCCTGAAGGGCCGCGCGGCCCGCGCCGTCATGGCCTGGATCGCCGCGGCCCGGATCAAGGACGGGCCGCTGTTCCGCCCGGTCAGCCTGGCCGACCGCCCGCTGCCCCGAAGGCTGTCGGCCGACGGTTTCCGGCTGATCGTGCGACACCGGCTGGAACTGGCCGGCTACCCCCCCGATTTCGCCAGCGCCCACGGGTTGCGCGCGGGCTTTCTGACCCAGGCCGCGCTGGAGGGCGCGCCGCTGGTCGCGGCGATGCAATTGTCGCTGCACCGATCAATCAATCAGGCGCAAAGCTATTACGCCGATGTCGAGATCGCGGACAACCCGGCCACCGATTTGCTGGAGGATTGAGACCGTCCGGGGTGTCCGGGCAGCGTCGCGATCCGCGGCGTCCATCGCCCATCCGCTTGCCGTCCGTCGCGACGCAAGGAATAAGTTTCATGCATCCGACATTTCCTTAATTGCGTTTGAGTTATTGCAAGGGCCTTGCCATTCTCGTCAGACCGGGTGCCATGCAGCCGGAAAAATCAGCGCGCCGGAGGAGAGAGAGGCGCGCATACCAACGGGGAGGAATTCATGAAACGTTCGTTCATTCTGACGGCGATGGCGGCGGCTGCGGTCGCCGCAGCGGCGCAGACCGCCGCCGCGCAATCCTTCGACGGCAAGACGGTCGAATACACCATTCCCTTTTCGGAATCGGGCGGATCGGCGCAATGGGCCAATTTCTACGCGCCGCTCTTGTCCGAGGCGCTGCCCGGCGCGCCGACCGTGGTCGTGCGCTACCGTCCCGGCGCCGGCTCGACCGAGGGCGCGAACTGGTTTCAGGGCCAGCAGGATGAGGGCGACGGGCTGACCATCTTCGGCGATTCGGGATCGACCAAGTTTCCCTATCTTCTGGGCGATCCGCGCGTCCGCTATGAATATCGGGACTGGCAGCCGGTCCTGGCTTCGGCCACCGGCGGCGTGGTCTATCTGCCGCCGGATCTGGGCGAACGGTTCGACGGCGACATGGACGAGTTGAAGGACGAGCCGTATCTGTATGGCAGCCAGGGGGCCACGACGCTGGATCTGGTGCCGCTGCTGGCCTTCAAGATGCTGGGAATGCAGGTCGATCCTGTCTTTGGCGTCGAGGGGCGCGGTGATGGGCGGCTGATGTTCGAACGTGGCGAGGCCAATATCGATTACCAGACCTCGGCGGCCTATCTGGCCAACGTGCAGCCGCTGGTCGATGACGGACTGGCGGTGCCGATCTTTACCTGGGGCGCGCTGGACGAACAGGGCAATATCGTCCGCGACCCGACCTTCCCGGACCTGCCCAGCTTCAAGGAAGTCTGCGAGGCGACGGCGGAATGCGAAACCGAAGGTGTGGCCTGGGACGCCTACAAGGCATTCTTCGTCGCGGGCTTTGCCAACCAGAAAACCATCTTCCTGCCATCCTCGGCCTCGCAGGAGGTGGTCGATACCTATGTCAAGGCGCTGCGCGAAATCACCACTGCCGAAGACTTCAAGGATCGCGCGGTCGAGGTTCTGGGCGCCTATCCGCAGCTTGTGGGCGATGCGGCGGTCGAGGCGACGAAACAGGCCACGTCGATCACGCCTGAAGCCAAGCAATACGTTCTCGACTGGCTGAAAGAGGACTACGACATCACCCTGGAGTGATGGCCGGCGTCTTCTGCCAGCCTGCGCTGCCCGCCGATGGACGGGCGGCGCCGATTTTCCCCAGCAAACGGAGAGCGTCGTGGAGACCTTCCTGCAGGCATTGCCCAGTCTGGGTCAGGCTTTCGCCCTGATCTTCCAACCGATGCAGCTGGTCTATCTTGTCGGAGGCGTTCTGCTGGGCCTCTCGATCGGGGTGCTTCCCGGACTGGGCGGCATCGCCGGGCTCGCGCTGCTGCTGCCCTTCATGTACGGGATGGAACCGGTCTCGGGGCTGGCGCTGATGATCGGGCTGATCGCGGTCATTCCGACCTCGGACACGTTCTCGTCCGTGCTGCTGGGCATACCGGGATCATCCGCCAGCCAGGCGACGGTTCTGGACGGCTTTCCCCTGGCCAAACAGGGTCACGCCGCGCGCGCGCTGTCGGCGGCCTTCGCCTCGTCGCTGTTCGGCGGTCTGTGCGGCGCGATCGTGTTGACCTTCTTCATCCTGATCGCCCGGCCGCTGATCCTTGCATTCGGCCTGCCCGAAATGCTGATGATCACGATCCTCGGCCTGTCGATGGTCGCGATCCTTGCCGGTCGTGTGCCGCTGAAAGGTGTGGTCGCGGCCGGGCTGGGGCTGATGTTCGGCACCATCGGCGCCGCCCCAGCCGGCGGCAGCCTGCGCATGTCCACCTATGACCTGCCCTATCTGGTCGATGGCTTCCAGCTGGTGATCGTGGGCCTTGGCATCTATGCGGTGCCCGAGATCGTCTCGCTTCTGCGGCAGGACAGGGCCATCGCCGAGGGCGGGACGCTGGGCGACGGCTGGACGCAGGGCGTGCGCGACTGGTGGACCCATCGCTGGCTGTCGCTGCGCTGCGCGGTGATCGGCGTGATCGTGGGTGTCATTCCCGGTCTGGGCGGATCCGTGGTGGACTGGCTGGCCTACGGATCGGCCGTGCAGACGGCAAAAGACAAGTCGCAATTCGGCCAGGGCGACATTCGCGGGGTGATCGCGCCCGAAAGCTCGAACAACGCGAAAGAGGGCGGCGGGCTGGTGCCCACGCTGATCTTCGGCATCCCCGGATCGGGGTCGATGGCGATCTTTCTTGGCGGTCTGGCGCTGCTGAACATGACGCCGGGACCGCAGATGGTGCGCAACAATCTGGACATCACCTACACCATCGTCTGGTCGCTGGCGCTGGCCAACGTGATCGGCGCGGGGCTGTGCATCCTGCTGTCCAAATGGATCGCGCGGATGACGACGATCCGCTTTACCATCATCGCGCCCTATCTGTTCACGATCATCGCCTTCGCGGCTTTCCAGTCGCGTCAGTCGGCGCTGGATCTTGCGGCGCTGGTCGGCATCGGCATCCTGGGTATCCTGCTGCGGCGGTTCGACTTTTCGCGGCCGGCCTTCCTCATCGGTTTCGTCCTCAGCAACCAGTCCGAGATCTTTGTCAACCAGGCTTTCCAGATCGCCGGGGCCCGGTTTCGCCGCTCGTCCGAAGCCGGCTGGGATTACCTGCTGTCGCCGATCACGATCACCTTGCTGGTGCTGACAATCGTCTCGGTCATCGTGGGGATCCGGGCGTCCAAGAACATCCGCGAAAATATCGAGGCGCCGACCAGCACCAAGACCGCGCCGCTGATCTTTTTGGGCATCGTCACCGCCTATGTCGCGATCGCGACGCTGGATGCCTGGGGCGTCAGCCGCCTGCAGGACCGGGTCTTTCCGCTGACCATCGGCCTGGTGACGCTGGCGGGCGCGCTGCTGCTACTGGCCCGGATGGCGATGACGCCCGCGACCGACGATGTCTTCATCGACCTCGAATGCGGGACCGAGGGCGAGGCACCGCACGGCCTGTGGTCGACGCTGACATGGTTCGGGGCACTGGTCGCGATGACCTTCGTGTTAGGGCTGTTCATCGCGCTGGCGATCTTTCTGCTGGCCTTCTTCCGGGTCCGGGGTCGCTTTGGCTGGCCGGGCACGCTGCTGGCCACCGCCATCGGGCTTGCCTTCATCACCGGGCTTGCGGGCTTTCTGGGGCGCGAATTGCCGCCGGGATACCTGCAGACGCTTTTCGACCTTCCCTGGCCCCTGACCTGAGGCACCCCAGATGAGCCAAACCGCGATCCCCTATCATTTCCTGCGCGGCGGCACCTCGCGCGGACCCTATCTTCGCCGCAGCGATCTGCCGCAGGATCAGCAGACGCTGTCGCAGGTGCTGATGGCCATCGTCGGCGCAGGCCATCCGCTGAACATCGACGGCATCGGCGGCGGCAACGCCGTCACCACCAAGGTCGCGATGCTGTCGCCGTCGGAACGCGCCGATTGCGATATCGACTATTACTTCGCGCAGGTCGCCGTCGACCGGCGCGAGGTCGATTACCGCCCGACCTGCGGAAACATCCTCGTTGGCGTCGGTCCCGCCGCGATCGAGATGGGTCTGATCGCGGCGCGGGACGACGAGACGGTCGTGCGCATCCACGCGGTCAATACCGGCGCGGTGGTCGAGGCGCGGATCCAGACGCCGGGCGGTCAGGTCCGATATGGCGGCAGCACCGAAATCGCCGGCGTGCCCGGCAGTGCCGCGCCGATCGCGCTTGGCTTCATGGAAACGGTGGGATCGGTCACCGGCGCCTTGCTGCCCACCGGCAGGCTGCGCGACGTCATCGACGGGATCGAGGTGACCTGCATGGATGTCGCCATGCCGGTGATGATGGCGCGGGCGGCGGATTTCGGCCTGACCGGCCATGAAAGCCAGGCCGAGCTGGACGAAAGGCGCGACTTCTATGACCGGGTGGAGCCGATCCGCCTCAAGGCCGGGCGGATGATGGGCCTTGGCGACGTGTCGCAATCGGTCACGCCCAAGATCACCCTGCTGGCCGCACCGCGCCATGGCGGCACCATCGCCGCGCGCTATTTCATGCCGTGGTCCTGCCATCCCTCGATGGCGGTGACCGGCGCGCAATGCATCGCCGCCTGCGCGATCACGCCCGGGACCGTGGCCGACGGCCTGGTGGATTCGGCCGCGCGGGGGCCATCGCCCGTCAATATCGGCATCGAACACGCCACCGGGACCTTCGATGTGCTGGTCGATTTCCGGCGCGATGGCGGTGCGGTCGCGATCCGGTCGGCCGGGGTGGTCCGCACCGCGCGCCTGCTGGCACGGGGCGAGGTCCTGATTCCGGCGACCATCTGGACGCGCTGAGGATGCATCTGTTCGAACATCTGGCCGATTGCTTCGTCGCCGAAGGGGTCGATACCTGCTTTGCGCTGCTGGGCGATGCCAACATGAACTGGGCCACCGCGCTTGCCGGGCGCGGGGTCGCCATGACCTATGTCCGCCACGAACATTGCGCCGTGGCCGCCGCGACCGCCTTTGCGCGCAAGTCCGGCCGGGTCGGTGTCGCGACCGTGACCTGCGGGCCGGGGCTGACGCAGGTCCTGACCGCCCTGCCCGCCGCCGCGCGCGCCCGGCTGCCGCTGGTCATCTTCGCGGGCGAGGCGCCGCTGGGCGCGGCATGGTACAACCAGGCCATCGACCAGGCGCCCTTCATCGCCGCGACCGGGGCCCGCTACCGGGCTCTGCACCACGTCCCGCGCATGGCCGAGGCGATCCGCGACGCTTTTGTCGAGGCGAAAGAGACGCGCGGCCCCGTCGTCCTCGGCGTGCCCTTCGATCTGCAGGCCAGGCAGATCGCGGCGCCGGCATGCCTGCCCCGGCCATCGGCGGAGATCATGCCGCGAACGGGGCCGATTCCCCCCGGCAGCGACGATCTGGATGCGCTGCTGGCGGAAATCGACGCGGCCCGGCGTGTCGTCATCATGGCCGGTCTTGGTGCCGCCGATGCCGATGCCGCCGCATCCTGCCGCGATCTGGGCGACCGGATCGGCGCGCTGATGGCCACGACCCTGCCCGCGCGCGGCCTGTTTCACGGCGATGCCTTCTCGCTGGGCATTGCGGGCGGCTTCTCGACCGCGCTGGCCCGATCGCTGTTTGCCCAGGCCGATCTGGTCCTGGCTTTCGGATGCAGCCTGACCCAGCACAACCTGGACAAGGGCAAGCTGTTCCCCAAGGCCCGCATCGTGCAGATCGACACCGCGCCCCGCGCGGTCAGTCAGGGCATGGTGGCTGCCGAACGGCATCTGCGATCGGATGCGCGGCTGGCGGCGCAGGCGCTGGCGCGCCGCGCCTCGCCACGGCAGGGCTGGCGCAGCGCGGACTTGGCCGATGCCATCGCGACGACGCCGGCCGATACCGCGACATTCCCGGCCCAGCCGGGCCTGCTGGATCCGCGCGATGTGGTCTCGGTGCTGGACAAGGTGTTGCCGATGGACTGGCAGATGGTCAATTCATCGGGCCATTGTTCGTTCTTCTTCGCGCAGATGGATCGGCCCTGGGACCGCTTTCTGACCATCCGCGAATTCGGCGCGATCGGCAACGGCATCGCCTATGCGATGGGCGTTGCCGCCGCGCGGCCGGGCGAAAGGATCGTCCTGCTCGACGGGGACGGATCGGTGCTGATGCACATTCAGGAGTTGGAGACACTCCGCCGCCACGGCCTGGATATCCTGATCTGCGTGCTGAACGACGGTGCCTACGGATCCGAGATCCACAAGCTGCGCCACGAGGGTCTGTCGGATGCCGGCGCGGTCTTCGGCCGGACCGATCTGGCCGCGATCGCGCGCGGTTTCGGCATCGCGGGATACCGTGTCGACGACCTGTCGGCGCTGCCCGGCATCGTCGAGCGGTTTGCCGCCCGGCGCGGACCGATGCTGATCGACGTTCCGGTATCGGACATGGTGGCATCGCCGGTCATCCGGCGCGCCCATCCCGACGGCCATAGCGGAACCGAACACCCTGTCGCGATCGAGGCATTCCTGTGAAGGTCCATATTCTTGACGACTGGTATGACAGCCTGCGCGGCTTGCCCTCGTTCGGGCTGCTGGCCGGCCACGAGGTCACGATCTGGACCGACCGCGCCGCCGATGACGAGGTTCTGGCCCGGCGCCTGTCGGATGCCGATGCGGTCGTGCTGTTTCGCGACCGGACGGCGGTGACCGCCTCTCTGGCCGCCCGGCTGCAGGGCGGTCCCCGGCTGATCGCGATGCGGGGGCAGCATGGCCATGTCGATGCCGATGCGCTGACCCGCGCCGGCATCCTGTTCTGCGCCCGAAAGGCACGCGACGGGGCATCGCGATCCACGGCGGAACTGACCATGGGGCTGGTGATCGCGGGGCTGCGTTATCTGCCCGACCAGATCGCCTCGGCCCGGGCCGGGCATTGGCAGGGCGCCGCGCCGCTGGGCCGCAACGTCGCGGGCCAGAGACTGGGGCTTTACGGCTATGGCGGGATCGCGAAACTGGTTGCGGGCTTTGCCCGCGCAATGGGCATGGAAGTGCGGTTCTGGGCATCCGATCAGGGCCGCGACCGCGCCGCCGCCGATGGCGAGGACCTGCCCGCCACGCGGCGGGATTTTTTCGCGCAATCCGACGTGGTATCGATCCACAAGCGGCTGACGCCCGACACGCGGGCCGAGATCACGCAAGGCGACCTGATGGCGATGCGCCCCGGTTCGCTGCTGATCAACACCTCGCGGGCCGGGCTGATCGCCGAGGGCGCGGTCTTGCAGGCGCTGGAGGCGGGGCGGATCGAACGCGCCGCGCTGGACGTGTTCCCGCAAGAGCCGGTGACCGACCCGGCCGACCCGCTGCTGTCCCATCCCGGCGTCATCCCGACCCCCCATATCGGCTTCATCACCCGCGAGGAACTGGACCGGCAGTTCGGCCAGATCTACGATCTGGTGAACGCCCATGCGCGGGGCGAGCCCTTCGACATGGTCAATCCCGCGGTCTGGACGCGCGATCGGAACTGACATCGACATGGGCCGAAAACCGTTCCAGCATCTCGGCCTTGATCAGGCCCAGCAATTCGCTGGCCTGCCCCGAGATCGGAACCGCGCGCCGCGACACGATGCCCAGCGTGCGCTGCAGCCGGACTCCGTGAAAGGGAAGCGCGACCAGCGAGGCCGGCGCCATGCCGATGGCGCTGCGCGGAAGGATGGTCAGCGCCACGCCCGCATTGACAAGGCGCATTGCCATGGTCGCGTTCTGGACCTCGAAATGCCAGTGCAGGTGGTCGCGCAGATCGCCGAAGGCCGCGTCCAGCAATTGCCGGTTCTTCGATTGCGACCGGATCCTGGCCAGCCTGGGACCGATCAGATCCGGCAGACCGACATGAGGCTTGCCGGCCAGGGGATGATCGTGGCGCACGAACAGGTGGTATTCTTCGTCCACCAAGGGACGAAGCCGCAGGTCGGCCAGTTCGGCCGACATGATGGTCACGCCGAATTCCGCCTCGCCGCTTCTGACCGCCTCGGAAATCTGCGCGACGGGGATGTCCAGCACCTCGAACGAGATTTCGGGCCGGCGCGCCGCCATTCTGTCCAGCACTCCGCCAAGCAGCACATTCGCGATCGAGGGCAGGCAGGCAAAGGCCAGCCGCCTGGCCTTCCGCTGCGCGCCGGTCCGCACGGATTCATAGGTATCCTGCAACGCCTTCAGCAGCGCCCGCGCCTCGGGCAGCAGCCCCTGGCCGATCGCGGTCAGCGACACCTCGCGGCTGGTCCGGATCAGCAACGCCGCGCCCAGATCCTGTTCGATCTTGCGCAGCCGATGCGACAGCGCCGCCTGACTGAGGCTGAGCGAATCGGCGGCGCGATGGAACGAGCCATGGTCCGCGATCGCCACGAAGGCCTCGAGGCCAAGATAATCCACGCGCATCCTCGCCGCCCCCATCCGGCGGGCTACAGGCTACAACCTGCGCCCACAGGGGCAAGCCCGCGATGATCCCCGCATGGTTCCTGCCCGACGGGATGACCGACATCGTCTTTCTGGTCCTTGTCGCGACCAGCTTCGCGGCTTCGCTGATCACCGTGGCCTTCGGCATCGGCGGCGGCGGCGTCCTGCTGGCGGTGATGGCGATCCTGGTGCCGCCCGCCGCGCTGATCCCGACACATGGCGTGATCCAGATCGGATCGAATCTGGGCCGGGCGCTGATCACGTTCGGCAGGATCTTCTGGCCCGCGATCCCGGCCTTCGCGGCGGGCTCGGTCATCGGCGCGGCGGCGGGGGGCGCCATCGTGGTCAGCCTGCCGCCGGCCTGGGTGCAGATCGGCGTCGGCTGTTTCGTGATCTGGTCGGTGATCGGGCGACCGCCCAGCGGATTGCGCGACTGGCCGCTGCTGGTGGGGGCGGTGTCCAGCTTTCTGACCATGTTCTTCGGGGCGACGGGCCTGTTCGTCGCCACCTATACGAAATCGCATAATCTGCCGCGCCATGCCCATGTCGCCACCCACGCGACGCTGATGACGGTGCAGCACGGCGTCAAGACAATGGCCTTCGGCCTGCTGGGCTTTGCCTTCGCGCATTGGCTGGCCTTTGTCGCGGTGATGATCGCGGCGGGCTTTCTGGGCACGCTGGCGGGAAAGCTGCTGCTGAACCGGATCGATGAGCACGGCTTTCGCCGGGCCCTGGACGCGATCCTCATCATTCTGTCGATCCAGCTGATCGTTGCGGGATTGCGAAAGCTGACCTTGTCTGAATGATGCCCGGAGAAAGACGATGACACGAACCACCCTTGCCCTGATGCCCGGCGACGGCATCGGCCCCGAGATCGCCGCCGCGACCCGCGTCGTGCTGGAGGCCGCGTCCGAACGCTTTGGTCTGGACCTGGCATTCCGCGTGATCGAGGTCGGTTTCGCCGCCCTGGAGGCGACGGGCAGCACCTTTCCCGAAACGGCGTTCAAGGCCGTCGAAGGCTGCGACGGGATCGTCCTGGGCCCGGTCTCGCACAATGCCTATCCCACGCGCGAGGACGGCGGGCTGAACCCGTCGGGCGAATTGCGCAAAAGACTGGATCTGTTCGCCAATATCCGCCCCGCCCGCAGCCGCGCGGGAATCGTCCCGCGTGCCGGAACGCCGCTGGATCTGGTGATCGTTCGCGAGAATACCGAAGGCTTCTACGCCGACCGAAACCTTCATCGCGGCCCGGGCGAGATCATGGTGACGCCGGACGTCTCGCTGGCCTTCAGGCGGATCACCCGCGACGCATCGATGCGGATCGCGCGACAGGCTTTCGCGCTGGCGGAAACACGGGGCCGACATGTGACCGCGGTTCACAAGGCGAATGTGATGCGTGTCAGCGACGGTCTGTTTCTGGAATGCTGCCGGTCGGTGGCCGCGGATTATCCCGACACGCGCTATGATGAAAGCCTTGTCGATGCGATGTGCGCCCATCTGGTGCGATCGCCCGATCTCTACGACGTGATCGTGACCACCAACATGTTCGGAGACATCCTGTCGGATCTGGCCGCGGAACTGGCAGGCGGGCTGGGCCTTGCGGCGTCGCTGAACGCCGGAGAAAGAATGGCGATGGCGCAGGCGCAGCACGGCTCGGCGCCCGATCTGGCAGGCCGGGACATCGCCAATCCCGCCTCGCTGATCGGATCGGCGGGGATGCTGCTTGTCTGGCTGGGCGCGCGGCGCGGGGATGATGCGATGCAGGCGGCCGGGGCGGCGATCGAAGCGGCACTGGAAGAATGCCTGACCTCGCCCGGTCACAGGACCCGCGATCTGGGCGGCCGGGCCGGCACGCGCGACCTGGCCCACGCGGTCGGCGCAAGGCTGACGGACAAGACGGTCTGACATCGTTCAGCGCGGCGGCCGTACCGGGGAACCGTCACATCGGCGCGAGCGTTCGCGGCAGATGCCATCCGCCAGACGTGATGTGCAGATGCCACGGAAAAGGATAGAATTGGCGACATGAACAGACGCATCTTCGCCTTCGCGCCCGCCGCCGCCCTCCTCGTTCTTGGTCTTGGCCTTGGCAGCCCGGCCTTGGCCGAAAAGATTCCGCTGAACGAGATCTCTCGCTATCTCAACGGCCTCACGACCGCGACCTCGGACTTTACGCAGGTCAATCCGGACGGCACGATGTCAACCGGAACCGTGTATATCCGCCGTCCGGGCAGGGTCCGGTTCGAATACAACAACGACAAGACACTGGTCGTGGCCTCGGGCGGCAACGTGACCGTCGTCGATCCGAAATCGAACGGCGGTCCGCAGCAATATCCGCTGTCCAGAACCCCGCTGTCGATCATCCTGGCCCGGAACGTCGATCTGGGCCGGGCCAACATGGTCACCGGCTACGTCGAGGCGAAGAATTCGACCGTGGTGACGGCCCAGGATCCCGCCAATCCGCAATACGGCAATATCCAGTTGGTCTTCACCAGTCCGACCGAACTGCGGCAATGGATCGTGACCGACGACAGCGGCCAGAAGACGACGGTGATCCTGGGCGAGATGCGCAAGGGCGTCTCGATCCCGGATTCGAAATTCGTGATGCGCTGAGCCGCGCGTCCGGGACCGATCGCTGTCATCCAGACAGCGATCTTGACCTTTTCGGCGAAAGGCCGCAACGCTGCGGCGAGAACTTGCCGCAGGGGTTATCGCCATGTCGATGTCGGCCCGCCTTTTCACCCCGATCCTGGTCGGCGGCTCGCTGATCCTGCTGATCAATTTTGCGCTGCGGGCCAGTTTCGGCGTCTTCCAGATACCGATCGGCGCGGAATTCGGCTGGCCGCGCGCCGAGTTCAGCCTTGCCATCGCGATCCAGAACCTGGCCTGGGGGATCGGCCAGCCGATCTTCGGCGCCATGGCCGAACGCTGGGGCGACCGGCCGGCGGTCATCCTTGGCGCGCTGCTTTATTCCACGGGGCTGATCCTCAGCGCCTACGCGACCACGCCCGCGACGATGCAGCTGCTGGAGATACTGGTCGGCTTCGGCATCGCGGGAACGGGTTTCGGTGTCATCCTTGCGGTGGTCGGCCGCGCCGCCAGCGACGCCAACCGCAGTCTCGCGCTTGGCATCGCCACGGCTGCGGGTTCGGCCGGGCAGGTCTTCGGGGCACCTTTGGCCGAGATGCTTCTGGGCCGTTATCCGTGGCAATCCGTGTTCATGATATTCGGCGTGATCGTGCTGACGACGCTGCTGTTCCTGCCGATGCTGGGCGGCGGCCGCCCCGCCGTTCGCAGCGAGATCGAGGAGAGCATGGGCGGCGTCTTGCGCCGCGCCTTCCGCGATCCGTCCTATCTGATGATCTTCACCGGCTTTTTCTCCTGCGGCTATCAGCTTGGCTTCATCACCGCGCATTTTCCCGCCATGATCACCGGCATGTCCGGCCCGATCTCGCCGCTGGGCACGCTGGCCAGCATCGGCATCACCACCACGTCGGCGCTTGGCGCGGCGGCGATCAGCCTGATCGGGCTGGCCAATATCGCGGGCTCGATCTTCGCGGGCTGGCTGGGCAACCGATACAGTCGGAAATACCTTCTGGCGGGGATCTATGCCCTGCGCACCATCGCCGCGGCCGCCTTCATTCTGGCGCCGATCACCCCGGCCAGCGTGGTCGCCTTCTCGCTGGTCATGGGCGGGCTGTGGCTGGCGACGGTTCCGCTGACCTCGGGCCTGGTCGCGCATCTCTACGGTCTGCGCTATATGGGAACGCTTTACGGCTTTGTCTTCCTGTCGCACCAGATCGGCTCGTTTCTGGGGGTCTGGCTGGGCGGGACCATGTACGACATCTATGGCGATTACACACTGGTCTGGTGGGTGGGCGTCGGCGTCGGCGCCTTCAGTGCCCTGATCCACCTGCCTGTTCGCGAGGCGCCCTCGCGACTTTCACCCGCAGCGCAGGCCGCCTGAAACGGCGCCGCCGCCGATCACGGCAGATGGCTGGCAATGGCGCGGGCCAGGGCAAAGACACGCTGCTCCAGGATTACCGGCGTTTCGCAGACATAGGTCAGCGATTTCTGGCGTTCGGTGAAGATGCGCTGATCCCAGTCCAGCGCCTTTTCCTCGGCGTCCATGGCATCGAAGTCGGGATTTTCCTCGGCCTCCAGCCGGGCCATCCGGCTCCGGCGATCCTCGATCATCTTCGCCAGTGCGACCTGTTTTTGACCATAGCGCGCGATCCCGGCGATCAGCGCGCTGCGCTCGGATTCGATCCGGTCGAAAATGGCCTGCATCAGCGCGGTCAGCCGGGCCGCATCGGCATCCCGGGCGAAATCGGCGATGTCCTTTTCGGCCTGCTCGATCGGCAGGCGACGCTGTTCCAGCCGATCGGCCAGATCCGCGATCCGGGGATCCGCCGCCAGGCTCAGCACGGCCTGGTCCGGCACCGGTCCGGCCCAGACCTGACCCAGCGAAAGCCGCGGCTGTTTGGGTTGGATACAGGGCCATGTCGGATCGGTCCCGCTGGCCGCCAGGGCGGGGCCGGCGACCAGACAGGCGATCAGGACCGCAAGGATTTTCATGCTTTTCCCTTTCTGCGGGTCCAAAGGCCCTTTGACGGATCATACATGAACACCGCCCCCGCGAAGAACCCCGCCAGAAAGCCAAGGACCACCGCCAGGGACAGCCAGTTCACCTGAAGATACAACGCGAAGCGGATCAGTTCGACCGCGTGGGTAAAGGGATTCACGGCCGAGATGTCGTGCAGCAGGGTCGAGCTTTCGCCCATCCGCCACAGCGGATAGAGCGCGGAGGAGGCGAAAAACATCGGGAAGATGACGAAGTTCATGACGCCCGCGAAATTCTCCAGCTGGCGTATGGTCGAGGACAGGAAAAGCCCCATCGCCCCCAGCATCAGCCCCGACAGGATCAGCGCGGGCAGCACCGCCAGATAGCCCCAGGGCGGCGGCTGCACGTCCCAGAACCATGCGATCGCCAGGAAGGTATAGACCTGGATGATCGAAACCAGGACCCCCGCAACCAGTTTCGAGGCCAGCAGGAACCAGCGCGGGAACGGGCTGACCAGCAGGGTCCGCATGGCGCCGGTGTCGCGGTCATAGACCATCGACAGCGAGGATTGCATTCCGTTGAACAGCTGGATCATCGCGCACAGTCCCGGCGTCACGTAAACCTCGTAGAGCACATAGGTCTGATAGGGCGGCGTGATCGACAAGCCAAGGACGGCGCGGAACCCGGCCGCGAAGATGAACAGCCAGACCAGCGGCCGCACCAGCGCCGCCAGGAAGCGGCCGCGCTGGTTGACGAAGCGCAGCGTCTCGCGCCGGGCGATGCCCAGAAAGGCCGTCGCCCACGCCGCGGCCGGGAAGGCGCGGTCGCCGCTCATGCCGGGGTGCCGGTCAGGCTCAGAAAGGCCTGGGTCAGTCCTTGCCGGCCGGCAATGTCCGAGGCGCGGCCCCGGCGCAGGATCTGGCCCTGATGCAGGATCACCAGATCGTCGTCGGGCTGGATCTCGTCCATGATGTGGGTGGCCCACAGCGCCGAGACGCCCTGTTCGGCGATCAGCCGGCGGGTCAAGGCCAGCACCTCGGCGCGCGATTTCACGTCAAGGCCGACGGTCGCCTCGTCCAGCAGCAGGATATCGGGGCGGTGAATCAGGGCGCGGGCGATTTCGGCCCGCCTGGTCTGTCCGCCCGACAGGGCGCTGACCCGGTCGCCGCCCTTGTCGGTCAGGCCGGCCTGATCCAGAACCTCGGCGATGCGCACCCGTGCCTCGGCCCGGCCGATCCCATGCAACGCGGCGTGGTAGGCAAGGTTCTGGCGCACGCTCAGATCGGCGTCCAGCGCGCGGCTTTGAAACACGATACCCAGCCGCGCCAGGGCCTGCCGCGGCGCGCGGCGCAGATCGTGGCCGGCAACCCGGATGGTGCCCGAAGTATTGTCGTAGAGCCGGGTGATCAGCGAGAAAAGGGTCGTCTTGCCCGCCCCGTTCACCCCCAGCAGCGCGGTAAAGCCGCCGCGCGGCACGTGCAGCGACACGTCGGTCAGCGCCGCGACGCTGCCGAAGGAATGGCTGACCCTGTCGATGTCCAGTGCGGCGGTCACGAAAGCCCCTACCGGATGGTGAAGACGGCCCGCTGGGTGTCCCCGCGCGCACCGGGAATGGACAGCGTGTATCGGCCCGGCAGAATGGCCACGAAGCTGATCGAGGCGGTGCCGGCCTCGTCGAATTCAAGGCTGTGCACGCCCGTCGGCCGGATCTCGATCCCGTTCACGACGATTTCGTTCACCCAGATCGCGCGAAAGAAATCGCCGCCCGACAGGCCCAGTTCCTGACTGCCATCGGCGTTGATGTCGATCCGGTAATACCCGCCCGAGGACAGCGTGTAATCGCCGCTTGCGACCGGCTGTCCGGCAGCCATCGTCAGCGGCGCCAGATCGGCGCGGTTGTCCGAGGACAGAAGCCCCGCCAATCCGTAATCGAACTTGCCCTTCGCCTCGTGGATGCCGGCGGCCGCGTCCGTCGGTGCCGCGTCATCGTCGTCGCCATCTTCGGGGGCGGTCGGCCCGGACCGGGATTCCCTGGCCGGGGCGTCTGCGGCAGGAACGGCGTCCTGCGCCATGGCGGGCGCGCCCGTCAGGACAGCGGCCATCAGGATCGCCAACAGGCGGGTC
>Ga0163108_10001403_pt1 | contig 17657 bp, 14 predicted proteins | sample Fk1155metaG_FD_109644 | JGI IMG/M metagenome (GOLD analysis project Ga0163108, IMG submission 109644) | Marine microbial communities from the Central Pacific Ocean - Fk160115 155m metaG | ecosystem: Environmental > Aquatic > Marine > Oceanic > Photic zone | place: The Central Pacific Ocean...
AATACGTTCACACGTTTCCTGCAAATGAATCTTTGCCTGACCAATAGTACCATCTTTGTATACGGACCAGGTCAACTCTGGACCAATGTAGGAATATGCAGTCGTTATGGCAGATGGAGCAAGAACACCTCCGCTTGAAAGCGCGTCTATCCAACGTTCCCAGTCCTCTCCGCCCATGACCTTGACTGTCTGAGTAATTTCATCTTCAGTCGCCGGCTCTATGACAACCTCTTCGACTTCGGCTTTATCAGTATTGACTGTCTTTTGCGAATAAGTAGTGCCTATCGGTTTCAAGCAAGACTTATATACCTGACCATTGTCCGGATCGACTCTCCGTGGTGAGGCTAAAGAGTACACAACACAATCAACCTGACCCATCGAAGCCTTTATTTCATTCACAGTCAGAGCCTTTATTTCATCTGAGTATGCGTCCCCGTTAATGCTCCTGGCATATAATCCTTCGGCCTTGGCCGATGATTCAAATGCAGCACTATTATACCAACCAGCACTGCCAGACTTATTCTCTGAAGGAGGCCTCTCAAAAAACACACCCAAAGTGTCTGCCTTACCCGCAAAGGCAGGAACGATCCGCGAAGCAAGCCCATAACCTGTCGATGAACCTATTACTAAAACTTTCTTCGGACAATTTTCTATGGGCGGTTGAGAGCGCACATAATCAATTTGATCCCGAACATGTGCTTCACAGCCTTCAGGATGAGCAGTTGTACAAATGAATCCGCGAATTTTCGGAGAAATAATCATGACCCTCTATAGATAAACTCAGTTCACCATTAGAACAATTAGGAATGAGTCCGAAGTTTTTGTTAAAGATGGTTTGTCCTGGCCGCGATTTACGCGACCAGGACATTTTTTAGTGGGAAGTACCCTCATAAGCCGGATTCTGTGTCCTGTCTCACCGAAGCAAGGCAGGTGACAGCCATTTATCTTCCTGTCATATGACAGGAGCTGGGCGAACCATGCTGCGACTATTACCCAGGATCATCTCCGAAGAGGCCGGGCAGGCTACCCGTTTTCCCTGTTCTGTCTTGCACCGCACGGGGTTTGTCATGCCCCCTCAGTTACCCTCGGGGCGGTGAGCTCTTAACTCGCCATTTCACCCTTACCTGATCAAGTAAAACTCGTTCAGGCGGTATATTTTCTGTGACACTTTCCGTAAGCTGGAGCTTTCGCTATCAGCTTCCCGCACTTTCGTGCGGCGGCACTGCCTTAAGGTGTCCGGACTTTCCTCTCAATGAATTGATCAGTGAGCGACTGTCTCAGGCACTTCAGTGGATATTATCGTAGATCTTAAACAATGTTCAAATAATCATTCTTATGACTTACCGAACCAACTAATTTTATTAGATATTGCTCCTCGGCTACTTTTTGGCCAATTCTCACCTTCTTTTAACCAGCCAATATAAAATAGGCCGAGACAACGATCAGAATCCCCTAAATCTAGAAATTCTCGCATCCCCTCAGTATCTAATATGGGAGGCGAAGACCAGAAAGCGCCGAGACCTGCCGCTGCCGCCGTGAGGTGCATGTTTTGTACCGAACATGCCACGGCCTCGATTTCTTCAAGTTCAGGAATTTTCGGGTTATCACCTCGCTTCATACATATAGCCATAACGATAGGTGCAAGGATCGAATTCTGACCCAACTTATCCATCTTGTCCTGCCGAAACTGATCATTAGGAGTGTGCTTGGAATAGAGTTCCTGTAACTTTTCCCCAAGAACTTTTCGATGATTTTCAGAAAAAATCTTAAACCTCCACGGCTCCGTAAAACCATGCGTAGGCGCCCAATTAGCATTCTCCAAAATTTCATCAATTAATTCATTCGGAACTTCAAGATCTGGATCCATCATGGTCGGCTTTACTGTGCGCCGGTGCCGAATTATTTTGGTTATAGGAAACGTCCTAGACATGATATTTTATTATGAAAAAATAAATTTAAAGTCACTTGTTTTTATCGCCTAATCACTAATCGGTAGAATCGATGGACTCCTGATGAAATGGGAAAATCATCAATGGTCGTTCTTTGCCAAGACCCATTCTTTAATTCTGCATCTATATAATTTTCAGACAAAGGGTCGACAGTATTCCAAGTCTTAAGATTAGAACTCCTCTCTAATACCATTTCTACATCAGTGACCGAGGCGTTCATGGCATGGGTTAAGACCATAAATTTTTTTCCATCCTCATCCGCTAAAGAATGAAAGCATCCCTCATCATGAGTTGTGGGATCAGTGCCAAGAGCATATTCGGCAATGTTCACTAAACTGTCATTGTCTGGATCCTCCAACTCTCCAGAAATACTTGAATCAATAGCTGCAGAATCAGAAAAGTTATCCCATGCCCAGCTGAAATATGGATCTGATTTCTTACCAGGAGAACCATGAATACTTTTACTAGGTCTCCAGCCATCTTCTACGCTCCAAAATACAGGACCTCCATCCGCATTCACAATGTTAAGCGAATGACCTTTTCCGTCAGTCGATTCATACCAGTCACCAAAATAGTTAAAATCTAATATCGTCTGGTCAGAGGGGTCCCTTAAGATTAATTCTTCATAGTTATTATTGAGATTGCCACTGTATTCGCCAATGACTGGAACAGAATCGCCATACCGGGCTCTGAAAGCTCGTACTCTTTTTACAATAACAACTCTCTGTCCTGGCTGAATGGAAAAATTATTAAACCGGATCCGCACAGCACCCAATAATTCGTAATTGGACAGATCATGAACCTCTGAAGATATATTAAAGAGTTCGATGAATTCAAAATCATCATTCTCAATAAATCCAGCAGCCTTTTCTTCTTCAGTTGGAGGCCCAGGATTAAACATCAATTCGCTAATACGAATTGGTGAAATCGGCTGTGAGCGAGCTGCTCTTCCAGGAGATCCACCCCGTTCGGAACTTGGTTTCCAATGTGACTGCTGCCGCCATCGAAATAATTGCTCAAAGTTATTCCTTGTTTCAATGGATGACCCTATCCCGTCCGACTCAGGGAACCAATCTGGCGAATATCGAAAATCATGAATGAGCTCTTCCTCATTACTATATAATCGGATCCTCTCACCAGAATCATCGAGCTTACCGCCCTCAAAAAGACCAGTTATATCCAACTCTTCTCCATAACGCAAAGCAAATGCCCTAGCGTCAGCAGCCACTACCGCATATTCACCTGGGCTTAATAAATGCTGACCAAAGGTAAAATCAATAGCATCAGAAACACGATACCCCTCCAATTGAATCGATGAAAGGCCCACATTTTGAAACTCAATGAACTCAAAAGCATCATTATTATTGAATCCTTCTAACCTTTCATTTTCAGTCGGTTCGCTCGGGTTAAAATGGATTTCTGAAATTCTTAAGAGAGGTAATGGCGTCTCAAAATATCCAGGAGAACCATCTGACAATTTACTGGAACGCCAACCCTCTGCAAAGCTCCAGTCCAATAGTGGAGCATTATAATCAACCACAACAAGTGATCTCCCTTTACCATCAGTGGGAGGATGCCATGAATCGTTATACTCAAATTCTTGTATTATATTTCCATACTGACCAGACAATATAATGGTCTCTCCTGAATTACTTAGAGTCCCATTGTACTGACCAGCAACGTTGATACTATCTTTCCCATACCGTATCTCGAAAGCTTCAAGGTCATTGACAATGATGAGAGATTTTCCTGGATTCAGGACCCCAGAATCAAAAGTGAATTGAATCCCTTTTGTAAATTTAATACCGCTCAATTTAACGTCATTGGTTCCGACATTGGTCAACTCAATATACTCGAAAAAATCTCTATCTTCATAACCTTCACGCTTCTCATCTACAGATAATGAATCTGGATGATACATTATTTCGGTGACGCGAAGATCCTCAGCCCCATCCTCTACGAAGAAAACTGCATCTGTTAAAGCACTCCAGACATCATCTGTCTCATTATAGACTCTGGCCTTAATATTAACACTACTCGTGATCTTACGCTGATTATCTTCCACCGCATTCGCTGAGACGCCTCCGCCAACTAGTCTTGGGTCGGATCCATCATCAGTATAAAAAATTAGACCACTGCCAGAGGGTTCACTGAATGTTAAAATGAAACCAGATTCAACATTTCCTCCATATTGTGAAAAGACAGGAGCCTCAACCGTTGGATAAAGACTCTCACGTTTCAATTGAGAAAGAAGGACCTCAGTCCGTCTAGGAAAAAAATCCGTTAGCAAACGGTCCCTTTCCATCATCCATGTTAAGCGAGTGTATGGTATCTTATCAGGATTGCGGTTATCTCCCCAACGGGCTGATTCTCCAACAATGGCTCGATCAATCTCAGTATAACGCAATTCATAAATGGAAGAAGCCACTTCAGGAGTAAGGACTCCATCATTAAACATTAAATAATGGACCCTATCGGCAAACTTGAGACGATATTCGCTATTTGCACGGAGTCGCTGATGGATATGTGTCGGTGATCCTGGATCATTTGCACCAGTCACATCATCAGTGACCTGCTGAAATGTCTTTTCTGCATCCCAATTATGAAAGACCCATAACTTTTCCGGATCGACGCGATTATAACTAGCGTTCCAGTTCTGATAAGCCCAATCCGCATTGCCGGCATAAAAATTAATGAGCATATAATCAATGAATTGATCAAGATCTAGTAACCTGAGAACGGCCTTATAATTTTCTTCAATACTAAGATCAGCACCAACCGCACTCAGAAGATCCTCATAACTCTTGTTGTTACCAGCAACAACATTATTAGAACGGTGCCTCAATATGTCATAGTCACTTTTCTTTCCACCACGATAGGCAACCACAAATTCCTCATCTACAAATTCATGCAACCAATACATCCCCCAATACAATCCGTTTAGGTAAAGGTGAGCATAATTACCTCTTGGTGCAATTCCTCCTGCAGCATTCTGAAGGTCACCAACAAGCTGATCACGAATGTATTGTGCACGCAATTGCTGATCAGGATTAGGGTGAGTCCAGGACTGCTGGTTAGTTGCATCAAGAATTACAGTATTAATATTATCAGTTGCCTCATTACCGAACAATGGATAATCCAACTCAGAAGGACCATAAGGAGGCTTAAATTTTAGCCTCATGGAAAGCTTGTCTGTTTTCCATCGGTCCGTACTCGTAGCACCCTGGATTTCTAGGGAACAATCAATTTGAAATCCTGTTGATCCGTCAGGAAGAATCAATTCAGCAGATACAACCCTCTCAAATCCCTTACCAATAGGATATATGCCACGGGTCTGAATCACATTATTATCAGCATCGATCTGGACTGGCGTTGAAGAAAATAAATCATCAGGATCCAAAGAAACTGCAAGAGTAGGAATGGATCGCATGTCCTCTTTTATAGTAGTAATATATTTTGGATCATTCACAATGTCCTGATCCATTTCATAATCACCGGCATAGGATCCGGGTTTTAAATCCCCAGGAACAGTATCAAAGCGTCCGAATGATCCCCAGTTTAACGGCATGCCTTTTCCAGTCTGACGAATGACATCTTCAAGAAAAATGTAGGTATGAGTATCCACATCTGTCGGGTCATGACCATCCTTATAAGCCGCAGCACGAATAACCGTCGTCTTTTTCAATACCAAAGGACCCGTATAATCTTTTCCATTAACTGGGCTTGGAAAACTCCCATCTGTCGTATAGCGAATTTGAGCTCGAGGAGTAGCTGAAGAAATATTCAAAACAAAAGGTTCCACAAAGAATCCTCTATCCACGCTAAACTTCGTATCCTTAACTTGAGCTGACCATGAACAAATCAACCCCATTCTGAAAACGTAAAGAATCCCCACTACCCTTAATGGCCAAAAAATTCTGGTTTCAAGTCTCTTAAACATCAGTTGATAAGAAAAAGATTCTGTATGCCTACTTTAATCCCTAATTCGCAAACACCTAAAAAAACTAATTACTTTTGTTTCATGAAAGAAAAGGAAGTATTGAACTGGCAAAATATACTCAATCGCATCAATCTCTATCCTATCTAAATGAAATTATTTTCACTCGTTCTAATCTATTCCATCCAATCATTATTTACCTGTCTGGCAGATGAATCTAAAGCTGTTTATAAAAACTTAGATGCTGTCAAAACCAAGGCGATTATTGCCAAATTTACAAAAGAAAAGAAAACCCTTCTGATCTTAGATGTTCGGACAAAAGAAGAATACGATAAAGAACACTTTCCAAAAGCCAAGTTAATCAACTTCTTCGGAGCCGATTTCGAAAAGAAGCTCAAGGAACTTGATAAGAACAAAGCCTATCTTCTACATTGTCAGTCTGGAGGCAGGAGTAGAGGAGCCCTCAAAAAAATGCAAGAACTAGGATTTAAAGAAGTGTACCATCTAGATGGTGGCATTTTAGCTTGGAAAAAATCTGGAGGCGAGCTGACGGATTAGTTCCTTGCTCATATCATTAAAAATTTTCACATAGGGGTCCCCACCAATGATCATTCGCCAAGTACCAGTTCACCGTTTCATTTAAGCCATCATCCAGCTCAATAGAAGAGTTCCAACCAAGCTCGTTTCGAATCTTTGTAGAATTTAAACTGTAGCGAAAATCATGGCCGGCCCGGTCATTAACAAATTGAATTTGTTCAGAATGTGGAGAGCGGTCAGAGAACTTAGAATCCAACATTTCACATATCATCTGAACTAGAGAAAGATTCGTAATTTCTTGCCCACTACCAATGTTATAAGTGTGGCCAACTTCTCCATCAGACAAGACTCTCATCAATGCCTCAACTAAATCATTAATGTGAAGCCATTCACGGATGTTCTGTCCGTTCCCGTAAATAGGTATCATTTCTTTTCTCGCTCCATTAATAATAGCCTTTGGAATAAGTTTTTCAGGGAACTGGTACTGTCCATATACATTTGAACAGTTGGTCCTCAGGACTGGAAGACCATACGTTATATGCCAAGCATTCACCAAATGATCACTGGCTGCTTTTGAAGCAGAATAGGGACTGCTCGGCCTATAAGGTGAATCTTCACTGAAGGATCCCGTATCATCAAGCTGACCATACACTTCATCAGTGGAAACATGAATGAGCCTAAATGCCTCATCGTTTCCTCTCTTTTCCCAATAATGGAGCGCGGATTCTAAAAGCGAATACGTTCCATTCACGTTCGTCGTAATAAATTCACTCGAGAATTTAATGGACCGGTCAACGTGAGTCTCTGCCGCCAAATGAATGATGCTATCAGGCTTATACTTATCTAATATTTCGCAAAATCTTCCTCCGTCCCTAATATCAGCCCTTTCAAAGAAGTACAAAGAATCATCAGATATACTGGAAAGATTATCCGAATTCCCTGCATATGTCATAGCATCAACATTGATGACAAAATGACCCAAACCAATCGCGTTACGGACCAGAGCTGATCCTATAAATCCTGAACCTCCTGTAATCAGTAATTTCACATGAGTCAATAAAGGAATCCTACTCAGATTTAAACTGGTATGAACCTAGATTTTTTCTTGGGAGGTTTCTTTTTATTGTTATTTTTCTCTGTACTCCAACGTTCAACGCGTATCCCCGATCCTTTTAAAAGTTGAATGAGACCCTTCTCTCCCACTAAATGAGCGGCACCAACGATAACCATAATGTCTTTGTCTCCTTTCATATACTCATTAATCTTCTTAACCCAATTCTCATTTCGATTATCCAGCAATTCCTTTCGAAACTGAGGTGAACCTGACATTGAATCATTAATCATCTTTTCAAGAGTCACATCATCACCTTCCCTCCAAGCTTTAACCATCTTTGGGAAATCTGTTTCAACATTAGCCATATCCTTCAATGTAGATCCCAGCATTTTTTCCTGCTCTTCCTTATTAAGCTTGGCAAAAAGACCAATCTGGAACTCAGTCGTTTCCAAACCTCTCACAGTCTTCCCGTCCTTCACTGCACGCTCTTCAAAAAAAGTATCAACTCCCAGTTCTGGTCTTCCACCCATTTTCATAATTTCTGTGATTGATATTGTCATACCAGCCATCCAGGGCCTAAACCCATCCATCGCGGTAGGTGGTAATCCTGCACCCTCGAGATACTTTCCAAGTTCAGCATACATCTCAGGGGATAAATCGTCGCTTATCTTTCTACCTTTCCCGTACATGCCCTTCTCGAGAGCTAGAGTGTCCGATTCAGGATCCTCATTCGTTGCTATTTCCAATACCAGATCATCTACGGCTCTATAAGCAGCCTCAAAAGCTGGATGCAATGGATGATCATCTTCGCTCAGTATGTGTATAGAACCTGCAAGATAAATGGATGGGCCAGAATCATCCCCAGTAACTTTCCACAAACTGGTCGTTTCAGCTGAATGCGCTATAACAGCACAAAGAATTGAAAAGCTTAAAAATAATAAAAGCTGAAATGGTTTTTTATGACCACCTAAATTTAATGCGCGCATTACTTAAAGTTCCTGAAAACAGTGAACCTGTAAATTGAAAAACGCTTACTTTGCAATCAATAAAAAGGAGCCCTAGAAAGGATCAGAGACTCTTTCGGCGAGTCTTAACGCTAATCTGCGCTAATGACCTAGCTACTACAGCCTGAAGGGCATCATATTGCTCATCCTCTTCAGTGACATTTTCGAGCGCATCCTTCGCCCGTTGCATCGCTTCTTCAGCTGCGTCCACGTCAATATCATCCTCTTCAGAAACGATCCAATCAGTGAGAACAGAAATCTTATCCTGAGCAATTTCCACATATCCAGGACCGAGGGCCAATTCAATCATTTCGCTGTTCTTATCAACTTTATAAAAGAGGTCATCATCCCACTCATCTTTAATCATTGTAACCAGAGGAGCGTGTCCCGGCAAAGGTCCCATATGTCCTTGATGTCCTGGAATATCAACATATTCCACTTCACCGGAAAAGTATTCCTTCTCTGGAGTAATTATTTCAAGTTTCATGGAAATGAATTTTTTATATCCGATGATCTTCTTAACCTTTATCGACAGAATCGATTCCTGCTTTCATGTAGAAGTTATCCTCATGCACTTCATCATGATTACCGTCTAATATCTCCTTGAAGCCTTTGACTGTATCTTCAACAGAAACGTAAACCCCAGGGGAACCTGTAAACACTTCGGCCACGTGGAACGGCTGAGATAGGAACTTCTGAATTTTACGAGCCCGGGCAACAGTGAGTTTATCTTCGGGACTCAATTCATCCATACCAAGGATAGCAATAATGTCCTGCAGGTCATTGTACTTCTGGAGCACCTGTTGAACGCCTCGTGCCACTTCGTAGTGCTCTTCTCCAACGATCTCAGGTGCAAGAGCCAATGAAGTTGAAGCAAGCGGGTCAACGGCAGGATAAATTCCAAGCTCAGCTAACTTACGCTCAAGAACCACAGTAGCATCCAAGTGAGCAAAAGTATTCGCTGGCGCAGGGTCCGTCAGGTCATCGGCCGGCACATAGACTGCCTGGAAAGATGTGATGGATCCTTTAGTCGTTGAGGTGATTCGTTCCTGTAGTTGAGCCATTTCAGCTGCGAGTGTCGGCTGATAACCAACAGCAGATGGAGTCCTGCCCAGTAGAGCAGAAACTTCTGATCCTGCCTGAGAGAAACGGAAAACATTATCTACAAAGAGAAGAACGTCCTGGTTCTGCTCATCACGGAAGAACTCCGCCATAGCAAGAGCTGACAGAGCAACACGGAGTCGGGCCCCAGGAGGCTCGTTCATCTGGCCATAGACTAGCGCCACTTTTGATTCGGCAAGGTTATCCTGATTAATAACACCAGCCTCAGACATTTCCCAGTACAGGTCATTTCCTTCACGGGTCCGCTCACCAACACCTGCAAAGAGAGAGTAACCTCCATGGTTCTTAGCAATGTTATTAATAAGCTCCATAATAACAACGGTCTTACCAACACCTGCGCCTCCGAACGCTCCAACCTTACCTCCCTTAGTGAAGGGACAAATAAGATCAATGACCTTGATTCCCGTCTCAAGGATAGTTGCAGATGTGTCCTGCTCAGTAAGAGCTGGAGCGGGTCGGTGAATCGGATAACGCTTTTCTGTATTAACGTCCCCACGTTCATCTACAGGATCACCTGTCACGTTGAAGATACGGCCTAGGACCTCGTCACCCACAGGAACCGAAATAGCAGCCCCGGTGTCTGAAATTTCCATTCCTCTCTTGAGACCTTCCGAAGAAGACATTGCCACTGCGCGGACCCAACCATCACCTAAGTGCTGCTGGACTTCCAGGATCAGTTTGTTGGGTTTGCCATACACTTCGTAATTTATCTCCAAAGCATTATAGATTTTAGGCAAGCTCTCAGCCTTAGAGAAATCGGCATCGACGACGGGGCCAATGACTTGGACGATGGTTCCTTTATTATCGCTCATTTTATTTAAATTTATTTGTTGTCTATAGCTGTGGTTAAATTATTCGAGAGCCATCTGCGCAGTAGTGATCTCAAGAAGTTCACTGGTAATAGCAGCTTGGCGGACTTTGTTATAAAGAAGAGTCAAATCATCAATCATCTCCTTCGCATTATCGGTTGCACTTTTCATGGCAACCATCCTCGAAGAGTGCTCAGAAGCACGAGCCTCGAGGACCATTTGATATAATTGATAATTGAGGTAATGCGGCAATATCATTGCGAAAACTTTTTCTGCATTAGGCTCAAAAATGTATCCTGCTTCAGGGACCTGATCGTAAACATCACTCAGGTCATCACCCTTACTCATACCCTCAAAGTCCTTCTTTTCAGTGATGCTAGAAGGATCGACCGGTAACAGTGTCTTCACCCAGGGCCTCTGACTGATGGTATTAATAAAATTCGTAAAAGCAACTTTGACTCTGTCCACTTCGCCTGATTCAAACTTTCGGATAACAAAGTTCGTCACCGCTTTGACTTCCTTGAAAATGACTGGATCACTAACTGTAAAATCAGCCAAGAGGTCTTTCTTCGAACGGGCCAGAGTTCCCTTTCCCTTATTACCGATAGTGACAAAAGAAGTGATATCCGATTGCTCTTCCATCACGAGCCTCATGAGGTTCGTATTTAATCCACCGCAAAGACCCTTGTCGGTAGAAATTACTATGAATAGTTCACGGTTAACCTCACGAACATTCATCAAGGGACTAGCATCGAGTTCTCCTTCATCCAGTGCAAGATGCATCAGCATCTTGTTTAATTCCTCAGCATAACGCCTACCAGAGAGGGCCTGGTCCTGTGCCTTCTTCATCTTGGAAGAAGCCACCAGTTCCATCGCCTTGGTGATTTGGGCAGTGCTTTTTACCGACTTAATGCGTCGGCGGATGTCACGAGTATTAGCCACAATTTAAATGTTCAATGAATTCTATGCGCTGTATGTTGTCTTAAAGTCTTGGATAGCTGACTTGAGTTCGTCAACAATTTCATCTGATAGGACCTGCTCCTCACGGATCTTAGCCATCACAGATTCTTTACGGGTTGTCAGGTATTCCTCCATCTTCGCCTGAAAATCTTTGACCTTCTCTACTGGAATATCATCAATATAACCATTTTGCATGGCAAAGAGTGTTGCTACCTGAACTTCAAGAGATTGAGGAGCAGAGAGCTTCTGTTTGAAGAGTTCCACGATTCTGTTACCACGATCAAGGAGGGCCTTCGTCTGTTCATCAAGGTCCGAACCAAACTGAGCAAATGCTTGCTTTTCCCGGAACTGAGCCAAGTCGAGCTTGGTCGTTCCTGAAACTTTTTTCATAGCCTTGGTCTGTGCTGCAGACCCTACTCTGGACACTGAAAGACCAACGGAAATGGCTGGCCGTATTCCCTGAAGGAAGAGATCCGTCTCGAGGAAGATCTGGCCATCCGTAATCGAAATAACATTCGTCGGAATATAGGCAGAAACGTCACCGGCCTGAGTTTCAATAATAGGCAATGCGGTCAGTGACCCATCACCATTCTTCTCATTGAGTCGAGCTGAACGCTCAAGTAAACGGCTATGCAGATAAAACACGTCACCAGGATAAGCCTCACGTCCTGAAGGACGGCGCAAAACAAGAGAAACTTGTCGGTATGCCACGGCGTGCTTGGAAAGGTCATCAAAAACAATGAGCGCATCCATTCCATTATCCATGAACCACTCACCCATAGAAGCTCCGGCATATGCAGAAAGGAATTGGTTCGTTGCTGAATCAGATGAAGAAGCCACAACAATCGTTGTGTATTCTAGGGCTCCGGCCGCCTCTAATGTGGAAATGATACGAGCAACACTGGACCGCTTCTGACCAATGGCCACATAGATTGAATAGACCGGGCGAAAATCCTTTGTGTTGTTTTCCTCGGCAGCTCTGTTCTGCTTCGCCTGAGAAATAATCGTATCGATTGCAATGGTTGTTTTTCCTGTCTGACGGTCCCCAATGATGAGCTCCCTCTGACCCCTTCCGATCGGAATCATAGCATCTACCGCTGCAATTCCTGTCTGCAGAGGCTGACTAACTGATTTCCGGGGAATAATTCCTGGGGCAATCTTCTCTACTGGGTAATTTTCTTTGGCAGTAATTTCGCCTTTCCCATCTATGGGCTGGCCCAAAGCATTAACGACACGGCCTAATAGCTCCTTACCTACAGGGACCTGTAAAAGTTTTCCTGTAGTCTTCACTTCATCGCCTTCTTTAATATCGAGACCTTCACCGAGAAGGATGCAACCGACTTCGGTCTCCTCCAAGTTCAGAGCCAGACCATAAAGACCACCGGGAAATTCAATCATCTCATTGAGCATGACATCACTGAGCCCTTCGACTTTAGCGACTCCGTCACCGATTTGGCGCACGACTCCGACATTTGATTTAGTGACTGCCGTTTTAAGTTCGGCAATTTGTGTTTCGAGTTCCTGTAGGATATTGCTCATTTGAGTTTCCTCTTTGTTTAGTTCTTTTGAATTAGTTAAAGTTTATTTTTAAGTTCCGTGAGTCGAGCCTTGACGCTACCGTCCCAGACATCGCTGCCGACTTTGACTCTCATTCCACCGAGTAGGTCCGGATTGACCTTGAATTCAGCAGTTAAAGTACTGCCATACTTGCGGCGTAAATCTTCTATCACGGCATTGCCTGCCTGCGCTCCGAGTTCAGTCGCAGTCTCAATAACTGCCTGACGCTGCTCCACGTCCAAACGAACGAGCCTGCCAAATTCCTGAAGAATGGCAAGGTAGCCGCGAGGCTTTGCCTCAGAAACCTTAGCAGTTATCTCTTTGATCCGATCATGATCCAAGATTCCGTCCTTGTGGCTGAGACGGAGAAGCTGTCGCGCGGAGCGAGCTGCATCTTTGGTGACCTTCATTGCTTAGTAATTAAAATAGATGATAAATGTTTTTATAATGAGACCTGCGAAGACGTTTCTTCATTAATTTTCGCCTGGTCATCATCATTGAGGATCTTTCCTGTGACCTTAGTAGTGGTATCAATGATGAGTCTGCCCACATCACGCTTTAATTCAGCGCGAAGTTGCTCTTGTTCCAATGCGCCTGCCTCATGAGCCTTGGCAACAATGGCAGAAGCTTCCTTCGTAGCCTCTTCTCTTTTCTTTTCCGCTAAGACCTCAGCACTTTCTCTGGCCTCACCAATCAAAAGCTCGGCCTTGGAATTTGCCTCAGAAATAACTTCCCCCTTCTTGACTTCAGCGTCTTCAAGGTCCTTGGCTATTTTTTTGAGGTTCTCCTCGCCCTCCGCGATCCGTGCTTTGCGCTCATCTAGGATTTGCCGAACAGGCCCAAAGGCAAATTTTCTCAGAACCAAAAAGACAATTAGAAAAAGAATGACCTGGGCAAATAATTTCGTCCAATGCACACCTAAAGTTTCCAGAATACTCCCAGAACCTTCTTCCGATCCTTCGGCAGAAGCGAGCATTACTATGGACTGATTAATAAAGTTCATCGCAAGGTCAGGTTATAATTTTTAATTTTCTTAGTTCTTTGTATCTGGTCCGCCGCACTTTGAAGTGCGACGGACCTATTTAAAATACAAATTTTAATTGCCTTGGAAAGCAAGGATCAAACCGTAAATCGCAATCGCTTCCGCAAGAGCCATCCCAACAATCGAAATGGTTAAAATCTTACCGAATGCGCCTGGATTACGCCCAACTGCTTGCGCTGCACCGAGTCCCACAAGACCAACACCAATTCCGGCACCTGTTCCTGCTAAACCCAAACTCACTGAGCCTGTCAGCTCTGCTAATAGTGGTAATAGTTCCATTGTCATTTTATTATTATTTTTTACTTATGTTTTATTATTTTTGGACGTTACCCACTGACACGCATGGTCACAACGCCAAGATTGATTTAAAATTTAATGGTCTTCCTCCCCATGACTCGTAGAAAGTTGAATATAAACAGCACAAAGAAGTGCAAATACCATAGCCTGCAAGACGCCTACCAGAAGCTCCATGAAATAAAACGGCAACGGTAAAATGATAGCACAAATGAACTCAACGATAGGACCCATTCCAAATTTTTCTCCCATAGCACCCATCAAATGGAGCAGGTTCTCACCTGCAAAAACATTACCAAAGAGCCTCAAAGAAAGTGATACCGGCCTTAAGCAAATTGAGACTATTTCGATTGCTCCAACAAACATAAAAATGGGTGCCAAGACATAGCGCATTGCCCCGATCACATCACCAGGCGCCGCGAATGTATGTTTAATGAAGCCCCAAACTCCAGTCTCCTTAATGGTAAGGTAAAACCAAAGGAGCATGAAACAGATAGCCATTCCCAAAGTTTGATTCACATCGGCCGTGGCCGGACGCAGAATCGGCTTAAAATGTCCTGAAGAGTCCTCGAACCCAATCGTTCCAACACCAGGCAACAAACCAAACCAGTTCGCAACTAAGACGTAAATAAATATAGTCGCCAATAGACCAAAGCACTTAGGAGCCACTTTCGGACCAACGATCTGCTCGACCTGGCTATAAAGGAACTCGACAATGTACTCGAAAAAATTCTGAAATCCGGATGGGATCCGCTCCACTTTCTTTGTTGCCTTACGAGCTGACCACAACACAAGTAACACAACAATACTGGCCACAAAGAGTGAATTGGTTAAAAAAGGCAAGAACGGCAAGAGGGGCTCTGCCGTCATCGAAACCTCTCCAAGCAGGGAAAACGAGCTTAGATCGAATAGGCTAGAGGAGTCTGGCACAACTTTAATCATTTAATTGCGTTCTTCTATGATCCAGTACAGGACTTTTGCTTATGAGTGGCAACCCATATCCAAACCACAGACGCGGTCGCATTAAATCACTTATCACTTTTTTTTCAAAGCCAATTTACATAATTTTTTTCCTCTTTTTAGGGAATGTGAAATGCAGAGGAATCTTAAGGAAAATCACAAATCATGCTCATTCCTTATTTTGTAATGACAATCCAACGCTCAAATATGGACATATCGTGCATTAAGACCATTAATTGTGGGGAGTTTCAGAAGAAAATCCTGATTTTTCGCAGATTATTTCTCCTACCAACCTCTCAATAAAGGACTACAATAGTTCCCTCAAACCCTTACTATGCGCATACTTGTCACTGGAGGAGCCGGTTTCTTAGGCTCACATCTCTGCGACCGACTCATCGACAACGATGATGAGGTTATCTGCGTGGATAATTTCTTTACCGGCAGAAAGGAAAATATCGCCCACCTTGTGCCCAATCCCAAATTTGAAGTAGTCGAGCATGATGTGATCGAACCTTTCGAATTTGAAGTGGATCAGATCTATAATTTGGCCTGTCCCGCCTCACCGCCCCATTATCAATTCAATCCGATAAGAACCATTAAAACCTCCATCATGGGGGCCATGAATTCTCTGGGGCTGGCAAAAAGAGTCGATGCTAGGGTCTTACAAGCTTCCACATCAGAAGTTTATGGTGACCCTGAAGTTCATCCTCAACCTGAAACTTACAAAGGAAGCGTCAATCCTATTGGGATACGGGCCTGCTATGATGAAGGAAAAAGATGCGCCGAAACGTTGTTCTTTGACTATTACCGGGAAAACAAAGTCGATATTCGGGTAGCCAGGATCTTTAATACTTATGGCCCACGAATGCTTCCAGATGATGGCAGGGTCGTTTCCAATTTTATTGTACAGGCCCTAAAAGAAGAAAATATCACCATCTATGGGAATGGAGAACAGACCCGTTCCTTCTGCTACGTTGATGACTTAGTCGAAGGGCTCATCAGGCTCATGAATCAAACCGATCAGACCGGACCCATTAACATAGGCAACCCGGGAGAATTCACTATCCTTGAATTAGCTGAACAAATACTGGAAAAAACACAGAGTAAATCCAAGATCACCTTTCATCCTCTCCCGGGAGACGATCCGCTTCAGAGGCAGCCTGATATTGCATTGGCGAAAAAAGCACTGGACTGGGAACCAAAGATCGCACTTGCGGAAGGCTTACAGAAAACAATCAATTACTTTAAAGAAGAGCTCAATTCACATTGAGAATCATTCAATTCGCTTGTAATTAATCATATAACTAAATCACTTTACCCATTTCCATCAAAGGAATGGCAACTAAAATACATAAAATATGCTGCGTTGGTGCCGGTTACGTCGGCGGACCAACCATGGCAATGATTGCCAATAAGTGCCCGGACATCCGAATCGATGTCGTTGATATCAATGAACAGAGAATCGCTGAATGGAACTCAGAAAAATTGCCCATCTATGAACCTGGGCTTTCGGATCTGGTCGCTGAAGCGCGGGGACGTAATCTTTTCTTTTCTACTGAAACAGAAAGGGCAATCAGAGAAGCAGACATTATCTTTATTTCGGTAAACACTCCAACTAAGACATATGGTCAGGGAGCTCACCGGGCCGCAGATTTGCGTTATGTCGAATCAGTCTCAAGAACCATCGCAGAGAATGCCGAAGAACCTAAAATTGTCGTGGAGAAGAGCACAATTCCTGTCCGAACTGCCGAAGCTATCAGAGCAGTCTTCGATGCAAGTGACACCGAACATCACCACGAAGTCTTATCGAACCCGGAATTCTTGGCAGAAGGAACCGCTATATCGGACCTCGAAAGTCCTGACAGGATCCTGATAGGAGGAGAACAGACCCCGGGCGGCCTAGAAGCAATCAATCAATTAGCTGATATTTATAATCACTGGATCCCTGAAGAAAGAATCATCAAAACAAATCTCTGGTCATCCGAGCTATCAAAACTTGTGGCGAATGCTTTCTTGGCTCAGAGAGTATCTTCCATCAATAGCATCTCCGCACTTTGTGAGAAGACAGGAGCGGACGTGGATGAAGTAGCGAAGGCCATCGGTTCAGATTCTAGGATTGGTCCAAAATTTTTGAAAGCATCCATAGGGTTTGGAGGATCATGCTTCGAAAAAGATATATTGAACCTCGTTTATCTATGCGAACACTTCGGACTGCCCGAACCTGCCCAATACTGGGAATCTGTATTGCAAATGAATGATTGGCAAAAACAGCGGTTCGCAGATCAAATCGTTGATTCATTTTTTAACACTATTAATGACAAAGTCATTTCAATCCTAGGTTTTGCTTTTAAAAAAGACACCAATGATACGCGCAAATCGCCAGCCATTGATGTTTGCAAACGCCTCCTTGAAGAAAAAGCAACGCTGAAAAT
>Ga0163108_10001405_pt1 | contig 17648 bp, 33 predicted proteins | sample Fk1155metaG_FD_109644 | JGI IMG/M metagenome (GOLD analysis project Ga0163108, IMG submission 109644) | Marine microbial communities from the Central Pacific Ocean - Fk160115 155m metaG | ecosystem: Environmental > Aquatic > Marine > Oceanic > Photic zone | place: The Central Pacific Ocean...
TCCAACCCACCCCGCCTACGACTGAAGTCACGTTCAGAGGTCATCTAACTCTCCACGCCGCCCTTAGCTTTTTTAGTATCATGTTCTTTATATCCATCTTAAACGTATTAAGTAGTGAGACCAACCTCCTGTACTCAACCCCAGTCAAAGTACCCTTAGACCGATTGCATGGGAAGCAAACGAAGTCGTAGTTAGTGGGGTCCTCCTTTCCCCCACGCTGTAATGGATGACAGTGATCTAAAGAGATATTAGTTGGGTCTAGCTTCTCCTTACAATACTTGCATTTAGTCGGAAACTCATGGTCCTGTGGTATTTTGAATTCACCTCCCCTCTTCTTTATTCCGTAGTTCCAATTCCGTATCTTCTTCTTCCAAGTCATTGGCACTTTCGATTGCCTTTTCTTTCTTCGGTAGCCCATTAAATCTCCGATTCATTTCTCCGTGCAGTCTTTCCAACCCTTTAATCCTGTACTTTAGTTCGGCTGATACCATAAGAGCAGCTTCCTGCGTTTCTATTAGGTTGTCAGGACTCGAAGATATAAGGGCATACATCTCCAATAAATTAGCTAGCTGTAGAATCGTCATGGATTCATGCCCCGTATTCGTGTAGCTCATACAGTTTGCACCTCCATAATCTTGGAAGGATAGAAATTCGTCCCGTCATGTATACGTATCTGCTGGACATGGAAGTGCCCAGTAGATGAGTAGTACACCAACGAGACCCCATGCTGCCAGTTGTTGTACTTGTTAAACTCTACGTCCAACCTCTGTAAACAACCATTTCCCCACGCACCCTGCTGCTTACCCCTTAGGGTACGTGAGGAGTGGTTGCTTATTCTATGGAAGTGGCCGAAGATTATGTTGTCCTTGCACTTGTCGTAGATAGTACTGGCGGGGTTTCTCATTCCCCATCCACCGGGCCAGTTATCTCCATGAGCATAGTTTAACTTGCCAATCCTAATGATGGCATTGTGCTTGTGCATCTTGATCTTAAGTGCCTTACACTTAAGCAAGGTGCCAAGGTCGAGAAAACCTTTAAGCTCAGGTGCCTTGTGCATTATGTATTTGTCCAACCTATTCTCGTGGTTCCCCGGTAGGAAGTCGAGCTGCGCTTTAGGGAACGTGTCTCTAAGCTCAACTAATTTATCGTGAGCGTATGATATATCATTTAAGGTCTTCTCATGTGTGACCTTCTTCTTAGCGAAGCTAGATACATCATCGAGATCTAGTATGTCCCCGCCTAGAACGACCCTACTCGGGCGTACACCCGAGAGGATCTTCAAGGCTTTCTTGTACGCTTTAGCGTCTTCCGATGGGAAGTGGACGTCAGAGATATAGGCCACGATATGCTCAGGCTTTACTTCCTTTGCCTTTTTCATACATCCTCCTATTCAGCTACTGGGTCCTCAGTTGTATTCTCAGGGGTAGGCAGTGCCGCTATATCAAGCGCACTGATTTTGAACTCTCCCCTGTAAATCAGTTCCAGAATCCCCCTCACCCCCATTTGCTTCATCGTCTCGTGTTCCATCGACATTATCTGATCCGTTTCCTCCTTTGGTAGCTCCACTACCAGACTTAGCTGGTATAGATTTGTTCCCACGGTGGCTTCCTCCATTGTTAGACTCCTTCCAGTTAGTAATTCTGAGTGTCTCTGGATTAATCTTAAGTGATACATTTACTTGTGGGGGTCCTAACTTATTCTTAGCTATGTCAACCTCGTATAGTAGCGGGTCCTTCTTCTCGTTCCTCGTATCTCTCCAAGGCCAGTACAGCATCATGATTACATCAGCATAGTTCTCGATGTCACCGGACTCCTTAAGGTCCTCCATAGCAGGCTTCCTTCCCTTCTCGTTCTCCATTCTACGGGAGACCTGAGATAGTAGTATGCCCGCCGCATTACAATCGATTGCTATATCGCCAAAGTCACTAGCTGCTCTACCTACTTCGCTTGCCTTAGTTCCCTGCTTACCGTTGCAGTACCTAGCTGCATACTTTTGCAGGTAGTCCAAGATCACAATATCTGGTCCAAACTTCTCCGCTATACTTTTAAGCAGTGGTAGTGGAGTTGCCCCCACTATCTTGAGTCTCCCCTCCCATCGTTTGAGGTCGTTTAGAGACTCCTTCGCAGCGTTAAAGTTCTCCTCTGATATTTGATCTGGCTTAAGGAACCATCCTAGCGGTAAGTTTCCGTCTATAGCCGCCAGCCTTAGAGATACCTGATCGGGGTTTTCTAGAACACACATGAGTACCTTCTTCCCTGAGTTCAGGGCATTCACTACTAGGTTACTCGCAACCGTTGTCTTACCTTGGGATGTCTTAGCCCCCAGTACGTAGGTGGTCTTCCTCCTTAGCCCACCTATATTACGGTCTATTTCTTCCCAGCCCCACGACATTTCTCTTCCAGTATTTCGGACCCCTTCAAGAACATCCGACCCGTCCTTGATAATATCTTGGACGTCCTTTCCAGGGTCTCTACCCACAGACCTCTTGATAGTATCCGCAAGTTTGTAAATCTCGTCTTCGCTTTCGTCCTCTTCGATGGCTTGTAGTATTTTGTTAGCTGTTTCAGCTTGGGTTCTTTGCACGTATTTTCTATTAACCACCTTAGTATACGCCAACCAAGACGCGGTGTTTGGTACCGTTTCGACGAGTCCCGCAAGAAATTCAACGCCTCCAATAGAGTCAATTTCAGAACCGATAGAGTCCTTTAGTGTAACAAGGTCCACTAATTTATCTCTATCCCACACTTTGTTTAGATGCTTAAATACTAGCCTAGTAGATTCCATGAAAAACGACTCCTCGTTCAGCTCACATAGTACCTCTGGAATGATCTCATTCTTCAGTACCATGCACCCCAGTAAGCCTAGCTCCGACTCCCTAGAGTAGAGAGTGGAGCTGGCTTCTGAGGTAGCCGAACTAGAGGAAGGTGAAATCAAAGGCTTTTTCCTCTTCGGCATACACTTCCTCCTATTCGCTCGTTACTTGTTCCGTCTTTTCATTAAATATCAACTCACCATCAGGTGACTCGCGCCAGCTATGCGTACCATCAATCACACCCTGTAGTACGGAGATGGCGTGCTCTGCGTTGTCATATGTTAGAGTCCCGTATCTCTTCTGAACATGATTCTTCCATACACTGTCGTCCGTATCAAGTCCAATTTGATTAGCGAGACTTCTTACTCGTCCCTCCTGAGCAGGATTAGCAGCCTTACTATTTGCTGGGGGACTTGCCGGGGGGTTTAGTAGATTCTTTACCCCCTCTTGAATCTCAGACAACGTAGACAGTGCCTTCTTAACGGTGAGCCCATTAACTACGAGGTCTTTGACATAGGATGTATACATATCAACCCTTCTATCCTCGTTGTTCGCTCCCTTATATTTGGAAGGACCACTGCTATTGCTAGACTGTGCGGTAGCACCACCCCCTCCTGACGGGGCTCCAGCATGTACCTTCTTTAGGCACAGGAACGGTTTACCAGGGTCTCCCTGATCGGCGTAGTCTACTGTAATCGTGTCACCTTGTTTGTACCCGTTGAGCCACTTAACCCCCCAAGCAAACGCCCATATAGTCTCCTCAACATCGTTAAGACCTAGCTTAACCATGTCTTTGCCTGTCTTCGTCATGCCCTCCTTCATATAAACGATGGTAGAGGTTACAGTTTGTACACTCATTAGTCCTCCTTGATGTCATCAATACTAAAACTGTCATCCATAGAAACTTTGAATGCCCTTACGCCCGCCCCCACTTTTACGGGCTTATATTCTTTCCAACACTTTAATACATAGGAACAATAGTTACACTCAAACGGTAGACGACCCTTCTCATCTGGCTCGTACTCTCTATCTAGTTCCGTCTTACCTCCACGATTAAATGCTAATATTCTTTTATACCTGTCAAAGATTTCTTTTAGTAACTCCTCGTCCCTCTCGTAAGCTACGAATGTGAAGTCCCCGTTGCTCTTGTTCTTTAGCATAAATAGGCAGGATGTTATATCGAGCGCAGCCATATACGCAGTTGCCTGTGCCAAGTAATCTTTTGATATCTTACCTCCCTTGCTGTAGTTATATGAGTATTGACTCATAGTTTTAACCTCTAGCAACGTATGTCTGGGCCATTCCTTGTGCTCTGAACAGTCACATATTTTTGTTATTAGCCCATCGATGTGGCCAGCTATCTTGGTGCCAGAGACATTAAGGTACACCGTATCCTCTTCCTTGACAAGTCTAAAATGAGTCCTAGTACGGAACGCCTTACGCATATACTTACGCAGTTGGTCGTGCCCATAGTCTCCATCGTCCAGAGTTATCCTAGACCTCCACCCCCAGGGTTCCTCTTTAGCCCCTAGTATTTTATACTGGGCTATTCTTTGGCATTTACCTGCCGACGATAGACTAAGGTTAGGTCTCTTTTTTCTGGGCTTTCTACGCAGTAGTTTATCAAGTGTGTCCGTCATTAGCCCATGTATATGAGACCCAAGTTCCGATATAGGACCCAACATCTAGCTAAACCCCCCCTCTTCTTTGTGTTGTTTTGTAAGTAACTCGTGGATTTTCTCTGGGCCTAAGCCGTTAAATAGCGGGGTCCCCACTACTCTGAAGGCTATCTTCCATAGCTGGGAGTCTATAGTCCTATCTCCACCATCTTCAGTGTAGTAAAGTCCTGCATCCTCTAGCTCCTGAGCTACCTCTAGTTCACAGCACGGGCATATAGCTATACCCTCTGACTCCTCTACTCCTTGTGTTAGCTCAAGCCCACAATCTACGCACATAATACCGTTGCACTTAAGTCTACCTTGTAGTGCACATAGCAGGAACATATCCGTGGATACCCCGCACTTAACGCAGATCTTTTCCACCTTATCCATAGAGCCTCCTATTCTTGGTCTTCAGACCTCTTACTTTTAAGGCCTGCCTTTGCCCACTGCTTCCCGAAACCCTTCCTTTCTGCCCTCATTTCGTTTTTCCACCAAATCTTCATCTCCTTAACATAGGCCTTCCATAGTTTCATTTTCGCTGGGCTTTTACGAATCTCCTCTGGAATGTTAAACGCCATACCAGCGAATGGTTCTCTTGTACAGTTGGGATCGATGTACCCAATATTCTTTAGGTCGGTACCTGAACCCTTTATGTGTGCAGCGGGACCGTAAGTAGCCTTACCTTTCTTTAACGCTTGCTCTTCGTCTCTGTTCTTTGGCTTTGTTGATTTGTTTTGCTCTCTCCAAGATACTTTCGCCGTTGATTTTACGTAACGTCCCATAGCTAGTCTCCATTTTGCCGGGGTTATACCGACAGTACCCACAAGTGCCGCACTTCTGACACGAAAATATACATGAGCAACGCTCACACTTAAACCAGTACTTCACATGATCGGGTGCCCTACTGCCACACCCCTTACAAGGTATTTGGAACGCTGGGTCCATTCATCCTCCTAGTCATGATTACACCAAACGTGATCCCCTTCTGTAGGTATAGGCTTACCATCCTTATGCCATCCATAGGAGCGTGGATATGCAAAGTTCTCCCTTGCTCTTACGGCATCCTTACAAGTGCTACCTAGATCATGGTCCTCTGGTAAATGAAACCATTCCTCCATGTATACACCGTCAGATGACTCTAGTTTTTTGGAGTGCTTACAATATCCCTTCATTATTTCTCCCATAGTTTAGTAAGTTTAAGCTCAGACGTAGGGTTGCACATAGGGAGAAGGTTTTTTCTATGACTAGCGCACAGGTAGTGGATAGTTGGCCCATAGTTAGGGACAATTTCCTCTATCCTATAGCTGGCAGGACTTGTACAGCATAGCTTAACCTTCTTACCTATAACATCTACGACTTCAAAGATCTCGCACTTCGACCAATTAGCCATAATTTACCATTCCTCATCCATTGTAAACGTGTTACCTGTAGGTAGTTCCCTAAAGTCCAGGGCATCCTTGAACTCATGCCTAAGTGTGCGTTGATTAAGTAGATTGCGGTAACGCAGTAACTTCTTAATTTGCTGCTCCTCAATCTTGTCGCTATATTCATTATACCTCCAAGCTACGGAATCTGCTACTAATACAAATAGCCCGATAAGCCCTAGCCCTAGCATAACAAGTCCAGCCTCTTTAATCTTCTGTCGTCTCATCGAGACCTCCTCTTAGTAAATTCGGCAGAGTATACCCAGTCACCCACAATAGTGCCGAGTTTACACCCTGTCTAAATAGATCATCTCCAGTTGTGTAGTTATTTATCAATGCCTTTAAGTCAGATGACTGCCAATCTGACACCTCAATGGCATATTCAATGGTAGCCTCGACATTCCATAGCCCCTTTGGTAAGTCAGCACTAAGGCCATTAACACACAGGAAACACCTCTCCTCTGGGATTAGTGATGGTGCTACCCCGTGACTTTGATGCTTATGATTCATACTTATCTCCGCAAATACTGTGCCAATCATTTCTTAGGTACAATAGTCATCTTTATTTGTAAATTCGCACTGCTTAGTAACTCCTGTATTAGTTTGTATACCATATCTTTATCGAACCATATACCTAGCGATCTGTTATCATCCGCATCATATGACTCAACTATACCTACCTCCTTACCTATTCTCTGCACTTCTACGGTGGTGCCTTCACTAGTCTTTAGTGTCTTCACTCTCTGTATTCTCCATCATCTTAGAAGTTATCTTAAGTAACCTACGTAAGTCGTCCCTTGATAGGGTATCCCAATGCCTTTCACATAGTCCGTACCCTAAATACTGTATACTAGTCCCCTGCTCACACTTGGGAATTGAGCACTGCATGTTCAGCCTCCTTAGGTGTAAACCTTTTCTCCCAATCCCAAGAGTCCAACCTTAGATTGTCTACTAGATACACCCCCTCTACACTATTAGGCTTTCTAAATATACCGTCAATCCTGACCCTACAAATCGCCTTAGTATTTAACTTCTTAAACCTCTTTAGGTATTTCACACAGTCGACTAGATCTGTAAGTACATGGAAGCCAGAATTATACAGCTTCCCACCACTACCATCGCTCACCACCTTATGTTCTGCTACTAACCACTTTCCTAGTAACACGTTCTTAGTGCTACCCTCACCAGTCTGAGTCCCCCTGTTATCGGTCGGCTTATATCCATGATACAAAGTACGCGGCTTACCATCTTTAGTGTCAAAGATTTTCCACGCATATCTATAAGCGTCATAAATTGATACTCTGTCAACAGCCATAACTATCTCCTTCTATATACAAAGTGTTGTTTACCAGTACGTTCTGTATGTCCGGGTCCTATATATACTATCACCTTAGAGTCAGGGCATTCCTCCCCTATGCCCCATGTAGGTCCTACAGACCATTTATTACCATCGAATAAGAGACCTACGTTTTTGTTCTCTCCTTTAACTAAATCAAACGCAGATTTAAGCGTTTCAGCATACATATCTTCACTAGACATCATAAACCTCCAACCATAAGCCATTAAACTTACCATCAGATCCATGTAAGGCGTGAACTAACTCCTCGTCAGTATATTCTTCCCATGATCCTGATATACTATGCCATACATCCCAGGGTTTAGGACTATCCGGGTAATATCCGATACTCTTATTACTTCTTTCCTCCCCTCCATTTAACGATAGGTAGAAGTCCATTTGGGAGCCGTGTGATAATACTCTCCTCAAGTCATTGATGGTCTCTATCAAAGTGTCACTCATTAGTACCTCCGTCCTCTAATCTGTAACCTAATTTCCAAAGGGTCTTCGCTATATCAGAAGCCACCTCATGTATACACTCCTCGTCTAAATCCCACATGCCCGCGTGCATCAGCTCATGTATGATGGTGTCCAGTAGCCTCACTCCCTTAAGTTTGTTAGACACTCGTATCTTCTTGTTGGGCACTGTAACGGCGTCACATGTACCCATGCTCTTCTTAAGGCGGGTGAATACTAGGTTCCACCTTTTACCTCGAACAGTTACCCTCACGATTTTCCTCCTAACAGCGTTTTCTTGGTGGGAAGGTATATCCATACCTTCCGACCGAACAAACGCCCTCAGCGTGGAAGCCTATAGGCGAGACGACTATCCGAATATTAATTCGAGGAGTAACATCAGGCCGATTAGGGTTCCGAGGGTACATACTAGCCCAGCAGTTAGGTATAATATGTGCCCAGCATACTCCAGAAGATTCTTAAACATACCTATTTCCTCCTATATATATATATATTTATATATTTTCTTATGTTTTTTAATAAAATATATAGATATGTATATACTTTTTGAATATATATAATAAATATTATATATAATAGTATTATTCTTGTTAAAAACTCCTTCATAAGTATGGGTAGGACTTACATGAGACAGTGAAAGGAGACAAATCCCGTCTCAATGCCTACCCAATCCCTACCTATACCCCAGCTCTCTCCAGAGCCATTTCGTAAGCTGTTACTTTCTTCTTAGCAGATCCTTGAAACATGATAGACTTGAACCTGTTATCGTTACGGGTGTTAGTCTTGGTCTGCTTATAGGTTTGATGGTGATCGATGAACTCAGTAACTGCATTAAGCAGTGCCCACCAAGTACCACGATTATTACCATTAATACCTCGACCCCTTACCGCTAACGTACTGATGAGACTTCTTTTATTAGCGTTGATGTCCTTCTTTTTGGTATCATCAGTAGGGTATAGGGCGAAGATATAATCGCTCGCCTCTTTCCTGGTAACTTCAGTATTGGAGAGATGTCTAGCCTTTACAATGAACTCCTTATACTGGTCAACAGCGTTACAGAATACTTGACCCGTGCCCATAGCGTCACCTACAGGATCCTTCCCTCTATGTGAAATTCTAACAGAGGGAACGTATTCATCTCTGTTTCTGATTGCCGCATTAAGAGCGTTCTCACATGCTATTCTAATTAAAGTCAGCAAATGAAAGTCAGCTCCCTTACCAGTTTGATCGAAGACACTTAGAAGTCTAGGCATTACTCTATCATTTGGACCTACTGACATTTCGTTTTCCGTTAGGCCAGTGTCAATATCACAACTCATCCATATTCTGGCACCATCTCCTAAGATACCAGCACTCAAGGGTTTAAGTAGTCCCGGTTCAATGAGAGGCATGACTGGCTCTAATGCTTCAGGTATCTGGATGTGTTTATATCCTCTTTTACTGCTAATACCTACTAACTTGCCATCGTAGGTAATCCCCTTATACTTAGGAGCCGTAGTGTAGCGAAGAAGTACATCCTTGTCTTGTCTATAGTACAATTCAGTAGAACCAACAGGCTTATTAATACCTGCCGCGTTAGCTAAGTCTTCAGCAGTATGATACTTACGCTCAGGTAGTACAGTTCCATCAGTTCCATAAGCGGTTCGTTCTTTTAGTGTTCTTTCCATCATGTTACAGTCCTTTCCCAAAACGTTGTTCCATAGTATTACGATTAACTTCACTCGTCCAGTCTTTCCATACGGACATCCAATCACACGCCTTTCTAAATTCCTCCTTATTAAAATTAGGGTCTGCCTTTATAAATTGATCGGCGAATTCATTTATAGTTTTAGCTCCAGCACATCCCTCCTTTAATAGTCGTGCTACTACGTCAGGGTAAACAGGTAACGCCTTAACCACGCCTAATTTATCGCGCATATTAATCCTCCTCTGACATATTGTCAGTTAATTTATCAGCCATTGGACTTATCTTGAATCTTGGGTCTAATAACACTAATAATCCAAGTGTTACTATAGACTCGTCATCCCATTCATCACCAAGGTTATACTTACTTCGTATCTCTGATACTCTGTTTATATACCCTACCTTATCCTTAAATAGGACACTATAATATACCTCCTTCATGATCGGTCTCCATGTTTAGGGGTAGTATTCTCATTACGGTCCTGTGACCAGTGATCACACCCACAAGGACAGTCAAATACTCCAGTAGGACAGGGCTTTAAGTATTCATACCGCGTATTAACTTCAACCCATCCATCACTATCATGATCCCATGTCTGTATAGTTTGCATATGCTCTGGCATATACTCCTTAAACTCCCATTCATCACAATATCCACACTCTTCCATTAATTGTCCGTGATAATATACCTTAGCCATTAGACGCCTCCTTATCTGCATACCATACATATTTCTTATAAGACTTTACCAGTGACTCGCTATCAGTGACGCTATTATCCCAGGTAGTAAGTTCAGCCTTAATACACGGCGTATTAACCAAATCGTAAGTAATAGCGCGTATTAACTCAGCAATATACGTATCCTGAGGAATATTATCGGGTATAGGGTAGTATTTGTCATTGGTATCATTTCCAAGATCATACCAGCGTTTAAGTTCTACCCAGACCCCTTTATGTCGGTTGCGATTTCGATTCTCAGCCACTTTTTTCCCTCCGAAGGTAGAAAGATACCCGCACGGGGATAAAATCCCCGCACGGGCGAAATGTGAGCGTTCTAGGCTAGTTCGACAGCGACTCGGTCCATCTGTTTTGGGCCTGTTTTCCGTGCCTTGAGCAGTTCACCCTTTAAGGCGTGCAATCCCATCTCCTCGACTAACTTCTTAAGAGCGGCATTCCCACCTATGTAGCCTGTAAACTCTTCCCTTGCTGGAACGTGCTGCTCTTTCTCTTGCTTGAAGGTAGGTATCTGGGCACCATTCGAGTCGTACGCTGTTCCAGTCTCTACGAGTCTAGCGGGTATGGTGTACGCTTCCTGAGCTGGTACCGTAACACCAAAGACCACATAAAATTGACCCCTAGCAGACTGAGCAGGTTCACAGGTACCGTCTAGAATGAATAGAATCTCTTCCTCCGTTACCTTGACATTCTCACGTGTTACATCGTCGAACCTTCCCGTTTCCTTGTTGAATACGGCCATCTGAAGTCTCCTTGCCTCATTCGAGGCGGTTAGTCACGCCGAAAGAAATTCTTCCGGCACGGGAATATACCCAGCGTCGACCTTCCAAATTGTCGAAAAGTAATTTTTTCGGGCAAATAGTTGGAAAATGCTGGGGACCAACGACTTGGGACGTGTAGAATTTTGTCGACAAGAGATCTCAAAAGTTTGGCAAATGGTTTGCTCGCGCATGTGTGTGTGCGCGCGCGATAAATAAGTCAGACTTTCAATCCCCCCTATGGAATCCCCCTCCGCGTATTCACAGCAAATAGCATGCCAAACAATAAAATTTACTTCTAAGTGTGCTTTATGCTTTATAAAATGTCCCCCCCTAGCCCCCGGCCAGCGCGCCCGTAATCATCATGTAGCCATAAAAACAAAAATTTCACTTTTGGGACCCCTATAAATAAGCACAAAAAACAGCGTTCTACAAAATAGATGCAAATATGGTTTGACAATGCAGGAATTATAGTAGATTCTGGTTTATATGGACATAAACCCATATTTTATCAGTTGGGAGTAGTACCTATGGGCCTTGTGAATCTCCTCAAGCGGGTTAGTAGTGCAAAAGTACTGGGATTAGCCCTAATTTTACTAGTAACGAGTTGTGGATCCTGTAAGACACAGGAGAATATATACATATCTAGTAACACCTGTGGAGAATACAAGGCAGCGAAGCTAGCCCTAGATAATTCGTGTAAGGTTCTATGTGGTAATTCTACAGGAAGTGGCTCTTTTATATATAATAATATAGTTATTACTGCTTATCATGTAGTAGAGTCTAAAGATATATCTAATAATATAGATATTATAGATAATATAAATATAATGTCATTTGATTGGAAGATTATATATAAAGATATTGTAAATGATATAGCTATTCTACAAAGAGATGGCACAACTGGCAAGGGTAATCGTAAGTGGAAGGGGTGGACTAAGGAGCTAACGCTAGCAGACAAGATATTTGTTGCTGGGTACCCCTGGGGAGAAGGTCCTATCTTGACATCGGGATATCTATCCTGTATAACAAGGGATGGAGGGTACTTCTGGATATCCGCAAATGCTTTGCCGGGTTCTTCTGGGAGTGGAGTATATGACTCCTCGGGGAGATTTATTGGAGTTTTGGTACGTGGGTTGGTTCGGTGGGGAGACTGGTCTCAGTTCACATTTCACGCAGTCCCCATCTCTTTTGCCTCGGATTTCATGTCTAAGAACAAGATAAAGTAAGGAGCTTTTGTGAATCGGTTTAACAAGGAATCTATGTGTAGTTGCGGTAGTGTTACATTTACTACGGGACAAGTCCTGACTAAGGTTGGTGAGGATGTAGTTACGACATCTGATACCTATCTCAAGTGTATGTCTTGCCTAAAGGAGTATATCAGGGAGCTAGGGGAGTCTTCGATTTATCCAATTACGCAGGAGTCAGGGAAGAGTCTCGTAAGGACAGCCCATAAGAGATATCAACTCTCGAAGGAGAAGGCTCTTGCTGCTTTAGAGGCTCTAGAGGTTAGCTCGTTAGAGGAGGGAGATGATGATTGAGGTTATTCTTCTTGCCCTACTACTTGGTGTGGTTATTACTGGATCTGGGGCCCTTGGAATTTTCTTCGGGTTCAAGATGGCTAAGGTAACCAATAGCCCTAAGTGGTTCGTACCCCCGGTAGCTACGGAGAGAGCACAGGCTATAAAGGAGCGTACAGGTGAGGACGAGTATCTCAAGAATTTCATGGACGCATATGGGAAAGGTTTGTTTATGTCAAAGGAAGACTTTGTTAAGGGAGAGAAGCGAAGTGAGTGATGAGCCAAATAAGGAGTACACGTCTAGGAGATATCTAGAATCAGAGGAAGAGATCGACAAGAACGAGGCACTGAAGAAAGCCAAGGATTACGTAAAGACAGGTAAGCGTGCGCGGGGGCTAAAGAAATATCTTGACGAGGACTGGTTTATATCTAAATTATATAACTGGGCTGAGAACGCTACCAAGGAAGATATGAAGATGGACGCGCTGATTAGACTTGGGCAGTTACTTCACGGGTTCTTCCGACCATATGATAAGCAGAAGTCCCAGATTGCTGACGTAACTTTTACAGAACAGGCACCACCGAAGAAGAATGGCGAAGCGTAAATATACAAAGAAGGTCAGGACTCCTGAGGAGCAGGCTGCCTACAAGAAAGCTCAGTCAGAGAAGGCCAAGGCTAGGTGGGCTAAAGTACGTGCAGAGAAGAGGGTAGCCGAGTCTCGGACCCTAGCGGAGGAGACTGAGCAGCCACAGTTCAGGAAGATGAACGTCTCTATGGCATACCAACCTAGTGAGGCGCAGTGGAGGTTCTCAGAGGCTATCCGTGGAGGCTCCAGAGTTACCCTATTCCTCGGTGGTATTCGTGCAGGAAAAACTTATGCTGGTGCTAGGGAGGCACTCAAGCAGATCTACAAATATAATAGGCTACCAAACCTCGGGTGGATAATCTCTCCTACCTACCCGATGTCACAGGTCCCCGAGCGTATGTTTAGAGCATATGCTGGGGACTTGGTAGCCAAACATCTCAAGGGAGAGCGTGCCTTCTTGATGGTACCACCTAAGTCTATGCCCAATAACTACTACAGAGTTGAGGTGAAGTCAGCCGAGGAACCTGATAGACTTCGAGGACCATCACTTGGTTGGATATGGATCGATGAGGGTGCCATGATCTCTAAGGAATGCTGGGATATCCTTATGGGTCGTGTCCTAGATTCCAAGGGAATTATTTTTATAACGACTACTCCTAGAGGGAGGAATTGGTTGTACGATGATGTATATCTCAGGTCCGAAAAAGATGACAAGTATGTCACAATACAAGCCCCCACGTCTCAAAATCCTCACCTGGATCAGCAAGAAATCCAGAACCTACGAACACGGTATTCGGGGGAGTTTGCGAAGCAGGAGCTTGATGCGGAGTTCATGTCGTATGAAGGACTAGTGTACAAGGATTACAATCCACATTATCACTGTGTTAAGCGGAAAGAGATACCAGCTAACGCTCATATAATATGCGGGGTAGATTTTGGCTATAACGATCCTTTTGTTTGTTTGTGGCTGGCTAAGTGGGATGGGGTATGGCATTTGGTTGATGAACATTATCAGAACCACAAAACGCTGGACTACCATATCAGAGTACTTAAGGAGCATCCTCTGGCGAAAAGGGTAGCTAAGTATTGGGGTGATCCCTCAGCAGCACAGCACCGTGCCGACATGAGGGCAGCCGGGATTGATATATATCCTGCGATAAAGACACACGATAAAAATTCTAGGAGATGGGTAAATACAGGTATCCAAGAGATTACTAAGTGGCTAAACCTTAAGTCGCCTAATGGTGACCCGATGTTTGAGATATGGAAGAACTGTATTAATACCAACGCAGAGTTTATGCAGTATAGGTATAGGGAGGTTGTTGGGAAGAACTCAGGAGAGGATCCTATCGATGATTCTAACCACGCTATGGACGCACTAAGGTACGGGCTATGCTCTGAAACTAGAGTATCCGGTGATTTTAAGACAAGATATCCCGCAGATTCAGGAGAAATTGTAGTGGTTACAGGCAAACAGAAGCTAAATGAACAATTAAATGAACATTTTAAGCGAGAAGACAAAAAAAGGACTAGACAAACTGGAAGTATATTCCCAGAATGGTATGTTGATTAGATGCCAATATACGTATATAGCTGTTTTAAGTGTCGAACTCTAGCGGAGGTGTTCTCTAAGATGTCTGAGATCGATGATGATCGGCCCTGTACTAAGTGTGGCACTAATATGGAGAGACAAATTACTGCTCCGAATATTAACAACGGCACTAAGTCTTCTGCTTCCTTTGAGCCCTATAGACGGGCGTTCGGTAAGTCGGTGGATAATTGGTCTAGTGTGGGCGATATGGATAAGCATATTGCAAAGAAGAATGAAGAGTACGGAATGAATATAGAACCTTTGGGGAGTGACTAATGGTAGACCGTACACCACCATCGTTAGTAGGAAACAGGGGTATGCCCGAGGCAACCTTTGGTTCACCCCAGGCAGATATAGTAGAGCAGGTTTGGGAAGATTTAAGGGCAGGGCTAAAGAGAAAGAAAACTTTTTCCAAGGAATGGAATAAGTGGTATAACTTATACTCTGGTAAGCATTGGGATAAGGCTAGGCCAGAGTGGATGTCAGAGCCAGTAATTAATCTAACATTCTCAACCATCGAAACAATCCTACCAATCTTAACTGATAACAGACCTCAAATCCAAGTAGTACCATTTGAGAGTGACGATGTAGACATCGCTAGGGTTTTATCCGAAATAGTGAAGTCGGCATGGGAGTTTAACGACATGGACATTAAGCTGCCCAAGGTCGTTAAGAACACTCTCATATTCGGTAATGGGTTTGTTAAGGTTGACTGGGATCCAGGTGCTCGTAAGGGGATGGGTGATATACGAATGACGTGTATCGATCCAGAGAATATTATCGTAGATCCTCACGGGGTAGACGACGAATCCATTACGTGGATAGCCCACGTACAGAACGTACCTAAGAAGCTGATCGAGGCAAACCCAGAATGGGCGCAGAAAGCAGATCAGATACGAGGTGGTACGTTTGACCCTTCATACACAATCAATAGATCGGTCTCATCCCAGGGTAGGAGACAGATATCAGACGCACAGTACAGCGATACCCAAGGTAAGGAGTCATGGGACTTCTTCCAAGACCAGCCCGGTACGGTGGATCAGAGGGATATGGTCACCCTGGTTGAGATGTGGTCGAAGGACCTAGAGACCGGGAAAATTATGAAGACCGTGGTAGCGAATGACACCCTTCTTGAGGACGGGGAGTCACCGTTTGACCACGGTAAGTTCCCTATCGTCCACTTCGTAGACTATGCGCTTGGGTGGGAATATTGGTCTTCTGGAGAAGTTCAGCAGGTCGAGAAGTTGCAACTTGAGATCAACAAACGCAGGGGCATGATGATTGACATCCTGAAGTTCACAGCCATGCCCATGCTAGTAGTAGATCCAACATCCGGTGTGGACTACGAGAATCTGGTCAGTAGGCCAGGACTCGTTATCCCTGCCATTGGTGGTGGGCAGTCTGTTGGCTGGCTCCATCCACCAAGGGTACCGGGTGAGTTATTTGCTATGAACGATAGAGATAAGGCTGACTTTGATACTATTCTAGGGAATGTAGACGTTCTTCAGGGTAGGAAGCCGTCTGGCGTAGAAGCCGCTGCTGCTATTGAGGCATTGACTGAGGCGGCAAATACACGGATGCGACTAAAGGTGCGCTTCCTAGAAGCTGCACTACGGCAGATGGGACGACTAGTGGTGTCAATGGTTCAACAGTTTTATACTACTAAAAGAGTTATAAGAATAACTGGACGTGACGGAGAAGGGCTGCTTGACGCGGCCCTTGACTTTATAGACGTAAATAACCCTGAGTCACTAGGCCCTGATGGAGAGATGGCACTAGAAAACCTAATACCAAAAGATGCTGAATTCGATGTAAGGATTGGAGCAGGTTCGACACTACCTGTTAGTAGGCAGTCTAGATTTCAGCAGGCACTACAATTATTTCAAGTTGGTGCTATTGACCAGATTGAGCTCCTCAAGCATTCTGGCTGGCCCAGATTTGAGGAGGTTATTGCACGTATGCAGCAAATGGCTCAGGGAGCGGGGGGTCCAGGTGGTGGGCCGACCCCAGAATAATTTTATCGGATCAGACTTTCGGAAGGAGAATGGTGTATGCCAATCGGAAAAAAGGGCAGTCTTAACAGTCCCATTTATAAGGGAGGACCTACCCCATCTGGGTTACCTGGAGACGCGGGGAATATAAAGAGCGGAACAACTGGTCCTACAGGACTAGGGTCTGCCAAGAATCCTCCGTCTAGTAGCATGCCATCCCCTAAAAGAATTGGTGGGGACTGTGCTACATTTGGTAAGGATCTTCCAGATGACGGGAATTCAGGACGCTCGTCTAAGAAAACGATCCTAGACTAATGGCTAAAAAGAAGAAGAGAAAGAACAGGAAGCTAACTCCCCATCGTCTAAACGTAGACGAGAGGTGGGAGAGACAGCAAGCTCTGGAAGAGGGTTCTGATCCTTCATCTAGTGGTAGAAATGTGGTAGATCCTGGGATGAGTAGAAGATCCGCTGAGGAGGGTGGGCTTCCTTGGCAAGAGGATCCTTGGGAGCCGCCTCCGTGGGAACCATGGCCCCCGCCTCCATGGCCGGGACCAGGACCAGAACCAGGACGAAGAGGACCAGGACAAGGACCCGGACCAGGGCAAGGAGGACCAGGGCCAGGGCCAGGGCCAGGACCTGGAGGAGGAGGAGCACCCGGACCCGGACCAGCAGGAGGCGGTCCACCTATACCACCTATGCCGGGCCCAACTCCTACAGGAGCGGGACCTGGAGTTGACGCAGACCCAGGGTCAGTAAATTTCGGACCCTACGGGCCAATATTCCAAGGTGGGGGAGGAAGCCTTGAGGAAGAGGCGATGAGGCAGGAGATTATGAGAGATCCTGAACTAAGGGCCGATGTTCTGCAAGCTATTCAGGAAGCCTATGAAAGAGGTGAGATCGACGAGAGTATGCTTCAGCAGGGTGGTGCCCCTATGGGGCAGCCTATGGAGCCGGGGGCAGAGCCTATGCAGGAAATATTTCCTCAAGAAACGGCAACGGGACAGGCCCAACAACAGCAGCAGCCTACGGTATCTACTGGATCTCCCTTCTCATCTATGGCTGCAAGACCTACA
>Ga0163108_10001407_pt1 | contig 17646 bp, 16 predicted proteins | sample Fk1155metaG_FD_109644 | JGI IMG/M metagenome (GOLD analysis project Ga0163108, IMG submission 109644) | Marine microbial communities from the Central Pacific Ocean - Fk160115 155m metaG | ecosystem: Environmental > Aquatic > Marine > Oceanic > Photic zone | place: The Central Pacific Ocean...
ACATCAATACCAACACCACATCGACGCTTAAATAAGTTTGCTAGATCTTTACCTGCATCAATAATCGAGGAAATATTATCCGCGGGCATATCAACGACAACACAGTTTGATAAAGAAGCGTTAACGTAATCATTGCCTACGCCATACATAGGAGACCCCTGGGGGACAATATACTCAAAGCCTTTGAGGTAATTATAAATATCGTCGCGGGTCACATCAGACTGATATTTTGCCTCTATCCGGGCAAACTCATCCGCGAGGCGCTCGTGCATGTCATCCGGAGTACGCTCTACAAAGCCTCCTTCCTTGTCTTTAAGACAGTATTTCGTCATCCACACGTTGGTAGCCAGTTCATCACCACCGAAATACTCTAATGTTGCAGCATGCACCTCTTCTTTCTTATATGTGTTGCTCAATTTACGTTCCCTCCGCCTTTTTTAAACTCCTTATATTTCTCTTTCAGCCGCTTAGCCTGTTCTTTAGCTGAAGCCACCTTGATCTCCCCAATCGTCTCATCACTCTGCTCTAGCACTCGAATCTTTACGCGTGAGGTGTCCATATATATGGGATAGATCATACCGTCTGGTCCATTACGATTTTTGGCAATAAGAATCCGCCCACTGTTGGCTGTCTTATCCTCGATTGTGCGGGAGACTGAAAAAATAAAATCTGCCACGAAACACTTATTAAATGCCTCTGAAATAGATTCCATCGTTATCACTTCCGCATTCAAGCCCGATCGATTAGTCTGAGACGCTGTCCACACAGGACATTTGTTCTCTTGAGCGATGGCACGGAGATCTTCATATATCGTCTCCAATTCGTGCCTCTTCTCCTTCCTTATTGTCTTCGGGCGTAACAAATCTGCGTAGTCCACAATAATTAGATCAGGTGTGAAGTCACGATTCTTCAACTTCTCCAAGTGAGTGCGTATCGTGTTAGTGCATGCTGATTTTGTCGGGTATTCTTTAACGAACAATGCTGCCTCGATCGTTTGTACCTTCTCATAAATTTGTTCCTTGAAACTAAGCAGGTCTGCCAGCGGCACCCCGGTAATACAACTATCATAACGCGACGCAATGATAGTGTCTCCCAACTCCAGTGTATAGTGTACTACATTTTTCCCGCTCTTTAAAGCCTCTGCGCCCAAATGAGTTAAAACCATGGATTTTCCCGCCCCCGTAGGAGCAATAACGACCCCAAGCTCTCCCTTACCAAGCCCCTCCTTACATATGCCGTCAATGTTATCCCACCCGGTACTGACAGGGTTCCGGCTTTTCTTGGTAAAGCGCGCTTCGAAATCAGCCTTGTAATCATAGCCATGTTGGTTGTCTGAACCGAGCTTAAGGGCATCATTAATGATTTGACTGACTTCGTCAAACGAAGAGGATTTGATGAGTCCTACCGAGCGGAGCATTGCTTCTTTAAGTTTCTGCTTACGGCAAAAATCAAGAGATACTTCCTTGATATACTCTGCGCCCTCGACGCCCATATCCATATGGCAAATTCGTGCAAAATAATCCCGAAGCTGTTTCTGTACAACTTCGGTGTGGTCCTCTAGTTCAGTCCTAAACAGTGTCGTAAGGATCTTACAAGTCGGGTGCACCCCATAGCGCTCCCGATAATCAAAAACTTTCTCGACAAAGACCCGAAGATATTTTAGCTCCAAAAAAGAAGGGGCTAGTACTTCTGATATTTGATCTGCAAAGGGGCGGTCAATTAAGATAAGATGACATAAATCCTCTTGAAAAGTTTTTCCAAACTTTGAAAAAGAAGCCGCTTCGGGCGGAGGAGTGTTTTTTTGGGGTGTCACTCCTTGGTCCATGCCATGCCCCAGTTAATACGTCGGTCCACCTTAATCACCGCCTGGAGCGCTGCAATGGTTTCTTCATAATTATAATACGCCGCTGGTTCCAATAAATATGTGTCGCCTCCCTCATCATAACTAAGCTTCTCGGGTGGATCCTCTTCTACAAAGTATCCCGAAACCCCGAATTGCGTATAGTTCAATTCCTTTAACAGGTCTAAACTCTCCCACAGTTGTGAATCCATTTCCTCGTTCCACTCAAAACAAATTTTAGGGACTCGTTGTGACAACCCCTTCAACACCTCAGCCTCATAACCCTCTACATCGACTTTGATCAAATCAGGAGTCCCATGCTCCGCGATTAAATCATCCAAAGTGGTTGCCTTAACAACGCGTGTCTCGTTGTGAACATTTTGTACATCTTTGAGAAAAGATCTAATATCAGGATATGAACTCAAAAGAGCCGTCTTGAAGGAGGCCAAATCCGGGAAGGCAATTGCTCCATCAAGCCGTTTGACACATCCCCGATACGTCTCTAGGATATTGTCGTTTCCTAACGCAAATCGAGACCCCTCAAGAAAAGCCTTTGAAGTGGTTGATATACCCGGCTCACCCAGGTTCATATAAAAAGTTATTTCCTCATCGCTGGAAGCACCGCAGGCTGCTTGGACAACCGTAATTCGGTCGCCATGGCGCTTGAACACCGAATCTACTGTTTGCCGATGGTGAGGGTGGAGCGTCTCCGGCAAGATCGGGTCCACAGCGATAACCGAACACTTCTCATGCTTCTCGAAACAGGCCTCTACAAACTTATATTTATTAGCGCCGATATCAAAAATTAACATTTATCTTCATTCTCCTTGTTTAACCCCTCTTGGAGTCAGAAATAATCCTGGCAAAAGCTTGGAACAAGTCATTTAAGTGTAGCTCACCCATCCCATCTTGTACAAACATTTTTCTAACCTCAGTCTTATTAACTTCGAACACAAAATCTCGCAGCGTTTCCTTGACCACCTGTTTTGCTTGGATAGACAGGGCCGGTGAATACAGTTGCATTAGCTTATAGTTTTGTGCGATTGTGTCGCGACCCTCAACAATGTTTTGATAACAACGTAGGGTCGACTCGGCATTCTCAGCACTCTCGATCAACTCATCGATGGAGACGGCTTCTGCCTCTGCCATAGCGGGGAAGCGTTTTGAGACGGTAGACAACCCCACTCCGCGAATGCCATCCAAATTATCACTCTTGTCCCCGACCACGGCTCGGGCCAGAGCAAAGTTAGTAGGGTGGATACCAAAGCTCTCCACAATGCGTTCTCGATTTAAAACCTCTTTCTGAACCGGGCGGTAAAGAATTGTTTCATCGTCCAAGAGCTGGAAGAAATCTTTATCTGAACTCACAATAACCTTCTGCCATCCCTTAAGCTGCTCGCTTTGAACGACATGAGATATCACGTCGTCAGCCTCCACGCTCTCAAAGATAAACTGAACGATCGGCATCTGGTTGAGGTACTCAAACAACCTTGTTTGTTGCCAAATCTTATTTGCAGTTTCTTCACTCTCAGACAAGTTACGAATGTCGCGATTTAGTCGGATTGGGGAGCGACCCTCCTTATAATTCTTGTTTACAGTCTTTCGCTTACGGGAGCCGCCGGGGCCATCCCAACAGACCACGACCTTATCTGGCTTTGTCTCTCGTACCAGCTTGTTGAGAATCTTTAAAAACCCTTTCATACCACCAATGGGTTGGCCGTTTGTGGACAACGATGGGTCCACAATATACGCCCGGAAATACATGTTGAGTGCATCAATAACTAGAACACGCTTTTTATTAAAGTCGCTTTTTTTCAACCGAACTCTCCCCAGTAGTGTAAACTACTTTTTTTATCCCACAAAATTTCATTACCTCTTCACACATTAGACATGGTTTGGACATCCTAAACTGCCCTAAGCGGTTAGTCCGGATTACATACATCGTTGCACCGTTTGTAATTGAGCGATCGAGGCCCAAGATACATCCTAGTTCAGCGTGATGAGTTGCATGCCCGCGAGTGTGTGTGTCTCGAAAGCGATTGCCAAACCTATTATAGCTATCCTTGTTGAAGGCTGTATTAAGAACTGAACCACCTTTGACCAGAACTGCCCCATGCTTAAAGTGGTCATGAGCGCTCTGAGTAGCAACACGTTGAGCGAGCAAAAGATACCGCTTCGTCTTATTACTAATCTTCATACAACTAGATTAGCAGGAGCAGAGGTGATTGTCAACAAGTTTTATGAAGCAGGTACCCCGACCTTGCGAGGTCGGGTGCTGGTAACCTCTGGAGCGGACTCATCATCTAGAGTGTAAAAGTCCTCAGCGTTGCCAGTCTTGTTCTCAAACTTAAGAATAACTTCTTCATCCATGAGTTGCAATACTCGCGTACGAAACTTTTCTATCGTCAGCTTCTCTAGCCAAGATGACTTTTGAAATTTCTCTTCTTTACCATCCTCGTAAACCAGAGAGAACCAAGCTCCTGAGTTGTTTAGATACTGCGATGCTTTAATCGCTTCAAACCAACTCTCCTCGTCACAGATTTTTACATCGTCTCCTCCCCATACGATCTTGAAGCTACACAGGCGCCCTTGGCTGCCAAATCGCGACTTTTCGATCTTGACTTTAACCTCCGACCCGATTCGAAAGCCATTCTCGTCCATAATAAAACTGGCCTTCGCTTTGCGGCCGGTCAGCCAAATACGCAATGAGTACGAATAGTTAAGAGCCTTACCACCGGGCGTAAAATAAGGGGTAGTCATCGCCTCAGCGATGTTAGAGGTGATGTTGGTTTTAAGTTGGTTAAGAACCAGCAATGTTGAACGACTGTTCGCGATTGGCTGTACGAGCTTTGACATACCTTTAGACAAGATTCGCGGCTTCACAGCCATAGAGGAAAGAGGATTGAAATCACCCTCAATATCAGACTTGCTGGGAGTGAGGGCTAAACTGTCCCACACAAACAAAAACTGTTCCCCGGTGCCCAACAACTCCTCGATATATTCAAGGACGGACTCCACGCTGGACGCTTGGACATACAGTACGTTCTCCACATCACACCCGGCGCGCTCCAGGAACGTGGAGTCAAGTGCTGACTCAGAGTCGAAGTAAACCACCGTAATACCCATCTTCTGGGCGTTAGCTGCAATTTGAGAAGCCATATAGGACTTCCCAGTTGACTCCAAACCGGCGATTTCTACAATCTTTCCCATCGGGATCCCGGCGTATTTACCTCTACAAATAATCGAATCAAGCCATCGTGAACCAGTGGAAATCCACTCTTTAACGTCAGTGGGATTCTGTTCCATCAGATTATATGCAATTTGGCGCCCCTCCTTCTTGTTAAGAAGTTTACGCATCGCCGCGATACTCACCTTACCTGCTTTGGTCATCCATCAATCCTCAAGGTTCCGATATCAGTCTCCACATTTGTCGACCAACCCACAAAAAGGTTTTCTGGGGCGCCTAGGACATCTTTAACAGTAGTTCTCACATTAGCAGCCAAAGTCAAGAAGCCCCGCTTGTAATCATATTGCTCGATCGTCTGATCGATAAAGTTAACCTCGTACACATTTTCACTCAGAACCTCGGCCACAAATGACTCGAACCCTGAACCGTCGCGCTCATAATCCTCTAGAAGATCCTGACCCCTGAGATCGTCAATAGCCTCGTTGTTAAAACCGGTAGTCGTGATAACCTCTGAAACAGTCTCGGCAAAGCCCGTGTTATCTAGCACATCTTCCACGTAGCCGTCTCGGGCATGGATGATATCCCCGCCAGCCGAATAGGTCAAGGTCACTGTCTCGTCATCAGACAAATTTGCCTCTCGCAACTTATTTTGTAAACTCATTTTTGTTCTCCTTATATTAAAATGTTGAGACATCTATAACCCCATGCCTCCCTGCGGGTACGTCCTAGCCCAACAACTCGCTAAACGCTGCGTCGACCGTAGAAGTGGTCGAAGTAACAACGTCGGGGGTACCCCCGAACTTCTGTGTCTCAGTAGAGACACCTTCCGCATCGTCAAGCAAGTATGCGTCCAGCATAGCACCTACTTCCTCTGGACCCTTGCGCTCAAAGAGCGTTTCAAGATCCGGGATGGTGTCAAGCCACTCCGCACACTGTTCATCGCTGGTCTCGCACAACGCCGAAGGACGGCGACGTGGAGTCAGCTTCGTTTGAGGGAACTGCGCCCCTGCGGGCTTGCCGTAATGCAACAGCAAATCAGTTCCTGCATCCGGGTCAGTGATATCACCGTACTCCGGGTTGAGCACAAGATTAATCAACTGCTCGTAAACAGTCTTCCCGTAGCCCCACATACGAACGCCCTGATCCTCCTCACCCCGTACAATAACCGGAGAGAAAAAGCGCTGGCGCGCCATCAAGTTCTTCGCCATCTTGATGCTGTCTTCGGTGCCCTCGTTAAAGAGCTTGCGAACAAACGAATCCAATGGATCGTCTTCACCGAAGTTCTTCTTTGGGGACAGAAACCCAGGGTTGTCTCCCAAATTATAGTGGAACCAAAAATCCTTAAAAGGATCTCCATCCGCAGTCGGCACAATACGGATTGTACTCTCGCCATCCTGTGGCCGCCAGAAGCTGCTCTTGCCGCCTCCACGGTTCTCCAACGCCACCTTCCTTTCCTTAATCTTGTCCAAATTGATAGCCATTCTTCCTCCTTTCTGTTTGCTCTAGGCTAAAGTATGCTTGGCTAATCTCCCAAGCATCTATATATAATCTACCACAGCCCGACTGGGTTGTCAAGCACTTTTTTGAATTTCTGACGTGTGCAGCACAGTATAAACGTAGTCTGCATCGTAGTCTGTTGAATATATTTGATAATTAATCTTTACGTTGGATGTATCTTTTTCCATATAAGTTTTCACTTTCTCTAACAGGCCTTGTTCACCAAGTCTTTCTTTGTTAATAGCAAAATAATACTCTTTTTCTTCCACGTTGTCAAGATTAAAAAGCGGTATATCTCCACTTTCTAAGGTACCAACCCCAAAAGTTGCGAGTCGCGACGCAGGTGATAGCTCTGACTTGTTTTGTAGCTCGCTTTTGGTGTTATCAAAAACATTTATCATGTGGATAGTACTGGCCACAAAATCATTAATCTTCTCATAATATTCTTTAATGGTGAGTTGTTCGTGCAGAATCTTTTCTATTTGTGCATTATCAATTATAAAAAACTTTTCAAACACACCAGAGCGCGCATATTCCTGGAGCACATGAAACACGGCTCTCTCGTTGAGGCGCTCGGTCTCGTTCAAATATTTTCTTTCCGGAACGACATACAGAATCCAAATTTTTCGATTCTTCAATTGCTCTAATATACGCAACGCACATGCAGATTCAATTGATGCCCCACAAACGATAAAAAATACCTCTTTCTTGATACCCTTAAAGAATGTCTTTAATGGCAGGCGCGCTGCTTCATATTTTTCCGGGTGTTCAAGAACAGGGAGACAATACTCCCGTTTCCCAGTGCCCGCATGCTTGGATATCTTGTAAACGGTATACTGTGGATATCCCTCAAAGGAAGATGCTATATTGATCGCTGGGCGCGTCAGCGCAACAATGCTTCTCATCTTTAGTCGTGCACTTCTTCCAGGACAATCTTGTTCTTAAAGCGGCCGCGGGTGCCAGCCTTAGCTTGGCGCGCCGTCTCCACGTCATAAGGGTCGAACCCGTAGCAGGTGGTGATGGCTTCAATAACTTCCAAGATGTCGGCTAATTCCTCCTCGCAGGGAGCACTCTTAAACTCATCCACCTCCTCAGTCAATTTTTCCCACAACCTCACTTGGTACTCAGCATCGCCTGCTATGTGTGTTGTACACTTCTTGCCGGCCCTTCCAATAATTGCAGGGATCCCGTCTCTCACAAGCTTGCTAGTCTTCATTCTTCTTTTCCTTCAAATTTCCATAGTTGGTACCTACTCTCATATTGACTTTAAAGTCCCCTAGGGGTGTCTTCATGAAAGTTTCGGCAACCTCTTTTATCAGAGGGATGTCCTCTTTTGCAATGTCTAGTAATACACTATCATGCATCAAGAAACTTATAAAGCTTTTTTTCATTCGACCCTCTACAATCTCCGCCACCCCGAGCGCCTGCCTGAGAAACATGTCACTCGTCGTACTCTGAATAAGGTAGTTGAGAGCATGGTAGTCATCACATTCGATCTGGCGGCCAAACGGATTGGACACACAGCCATCGATATAATATTCCTTAAGAATATCGTTCTTCTTATAAGCTTTGGAAGACGCATCGTCCCTAGAATCAGGGTTATACAACCATGCAAATATACGTTTCTTGGCCATCTCCCGGCTCGTAGCAGCACCATATATATTCCTACGGTTCCATTCATGGATATCGCCCGGGGGCTGTACAAGGCCTCCTAGGGCCAGCAAAACACGTAGCTCCGCTGCATTGTAGTCTAACTCGACAAAATAGTCGTTAACCGGTTCGATGATCTTGCGGTATTCTTTGGCCATCGTCAGTATAGGGAACGAGCCGCGACAAGTAGCGAGGCGACCGGTCCGAGTCCTGAACATATCAAAAACGACATATGGCTTTGTTGAGGATGCGCGCTTCCAAAACTGGCGCGCCTTATAATCGTGGATGTCCGAACGCAGCCGTTCGGGGTTAACATTTAATTTCTGCTTTTTGATCTGTGCTAAGAGTCGATCTAAGCCAGTTAAAAAACTGAAATTTTTGGCCGGGGGAAAATTCTGGAAAACGTGCTTTGTGATCTCGGTTTTCATTTCAAGATAGCGATCAAGATCGGAGCGTGGCACTAGGTCACGCACACAGTATTCCACCGTGTCTATCTTCGCCTTCACATATGAAACCATGTAGGCCTTAATTTTCTCGCTCAGGGCGCCCCACTCATCCTTCAAGTGGGAAGGGCAACTATCATCAAGACTCTTACCCGCACCATACACATAGGCAGACTGATGATTTACGCCTGTGCTGTGCCATGTTTTCAATGTGTTGTTCGGCAACGTTGTTTGCATCACGCCATCAACGTAGTATACCGGGCAAGCATCTTTAGGGCAAACTGTTTGGTAATATTCGCTCAATAGCCACCGTTACCAGAATCGCCAGTATTTGTACGTGGTAATTCTAGAAGATTAGGCGCATCGCCATCCGAAATTTTCAAACGTGCCTTGGTGGTGCGTGGCACGGGCAATCGATTTAGTGGTACCTCTGGACCGTTCACAAACGCAGACCTCCGAAACGTTGTCTTAGCTTCCTCATTAATATACGACAATGCTAACGGTTTGTCAAGAGAAATATGAATAAAACGCATTAATATCCGTGTCTCTCGGGCCAGCTTGTGCCTGTCGACTTTCTTTTGCGCCTCCAGCATCCTGAGAGCGTAGTATTTGGGATACCAATAATCATCACTTACCATAGGGTTCGAGGTACTGTTCGGGTGTCGCTCTAGTGCGCGCTGGTAAGCTTCATAATCGAACTTTTTTCTTAGCACTATCTCCCGTTTGCAAAGCAGGCGCCCGCCCTCCCCAATAAGTGACTCCGTAGCCGGCGTTGTCCTTACATAATCATTATAATAAAAGATCATGTATCTTTTAAGCGTCTCGGCATCACTTAAATAAGTTTTAACATAATACTTATCAAAAATCTCCTCTCCGTTCGTGCCATAGCGCTCTAAGTACTTCAACATATTGGGAGAATTGAAGTTGGCGATCAGGCGCCAGGGAGCATTCTTGTCTATTAAGAAACCAAACTTTCTAGCTGCCTTCACATAGAAACCGAAGTGGCGATGGGCATAATATTTTTTGATCTTGGTCTCATCATCCGCGTGGTTGAGATTCTCTAGCTCAAGCATCAAACCACTAGAGAGCGGGTCTGTCATGCGAGATAAAACAAAAGTACTCCGCGTCAAGGGTAACGTAGCGCCTGTTTGTTCGTAGAATTCCATAAATTTAGAAATGTAGTCATCCACATTCTTGATCTTTTTGTCCAAGGAGTTCTGTGGGATAAATGAGTTCCGAAAAACAATATTGTAAGTCTGCAGGAGGTCTGAATAGCCGTTGCTGACGTTAGTCCAGCCCTTCTTGACCTTCATATCTTTAAGAAAATCATCATCCTCCAGAACAAACCCTGGAAAACGGTTTTCACATACCTTTATATATTTTTTTAGGTCTTCAAACGCGTCGACCACAAACTCCAGGGCTTTTGCTGGCTTTTTCTGCTTGAATAGTTTCAAAAATGAATCGCTCTTGAGCATGATGGCATTAAAATCATAATCTACTTTACCAAAGAAAAGACGGTTGCCCCGCAGGTCTACATATTCTGGATTGTCGGATTTACAGATCTCCTCGTACATCTTGCGAGCGTTGTACAAGGGGTAACTTTTCATATCGTTGTTACCGTAGGCCATTTATCTTCGGCTTCCGCGCGGTTTATTGCTGAGGGGCTTCGGCCCATCTGCATCACCAGAGGCTATCCATTTACAAGTCATATCAGTCACAAACTTGTCCGGGGTTAGATGCAGACTCACCTTGTTGACTTGATAATAGCCACCCAAGCCAAACCGTCGGAAAATAGAATTGGGAGCGCTGGGCCCGCTCACATTACTCATGAATGAAGGGTTGATGTATACGTGAGAGCCCGGCAAGAACATGGTGTTGCCATGTAAGCTTACCTGGGCGTCATACGTGCGGAAAAACTGGTTGGTACTTCGCTCGTTTGCTACGAAGTGGGCCTCGGGCAATTTTGGAGTATCTGTTTTATTGAAAGTAATCTCCTTCACAAGACCTGAATCACGGCCGATAAAAAGATGGTAGATGCCTCGTTTGAAATCTTCGTTATAGTCTCCTTTTTTATCGCCGTTGACTTCGCTTGTGTAAGGATAGAAGATAATATAGTCCGTAACGCCGCCTACGAGGGGTCGGTCAGGCACATATGTATTTTTCCACAGAACATCCTTAAGATCCCCTAGGGTAAGGATGCCCGCGGGGCGTGGTGGCGCATCTGCGGAGGTGTTCATAGAGACAGACCCCGGAGATTTAAGTGCGGGGGCGCCATGAACCTTGGGAATAGAAAAAACCTTAAAACCAATTTGCGTCCTATAATTAATTTTACGTTCGCTAACTGCATCAGAATCCGCATAGTTTAGCGATCTCACCACGACGTTATGAAAGAAGTCTTGGAAGAATCGAAGTAAATAATAAGAGGTCATTTGGCCACCTATCACATTTACCGTAAGCCAGTCGCTAAAATATGCTAATGATATAGGAATTGACTCTATGGGGACCAAATCAGAGTTAGCAGAAATTAAGGGGTTCCGGTGTTCAAACGACGTCATCAGAAATTCGACATCATCCATAGTAGGGTTCTCATATTTAATAGTTCGTATAAGAGCGTTGATAAGATCACCCAAAAAGAAGTAGTGCAAGCGATAGTGCCCTGCCTCTGGGCGAGGAGCGGCGTCAAACAGGCTGTCTGCAAGTTTGTTGACGTTTTGAGCCATCTCTGCGACGGCTGACGGGTCGCCGTCAAACAAATCAGCCAATATCTTAGTCGTCTCTTCTGAGGCGTTGCCGCTGCCGGGGCTTGAGGAAAACTTTTTTAATCTTTTCAGGTTTTTGAAATCTTTCCAAAGAGGGTCGATGGCTCGGATTGCATCGGCATCTATTAAGTTGTTTACAATAGAACGTAAACGCTCTTTTTTGGTAATGGCGATTAGATCCTTTTGTCGTTTTTTAAGCTCAACTACGGCCTTACTAATTGTTTCCTCGCTGTTGGGCGCGGCTCTCTTATTTTTTCTTACCCCTTTGATACGCTCAATTTCGGTTTGGATCTGTTTAAGCTGTCGCTTAGAATCCATAGACGCGAATATATCCGCAGATGGAGAGTCTAACAGTTCCTCACTACGAGCACGATATTCAATCTTTAGGTTAACGCTGCCATCCTGGTTGAAGTCGAGGTTGTGGTCTGTGTGGCCGAGATAAAGCGATAAAAAATTTTGTCGAATCGCCAGCATCAAATCAGGTGGGATGAGACCATCCTTGTCTTCGGGTACCTCCCACCCTACGACTAACTTAATTTGATAATCATCTGGATTGTGCTGGATTTCCTGGGTCAGGGGGTTCTCTCTAGTGTTACTAACCTTCCAGATCAAATCGATGAAACTAGCGTCCAAAGGAGACGCTGGATTATTGGGATCGGTGCCGTTTTTGGCGGACACCTCCGCTTGACGAATACGCTCCTCCGTAAAAAGTTCTGAAAAACTTTCAAAAAATAGGGTCATGGTAACTTTTAACAGACGGCGGCTGGTGAAGAGGTTGTTACCAGTATACTCGATGAGCAAATCAGTGATCCCAACACCGTCGCCGCGTGCCGCTTTTCCTTCCGTGAGGTTATCAATAGCAGTTGAAGATAAATAGTTCCGGAACGGAAGCTGTTTTTCTATTTTATAAGAAGGCTGATTATATGGATCTGGAGAGATTACTTTAAATAATTTAATCTTGGGTACCAGAAGCGCCTGCTGCGCAGGGGTTATGCGGAACAGCGCCTCACTAATATCATTACAGTTAACCACACTTACAACGTCAGCGGGGTCCCCCAGAACTGTCTGGAATCTTTTTACTTTGTCTAGTACATTTCGCCGCGATATTAAATCCAAATTTGTAATCAGAAATTTCTGTTCTAAATCCGTACAATTGATTGTTTTCTCTGCGCGCGCTTGGCCAGTTTTCTCCGCTATGCCATCCTCTTCATCTTCAGCTTCGGGAGGTTCAAGTTGAGTTAACCAGTTCTTGAACTCCTGAATTGCTTCCCTGCTTAGACGGAATTTTGAGGCGCCGTCGTAAAGCTCATCCAGGTTCAGTGCAGATAGAAGAACGCGGTTGGGGACGATCGAGGAACGAATATTATCAAAGATATCGTTGATTGCAATTACGCGATAGTCGAGGTAAGTGATAGCGTGCGTATTAAAATCGGACCCATAATCCTCCTCCTGGGGTGTGGCTACAACCTCTTCCATAGAGATGCCAGTTATTTCCTGGAGCTTGGAATCGAGGGCAGCCTTAATGATTTTTGAAACATATCGGGGCCAGTCTTGCGGCTGGCCGGCTTTCGCTGCCATATCTGCTGCCAAGACACGTTTGTAAGCAGCGCGGGCGGCCTTATAGTACTTTTCCACATCATCTTCACGAGTGTAATATTTGTGACTTCCTTTTTTAGTTTGCACTCTTAAACCTCGTAATAAGCCAATACTTTTTCAACCGGAAGAGGTATTTCCAGCACGTCCCCTATAGCTACGTGACCCTCGGTTGGCTTCTTGTTGAACCAGGCTATAACCCACCACAAGGTGGAGTCCCCATAATATTCGTGCGCAACCTTATAATATCTATCTGAGTGTTTCCAGGTATGTTGGACAACACGCAAGTCCAGAACTTGTCCCACGTCCGGATAAACCAGATCCGGGCTTGTGAACTGCCTGAACAGTTTAAGGCCCCGTTGCTTCAGGAGCTTGCGGTAAGAAGGATCTTTGTTGATAACGACGTTACGATTAGAATAACGATAAGCCATGTTATGAGTCTCCGTTGCCTGATAATGCCCGGGCCGTCGCAGCTTGCTGGCCGGCGGCGTCGGTGTCTTCTGAAAGTGATTCTGTGGCACTGTCACCTGGGCGATTGACCATAGACGTGTCAACACCATACGGATAGGCCTCCCCCGGGCCATTGTCAACGTTGGCGTTCCGAGCAAAAGAATTCAAGGGGCTGGCGCCGGCGGGGACGTCGTCCCACTGGTCACTAAAGCCGAGAGGGTGAGTGTGTAGCACTTGGAAGGTGCATCTCAAGCTCGCCACTTTTGGATAAATCGTGGGTTCGTCAAACGCATCAAATATCCCATTCATTTCTAAGGTTCCATCGTCACCATCGAATACACCATGTTTCATATCAGGCGCGTAGGAGAAATCACCTTTTATAAAGCCAACCAAACCCTCTTTACCGTTCCTCACATCACGCGATAAATTCATGAATTTTAGTCTCAAGAGAGGGGATGCCTTGAGGGTGCGCACCCCTGTCTCTTCTGCATTCGTGTAAACAGGATAGAGCATTCGAATCAACTGAGAGATCCTCTGCAAATTCTTGTACGCATCGTAAGCACTGGCAGAGGGGACGTCCCAAGATAAATTGATTGTGCGGGACGTCCCCTGATAAACGGCGATAGGGTCCATACGCCCATATACAGTTGTGTCGTTCCAGTTAGAATTATAAGAATCAGCGAACTCTGTCACATAGGCTTTAAAGCCTACAGCTTTGCCTGTGGCTAAGTGTGTAAACAGGATGACCCTGCCGCTCTTAGCCATGATATCAGTGGGGTCATCGCCCAACATACTATCATGTGGCAGCACTCTTTCAATGTATTTAGACATTTATCGGCCCCCCATTTTCTTATTAAACCCCAGTTCGGTCATGATCTTTTCGCCGGCCACATTCAGTGTTACGGGAGTGCCAGCCAGAAGTTTACGCAGGCCGGCGATGGTTTCGTCGCTCCAGTGGCCACCTTTGGATTCCTTCTCTGCTTCCATGTTCGCATCTATCTTCGCTAAAAGCTGGGCTAACTGGGCTTGATGAGCCAAACTGGTTTCAGCGTTTATGCCACGAGCACCTTTCAAAGCGAGTGCGGTGGCCTGGGCTCTCATGCCGGCGCCGGGGACGCCTGGAGAACCCGCGGGAAGCTGAAATCTTTTACCAACGAACCCAGCTTCCTTTGCGGCGCGTCCTACGACTTGAGGAAGCTGCTCAAACGCCTTCCCCTGCATTACCATGTTTTGAGCGCGTTCTTTTGTCATAGCCATGGCGCGGTCAGCCGCATCTAAGTCGCCGTCGGCGAGACGGCGAAGGTCGGCCATCCCTATGTTCAATGTCTCAGACAACCCCTCCATCGCGAAGGCGTTCTCCCGCCAGTCTACCGTAGTATCTCTAAGGGCGCCGCGGATCATGAGCATGGCCTCAGCAGGATCCTTCACGGCAGCTTTCATGAGAGCTATATCATCTATGAACTCACCACCCAACATAGCATTTAGGTTGCCCACCGCTGTGGCGGCGCCGTCAAACGTCTTAAACTGCTCCACAATCCCAATAGTCTTCTGCATTGGGATGTTTAAGTTACTCTGAATTCGCATCAAGCCTCCCAGAGCGTTCTCAGCGTTGCTACCAAATCGAGCTATTGTGTCTTCCATACCGGAGAATTGCCCCATCACTTGGTTCAAGTTCATATTAAGAGCGTCTGTATCGCCCGAAAGTCGCCTAGTGAAAGCAGCGGACTGATCTGCTGTCATAAGCATGACGTTCCCCATGATTTCCATATTTTTAGCGCTGGTGCTAGTTTCAACACCGAGCACACTCATCATCGCCGAAGTGTCCATAAGCGCCAACTGGTCGCGAGGACTCATTCTAGAAAACCGCCTAAACGTCTCGGTTAATTGTATGTTGAGATCCGCAGTGTCGCGTACCTCCAAACCATACCTATGCCATTGAGCGCTTGTATCATAAATATTCTGGACTATAGCTCCAAAAGGGTCTTCCTTTTCTGTCAAGTTCGTAAAAGCACGAGTTGCTGCGACGGCTGCATCTAAATCGGACGCATAGCCGCCGAACGCTTGTTTCGTGCCCTCGAAGAATTTATTCAGCATCTCCGAGCCGCCGGCGCCGAAATAGCCGCCCAGGAACCCTGCTGTGCCTGAGCCCATGAAACCCTTTCGCTTACTTTTTACTGCGTCCTTGCGAGCGAGGCCAATCTCCTCCGGAGTGGCGCCTGGTTTTTTCTTCCTTAGTGCCTCTTCGGCTTCGTCACCAATCTTCTTTGCTCTGGCCTTACGCTTCCTAAGCTTTTTAAGAGTAAGGGCGAGACCAGCTGTACCTGCGGCCCAGCGGAGGCCCGCTCCCTGCTCGCCGGGCGCCATGCTTTTCATCGCGTGTTCAAGGGCCCGGATCGGACCATCGAACATACCATCAAACATGCCTACTGTTTCTTTTTTAATTTCTAGAAGCTGCTTAGAAACGTCTGATGTTTCTAAGTTGATGGAGACAGCGGCTGTCTGCTGACCTAGATCGGTTAGTTGTTGAGAAAAGTTCGCTGTTTTTTCACTAGCGTTCTCAAGACCTAGAAGACGGTCGGCGGCGGTCTGTTTCTCAATAGCCGCTCTTTGTTGAGCTTCCCGGGTGAGACGCCGGGACTGTTCGAGGGCGCGCTGGTCAAGCGCCTGGTTCGCCTGTTTTGCTCTGGCTTCCTTATCTGGATCGGGGCGATCATCGTCCGCATGTGCCATAGTTGGCACCATTGTGCTGACTACAATAATCAGCCCCAGAACTAGTAAAAACTCAACACCCATAAAAAAGAAAATTCTCCCTGTGTATACTTATACAGTAAGTAGTTTTTTACAAAATAAAAAAGAGGTTTGTGTTCTACACAGTAGTGGGGTTTTCGTCTTTCAACTGTTGTACGAGACGATCAACAAACCACTTGCGAATGGTTACCGGGAGGTTGTAAGCTTCTGTAAAACTCCAGTTACCCCGATATTTCAAAAAAAAGAATTCTTCATAAACACTTTTAATATAGCTATCACTCAGGCCAAAAAAAGTCCGCTGTCAGCGGCACCTCCAGTGTTGTCTCATGCAAGCAGGAAGTGCAGACATACTGTTGCGTCATGTCAACGGTGGGCGTCAATGCTGTATATGTCTTGCGTAGATGTCTGGCGTCCATCGCTGGAAGATTGTGCAAAAAGGAGTCTAGGTACATTTCATTAGAATTATCATTGACTGACACAATGAACGACTTCATTTGCTCCAGCAACGGAGGTAATCCTAAATTATGCTTTCTGTTTGTCTCAAGTCGATGAATGAGTTTCTTATCATCATCACCCGTCAACATCCTCACTTCCACTTCAGCTTCGGTCTGAGTGAGGCCTGTGATGATATAAGTCCCAGCATCGGTAAGTTTAGCAACATCCGTATTGGTAATAAGCGGGGCGCTCTTAATTTCATCTAGATCGAATTTGTAGGGATTAACACCCTCACAAGAAGGGCATGTTACCTGAGTCTCGTATTCGGAACCGTAACCGGTAATTCGCGTAGCAATCAAAATTGCATTTTTATCTCCCACCAACAAAGAAGAAGCTGGTACTTCTTTGTCAATAAGAACGCTTTCCACCAACCTTTCGAGAGCTATTCCTTTTACCAGAAGCGCCTGAGAAGTTAGGATGTCCTCTTCTTTCGCAGTCATGAATTTGATCTCCACCACGTCTTGATTGTGGAGGGGGTGGCCAGCCGGGTAGAACCTACCCTCGGATGGAAGAGCTACAAAATCAGTAGGAGTTACAAACGAAAATACGTTGTCTCCTTTTGTCTCGGGGGGTGGTTGGGGTTTGTGTGTACGACGTTGATTATTTCTGGCCATTATTTCCTCTTACTTAATTACTTAACACATCTATTATATAACACCTGCGCGGTGTCTGTTAAGTGTTTAGTCGGGAATAATGCCGCCATTGGCGTTGTAAGAATCCTGGTATGCCCAGTCATATCGAATGGAAATGTCGATCTCCACAAGACCGTCTTGTGTGTAGTCGAGCGAACCGAAGTTAACATCTGTAATCCAAGCGTTTTTAAGTGTCCACTGTTCGCGGATGACACCGTTAGCATCAATCTGACGGAGATAAGCTTCACCGAGCGCTCCGTTGGCGCCAGCAGAGCGCGCCTTCGAAACCGTGGTTAACTGATCAGAACTAAGGTTAATATCCATATTGTCTGGAGAAAGGTAACCGGATTCT
>Ga0163108_10001413_pt1 | contig 17622 bp, 11 predicted proteins | sample Fk1155metaG_FD_109644 | JGI IMG/M metagenome (GOLD analysis project Ga0163108, IMG submission 109644) | Marine microbial communities from the Central Pacific Ocean - Fk160115 155m metaG | ecosystem: Environmental > Aquatic > Marine > Oceanic > Photic zone | place: The Central Pacific Ocean...
AGATAGACACCCAGAACGCTCCAGTCAAGGCCTGTAAACCCCCCCTCATGGACAGCCCGGACCGCGAACACCCTTGGCGACCGGACTCCCGGCTTCGCCTCTCCACTCGGTATGAACCACCGGCCTCCCCACTCAACCGTATTGACCGTGACCCTGGATGTCTCCATCTCGACATCGGGAAATTCCATAGCACCGTAGCTGACCCAGCGATCCACCACGCTGTGATAGGCGAAACATTCACGACTGAAGCCGGGATGGTCTCCAAGCGACCTGTCCGGATTGGCCGCAGCCCAGTTGAGCGCCTCCGGGTCCCCGCCGCCGGCGACAAGCAGATGGGCTTCGCTGAGCCTTGGCGCGGGAGTTGGCGCCGCCGCCACCCCTCTTGGAAGATCCGCGATGCGGGCCCATTCCCTGGTGGCCGGGGAATACCGGTAGCCATCGGAAAGCGGGGGCATGACCCTCTTGCCCTCACCCAGGCGAAGCCCGCCAATGATGTAGAACTCCTTGTCAACGACCCCGCTCGCGGCCTGGAACCTTCCCGCCCCAGGCCAGGCATCGAGCTCTTTCCACACACCTCCCTCCACAGGCGCCCCATCTGGCCCCATCGCGAGCGACCAGAAATTCTTGAGCGCGCTGGTAGACTTCGACTCGATGGCGGACAGTCCGCCCGCGGCGAAGATATAGGCCTCAGTCGAACTCAACCTTACAACAGCGGCGCAGAGGTTGGTGCAGGGGGAAGGAAGTGGAGGATATTCGATGGGTCCCTCGAGGCCATCGCCCCAGGAATAGGCAAACACCCTGGAACTCGCCTCGACTCCATTATCTCCACCAATAAAGATCGCCTTTCCAGCGAAAGAGACAGACGCTCCATAGGCCAGCGGGCCCGGCAAGGTGCCGGCGTTTACCCAGCCTGGCTCTCCGCCATCATCTCCCGACAAGGACAACGCGAAGATCTTGTCGTGCCAGACCTTCTTGCCGTTCTCCCAGGGAGGCTTGTCGGGAAAGTTCGCTCCCCCGGCAACCAACAGGCGGCCGTTAGAGACCCCGGCAAAGGCCCCGGCAAATCCATGCGCATCCGGAACCGGCGGGATCCCCAGGTCCCATTCAAGCTTCCGGGATAACTCTTCAGAACAAAGAGCGGGCGAAACAAAGGCCAGCAGCGTAAAAATAATGATCGGTAGTCTTGGCATATCTGGCTGTCTATCCAGTTCGGATTATCATCCCGGGCGCCCCACAAGGCGCGGAAACCGTACTCTTCCGGTGCCTATCATTACAGAGACCCCATGGGATACTCAATGGTCTCTCAGCTGCCCCGGCCCAGTTTTTATTCTGAGAATGCCGAGCTTGCATCCTTACGGCTCACCCCTTTGAATTGAAGATTCATTCAAAAAGTCCGACAACCTCAGGAAAAGGCCGGACCAAAGAAACACCTGGCGCTCTCCAGGGTCGGCGAGCGCCCGTAAAAGCTCAAGGAGCCAACCTTGCCCCCGACTAAACTGACCACCAACGCAGCCAGCCTTTGCCGTCTTTTCACGAACTCAACCATACTTCTTGCCTTGTTGGGAGTTGGAGCCGCAGCCTTCGCCCAGGAAAAAGAAGTGCGAACCGACAAGTTCCGCCAGCTCGAAGAGGTGCTTCCCACCCCCAACGAGAGACGAACGGCCTCGGGCGCCCCCGGGCCCGCCTATTGGCAGCAAAGAGCCGACTACGTCATCGACGTCGAGATCGATGAGGAGAACCACAGCGTCTCCGGCTCCGAGACCATCACCTACACGAACAACTCTCCGCACAGCCTCTCGTATCTCTGGCTCCAACTGGACCCCAATCTCTTCTCGAAACATTCTGATACCCCCCTCACCGACAACGCGCCCGGCCTTGACGCGATCTCCTACAGGGGCCTCAAGGGAATTCTCTACCGATCCCAATTTGATGGATCCATAACCATCTCCTCGGTAAAGGACGAGGACGGGAAAGATCTGCCCCACACGGTCGTGAAAACCATGATGAGGGTCGACCTGCCGAAGCCTCTCCAGAGCGGCCAGGCCTACAGTTTCTCGCTCTCCTGGAGCTTCACCCTGGTCAACCTGAAGAAAATTCGCGCCCGATCCGGCCAGGAGGTCCTCGACGATGGCAACGCGATCTATTCGGTAGCCCAGTGGTACCCGAGAATGTGCGCCTACACCGATGTCCATGGCTGGCGGCATCGGCAGTACCTTGGCGGAGGTGAGTTCACCCTGGAGTTCGGCAGTTTCCTGGTAAAAATCACTGTCCCTGATGACCATATCGTCGCCTCAACGGGAACACTTCAGAACCCGGCCGAGGTACTCACTCCCGCGCAGCGCGGCAGGCTCGCGAAGGCGGCGGGATCCGACAAGCCGACACTGGTTGTCACCAGGGAGGAGGCCGACGAAAATCGCAAGGGACGAAGCAAAGGAAAGAAGACCTGGATCTTCCACGCTGACATGGTCAGGGACTTCGCCTTCGCAAGCTCGAGAAGTTTCGTCTGGGACGCGATGCCCTCAAGCGGAGAAGGCTTCTCCACCCTCTGCATGTCCTTCTATCCCGCGGAGGCCATGCCATTGTGGAGCCAATTCGCCACCCACGCGACAGCCCAGGCGATCGAGGTGTATTCGAAACACACCGTGCCCTATCCGTGGCCCGTCGCCATCTCGGTAAACAGCCCGGTTGGGGGAATGGAATACCCGATGATCCACTTCACTGGCGCCAGGCCTGAAAAAGACGGCACCTACTCCGCCGGAAAAAAGCATGGCATGATCTCGGTCATCATCCACGAGGTAGGACACAACTTCTTCCCCATGGTGGTCAACTCCGATGAGCGCGAGTGGATCTGGATGGACGAAGGCTTCAACACCTTTGTCCAGAACATCACCGAGCACGAGTGGTCTCAGACCTACCCCGCCAGGCGCGGAACCCCCCAGAGCATCGGCCGCTACATGAAGAGCCCCAACCAGGTGCCAATCATGACCAGCGCCGATTCCCTCATCCAGTCAAGCGCCAACGCGTACAGCAAGACCGCCGCCGGGCTGATCATTCTCCGGGAGACCATTCTCGGCAGAGAACTCTTCGACTTCGCCTTCAGGGAATACGCCAGGCGCTGGAAGTTCAAACGCCCGATGCCGGCGGACTTCTTTCGTACCATGGAGGACGCCTCCGGCGTCGACCTCGACTGGTTCTTCAGGGGCTGGTTCTACACCATCGACCACACCGACATCGCCATCACAGGCCTCACACGATACACGGTTGATTCACAGAACCCCGTGGAAACAAAGGCTCGGCAGAAGGAGAGGGCCCAGAAGCAAAACGACACCATCAGCAAACGCAGGAGCGCCGGCCTGCCCAAGCGAGTCGACGCTTTTCCTGGAATCAAGGACTTCTACGACAGCTACGATGAGTTCGCGGTCACGAAGGAAGCTCGGGAGAGCTATTCAAAAATGCTCGGGCGGCTGTCGGAGGAAGACAGGGAACTGCTCTCGAGCAAACTCAACTTCTACGTTCTCGACCTCGAAAACCTTGGAGGCATGGTCATGCCCGTCCTGTTGCAGTTGACCTACGAAGACAAGTCGGTGGAGGAGTTGCATATACCGGCTGAGATCTGGAGAAAGAACAACAGGGAGGTCTCCAAGCTGCTGATCTCGGCGAAACCCCTGACATCCATTCTCCTCGACCCGCATGACGAGACGGCCGACACCGACAAAGCAAACAACGTCTTCCCCCGCCTGGCGGCCGAGGCGCGCATCAAGCTCTCAGGAGGAGGCCGCGGCGGAGGCTCGAACCCTCTGAAGAAAAGCAGGGAAGCTGAGAAAAAGAGAAAAAAGGAAGAGGCAAAGAAGCCCTGACAGAGCGGCGGCCTAGAGGCACAATGGGGTCCATGCCCATACTGACGCTTCCCGGTACCGCGATTCTTTCCTTCCTTCTCGCCCTCACGCTCCCTGTCTTCACCGAAGAGAAGCGCGCGAGCCTCCTTCAAAAAGACAAGGAGGCCCTCGCTCCCCTGCAGCAGCTTGTCGGGCAATGGAGAGGCGCGGGGTTCATGCGTCGCGGCTCTACCCGGGGTGCCTGGAAAGAGAACGCCTCCTGGTCCTGGAAATTCAGCGAAGGTCGGGCGGCCATGGTATTTGACGCGCCGAAAGGTCGGCACCTGAAAAAGGGCCGACTCAGCCCCGGGAAGACCCCGGGCGTCTATGAGCTCAAGGCCGAGCTTGCCGACAAGGGACAGGCCGCGCTTTATGCTGGAAGAAAAGACAAGGACGGAAAGCTGGTTCTCGAAGCGAAAAAGCCACCCCTCAGTGGAGCTCCCGCGAGGATCAGCCTCAGCATTCTGGCAGGCGGAAAACGGCTCGCCGTCCTCTTCGAAGGCAGGAACAGGGACTCTGGTCGCCACTATCGCCTCGGCGAGGTGGGCTACACCCGCTCGGGTGAATCGATCTCGAAGGGCACCGGCCAACCTGAATGTATCGTTACCGGAGGGCGAGGGACCATCCCGGTCGAACACAGGGGCGACAGCTACACCGTCTGCTGCAGGGGCTGCCTCGATGCCTTCAATGAAAACCCGGAACAAATACTCGCTGAATGGAGAGATCGGGTAAAATTCGAGCTCGAAAAAAAGAAGGCCAGGCGAAAGCCCTCCCCCAATGACTGACAAAACAAACAGCAAATTGATCCTCATCACCGGAGCCACCGGCAAGGTCGGCACCGCCTTTATCGAACGCCTGCTTGAGGAAGAGCGCTATTCCAGCTACAGGATTCGCGCCCTCTGCCACAACCGGCTCCTTGAAGAGACCGATCGGCTCGAGGTGGTCAAGGGTACCATTGCCGACCGCGAGGTTGCCGCGGCCGCGGTCTCAGGCGTCTCCCACATCCTCCACCTGGCCACCTGCAAAGAGACACCCGAAGACATCATGGATGTCACGGTCAAGGGGCTCTTCTGGATCCTCGAGGAGGCCAGGGCCTCCAAGGCCTTCAAGCAGCTCATCCTCCTCGGCGGAGACGCCGGCATGGGACACTTCTTCTATCCGCATGCCGTGCCGGTGACCGAAGAGCAGGGGCACTCGGCCTACCCGGGCTGCTACGCGCTCTCCAAGGTCCTCGAAGAGGTTCTTGTCGAGCAATACTGTATCCAGTACGACCTCAACGCCTGCTGCCTCCGGGCTCCCTGGATCATGGAAAAGGACGATTTCCGCTACACCCTGACCTTCTCCCGGGAGGTCTTCGGCGGCCCGCGCTGGTGCGATCTCGTCGAGCCTGAAGAGGCCGCCGACTACGAACGGGCCGGAACGATCCCCGTCCTCTGCAATCCCGAGGGCGAGCCCATCTACAGGAACTTTGTCCACGTCAACGACCTGGTCGGCGCGATCCTCCTGGCGCTCGACAACCCCGCGGCAGCCCAGGAAACCTTCAATATCTGCATGAATGAACCCGTCCACTATCGAAAGGCGGCTGACTACCTGGGTGAGACCCGCGATCTCGATTCCGTCGATATTCCAACCGAGTTCCACTCCACCTGGCTGGACAACTCCAAGGCGCGGTTCCTGCTCGGCTGGTGCCCTGACTACAACCTGGAACGCCTGATCGATGAGGCCTGGGACTACAAACGGGCAAAAGACGATCCGCGCAAGATCTGGTATCCGGGATAACCAGCAAGGCTCCGGACGCATTCCTGTCGGCGGCCCGGGCGAGCCAAGACATCTCCACCCTGTCAAAAATGCTATACTCGCGGCCTTTACTGTAAAGCGATGCACGCTCCGCTATGCCTTTCGATAAAATATACAAATACACCGTCCCGATCAGTCTCGATTTTGGGCCCGGCGCCATCGAGGGTCTGGCGAAGGCCCTGTCACGCCTGGGAACCAGCCGCCCCTTGTTCGTTTGCGACAAGGGGATCAGGGAATGCGGCCTGCTGGACATTGCGACGCAGGCTCTCAATTCAGATGCCGCGGAGTATTCAATCTTTGATGGCGTCGCCTCCAATCCAAGGGAAGAAAACGTGCTGGAGGCACTGGGGGTCTATCAAGATGAAGCCTGCAACGGCATTGTAGCCATTGGAGGCGGAAGCGTCATCGATGCGGCAAAAGGGGTTGGCCTTCTCGCCTCTAACCAGGGCGACCTTGACACTTTCGACATTCTCGACGGGGGAGCCGCAAAAATTACCAACAAACCCCCACCGCTCGTCGCGGTCCCAACAACAGCCGGAACCGGAAGCGAAGTCTCGCGCGGCGCCCTCATCATCACAACGCGGGAGGGAGTTACTCGAAAAATGATCGCTGCAAGCCCCCTTCTCGTCCCTCAACACGCCATCCTTGACCCGAGCCTCACGTTAAGCCTTCCGCCTCTCCTGACGGCAGGTAGCGGCATGGACGCCATCTGTCATGCCATAGAAGAATACCTGTCACCAAGATCGCACCCGGTTGTTGAGTCTATCGCCCTGGGAGCTCTTGAACGTCTTGCCCAAGCCCTGCCAAGGGTCATGAAAGATCCCGCGAACCTGACTGGCCGCGGCCAGATGCTGATGGGGGCGATGATGGCCGGAATCGGGTTCGAAAAGGGCCTGGGTGTCGGACACTCTATGTCCCACGCAATCGGAGCGCTCCATGACATCCACCATGGCGCACTCAACGCGACGCTGCTACCGGCCTGTTTCGAGTTTAACCGGAACGAGATCCCCGAAGAGGCAGCCACAAGGCTCTGCGACACGATTGGCATCGAACGACAATCGCAAGACACACCCTTAGACAGCCTCATCGCATGGGCTAAAGCTCTCAACGAGGATTTCACGATACCTCAGAGGCTCAGGGACATCGGAGTCCCCGGCGAAGATCGCGAAATCCTCATCGAGTTGGCGATGGCTGATCACTGCCACAGAAACAACCCGCGTCGCTGCGAAAAAGCAGACATGGAGGAGCTCTGGGAGCGAGCCTGGTAATCAGGCAGCCACGCGTTTTCTGATCAGAATCAACGCAGCTCCAATGCCACCCAGCACAAGAAACAGTACAGAGGCCGTATTCGACCGACCTCCGCCCGGAGCAGTTACCCCGGGGTTGTTGCTTGTAAGTGCCTCGGGCTCTGGAGGTTGCGGGGCTGGAGTCGCCACGGATTCAGGCGGGGACTCAACCCTGGCCACCTCAGCCTCGGCCGTCTCGACCTCCTCCTGCGCTGGGGTCTCCTTCGCAGGTTCGGGCTCGGGCACAGCTTCGGCAACGTTCTCCTCGGCAACCTCTTCCGTCACGGCTGTGGCTGGCTCCTGGCTTTCATCTTCAGTAGGAGCAGGCGTTTCGGTAGCTCCAGTCTCGGCTGCCTCGGCCTCATCTCCTCCGGTTTGCGAAGAAGAAGAAACAGAGCCCTGGGCTCCAGGATCAACTGTATCTCCAGCGGCTTCGTCCAATCTGACTGAAGATGCTGGAGGCCCTGCTCCAACAGGGGTACTCAAGCTTGCAAAGACTGCTCCTCGAGTCTGCTGAAGTATCTCGGCAACTTCGCTACCCGTAGTATCGGAAACCGTCCTCGCCTCAGTGGGCTGCTCAATCTCGTCAGCCACACCCTCAGCTCGATCATCCGCCGTTTCCGCTACAGCTTCGGCCACCACCGCCGCAGGAGCCTCCGGCTCGACCAGGCGGCTCCGGCGAACCTGCGCTGAGTTTGTGCAACCCGAGCTGAAAAGCATGAGTCCCACCGCCGCCAGACAAAATGACATCCTGAGCGCTCTATCCAGTAAGTCCGCTCCGTTTATACCTGTCCAAAGCATATTCCTTACTCCTCACTTTCTCTTACGTTGAGTACCCGTCCACTAAACTCATAAATAACTACCGAATTCGCAGTCCAACAATTCGTTCTCAGATCTTCCCGACCGTATGTTTAAAAACAGCCAAGGCGAGACACACAACGAGCACGATCAAGTACCCTTTCGGAAAGGCCGGAGGCTCTGCCGCGGCGTCTCCACCACCGCCAGTATCGGCATCCTCGCCCTCGGTCTTTGCCTCAGGGGCAGAATCTTTCGCCTCTGTTTCCGCCTCAGGGGCGGAGCCTCCTTCACCCGTCCGTTCAGCAGGCTTTTCAGCAGCAGGCTTGCCCGTTGCGGCCTCATCTTGGCTCTTTTCAGCTGGCTCTTCCTGGGGAGCGTCGACCGTTACCGCAGAGGTCAGCACCGCGACGCTCAAATCCGACTCAGCGCGGGCAGGAACGACCTCCGCCACTTCAACCTCAGTTTTAATATCTTCCTTCGCCAGGGCGGGCGCTACCGACACGCCCTCTCCTTCCCCCCCAGGCTCCGACGGTGGCTCGTCAGTGACTGAACCGATGCCGACACCCTTCGGCTCTGCTGGCGTATCCGGAAGGTCGCGCGACTTTCCGCTTTCAGCAGGAACTGGCTCGTCTGGCACCGGCGCAGACTCCGGCTCTTTGCCATCTGGCTCTTCAGCGGGCGGTAAACTGGAAACCTTTGCCCCGCCTGCCGGCGTTGTCAGGCTCGCGAGGACCGGATGCGCCCCCACATCGTTATCCTGGGTTATGGGGCTCCTTAAGCGGAAAGGGCTTAAAGACAAGGAAGCGAATTTTGCCGGCGACTCCTCAAGCGAGGCTGGGGCAGCTTCAATCTGAACCGGTGAATCTTCTTTTGCCTCACGCTCCTCGGGCAAAATCTGGCTCGGATCGGAAGCTTTTAGTTCCTCTTCCGGCCCGGCAGGCTCTCCCTGGTTCCCCCGCTCAACAATATGCGTCTCAGGAACATCTCCTTCACCGGCACCTTCAATCTCCACGACCTCTTCACTGGAGGCCGCTTGAGATTCTTCAGATTGAACTGTTTCCACAATCACAGCTGGTATTTTCCGTAACCCAGCTCTCTCGGTTTGACGAACCTGCAAATTACATCCCGCTCCAATCAGCAGCACCAGGGTCACGACAACAAATTTGGCGACCGAAGCCCCAAAACTGCTCTGAAGTCCCCGGAAGAGCACGTTTTTGCAGATATTTCCCATTAAGGACATATCCTGATCTCCTCTAAAAGGCTAAATCTAGCCCAAAATTCAAAACTTCAAACTGCGTCGAAAAATGGCATTCAAAGCAAGTTCCAGACAACCGCATATCTCGCAAACCCTTGCTTTTACGAATCTTAAAGCGAAACAAAGGCTCGGGGCGTCAAAACCGGCATTGCTCTCGGCAATCCGTGAAGTGGCGCGGCCCGAAAGGCAACCCGGCAAAGGCCGAGGAGCATTAAAATGCTCCAGAGACCCCGCAAGAGCGCCATTCCAGGCAGAAATCCGGATACGGGCGACCGATTGGACCGATTGGGCCCAAATCTCCATATCCTTGCAGTTATTAAACTTGCGAGTCATCTCCACTTGACTTCGCACTCCTCTAAAGCCCACGACGGGGCACGAAACAACACTACGGGAAAGCCCCGGAGCTGGGTCACTTCTTCAATTCTCTCTATTCACTTGCTTTAGGCGCCGAAAAACCGAGGAAAACAAATGGTTCTCCGACCGGCGGGAAGGTTAACACGACCCCCTAACAAACGCCCGATAAAAATGGCTATTTTGTCCACACTTTCCTGGTAGCGGCCCCAGTTTTAGACCGGACACTTCCTCCAATCTTCCACATTAGGCCTAAGTGTATACTGAAAGGTTACTTACGTGGCTCAGCCCTTGAATCATCGATGGCCATTGCCGGCGTACCAAAGATAATGAATTTCAGTCGCCCTCCATCTTGAGATGTTGCCTCCAGAGAGTGTGGAATCCCTCGAGGAATGACGGCGACAGCGCCAGGGCGTAGAAGATGAACCTCTCCGTCGATGTTCAGTTCCCCTCTTCCGTCCAGTACATAGTAGACCTCATCGTAGCCCTCGTGATAGTGGGTTGTCCCCATGCTGACCTCTACAACATGCACATTGGCCACCCCGCCCGCGCCCCCCGTAATCACCCTCCTGACATCTCCATACGGACAAGTGACCGCTGGGGTCTCATCTAGATACCCAACTACAGGATTCCTTTCCACCATGCCAACTCCTTTGGAAGCAATTGCCTATTCAATAGTTATGGCTGAGCCGCCTGTAAAAATGAGGCGCCCGGCAGACCCATGCTCCACCCAATTCGACAGATTCAATTATCTGAATTTGAATCTCCAGGCCTGACCGGGCTTTCATCCTGCCGGACAAAATTCAGGTATCCGATCATCATTTCCTCCCAGGTCTGGTCGCCCCAACGGACCCATCCGGCAGGGTCAGGGTTGTCGGGGTTGCCAGCCGAGTTGTCAAAATAGGCCGTGCATTCGACCCTCGATCCGGCCGGTATGCTGAGAGGTTTGTCGAGAAGATAGTGCGTCTGCCAATTGAAATCCCAGTCCGGCACATTCAAAAGAGTCCGCTTCTTCTCCCCGGGGCGATAGAGGTCAAAGCGAAAGCTTTTTCCGCGCAAATGCATGTGAGCCATCAGAGAGACGAGCCAGATGTCTTGACGAAAGACATGCTTAGACATGACCTTATGGCTTTTTTCTCCTGGAGGAATCTTGAACCATGAGTTCAAGGCGGCCCGCGTATAAACCCGGCGCACGGGTTGTTCGGCAAAGATGAAACCAACCTTTGACCGATCTCTTGCCAGCTTCCCATTGGGTGTGTAATGGCATTGGAAGATCAGATCAGATCCAGCCTTCACCAGCTTGGCCGAGCCGGGAGGAAAGAAATCAGGCCCCTCGCCCGGCGCGGTCCCGCAAAGCAGGTTTGAAAAAAACAAACCTCTTGCCCGCGCCTCGGGTGTCGCTGTAACGCCTTTCTTTTTGCGGTCTTCCGGCTCAGACACAAAAACTATTACATGATGCACGACACCTCTGACGCCCGGCCTCACTTCAGCTGCTCGAATCCAACGGTCTTTTTTGAAACCTGTTGGAACCACGAAATATTTATAGGGAATAACCCCCTTAGCAGGCACCTCGAAGGCCTCTGGCATACTGAAAACCGCATCAGGCTTACCAATCGCCCATCCAGGAGCGAATTTTCGCGGAGGCGGCAAATCCTTGGCATCGCCCTCAACAGCACCGTCATCAATCCACTTTGTGATTTTGTTAATCTTTTCTTTTGAAAGACTTACGTCATTTTTAAACTTCCCATACCTGGGATCAGCTCCCCATGGCGGCATCTGGGCAGTTTTCACGGCTTTACGGATGGATCGCACCCAGGGCCGAACCTCCTCATAGCTCATCAGCGGCATCTCCCCGATCTCCCCCGGCCTGTGACATTCCTGGCAATGAGCCTGGAAAATGGGGGCGATATCCCTGCTATAGGTCAGGGCAACCTCTTTGAGCTTCGTGTCCTCCTCCGGAAAGGAAAAGGAAAGCATGGAAAGGAGGACGGCTTGAGATAGATGCATGCCACTAAAAATACCGCCCATTGGCGTCAATATCCAGTCTCGCAATATACATCAGGCATCAAGTGAAGCCGGAACAACTGCGAAATAACAAGGATCGCAACTTTATGTTGACACTACTGCTCTTATGTAAAAACTATGAGATAATTAGCAGGGCTACACTTAAAGTAGTTGCCGGGTCGGTAGGTCACAGCGTGTGCCTCCAACCCTGGCCTCCCCGTCAAAACAGTGATTGAAAGGTTGCCTCATGAAGCTCTCTCTCTTTTCCGTTCTCCTGCTCATTGCGAGCTTCGGTTTCAGCTCCCGCCTCCTCGAGGCGACCGAGGGCTCCCGGGAAACCATCCAATGGCACCTCGACTATTTCATCGACAGCGATATTTTCAACAATGCCGGCTACCAGACCATCGGCGGCCCCTGGAACAGGATTCTCGACCCCGCCAGGGCGCGCATCGACAACCGACTGAACAGGATCCTGCACACCACGACTGAGGATGGCCCCGGCTCAGTGGCCTACGCCCTGCCCAAAACTCTGCTCCCCGGAGAATATCCGCTGGAGATTGTCTTTGATGTCGGCAGGGCAGGAATCGACCCGGGCCCCGGCGGTTTCCCCGGCGGCGGCAAGCTTCACGCCTTCCGCGCGGCGGGACTGGTCCTTCCTGAGCACCAGATCGTTCTTCAAAATGGAGAGTCCGTCATCGCCTGGGCCGAGATCACGCCCGAAGGGTCCGCTGTGCACCTCGGAGGAGAAATTGATGAGTTCGGCTCAGCCATCAACCCAACCGTCTCAGCCGAAGGAGATGGGATTACCCTCGACCACCTGGAGGAAGGAACCTTTACCCGGCTTGTGCTCAGAATCACCGAAGATTCCGTAGCCCTCGCCTACCATTCCGGCCAACCCCGAGAGGTTTTCGGTCCAGCCTATGAGACCACGAATTTTGACGGACTCGACTCGGGCTACATCGAACTCGCCCGCATCGAGCAACCCCTGGACGCCTCAATTGACTCGGTCCGATTCGCCACCAACGGGGGCAGGACCGGGCTTATAGGAATTAACACCATCGCGGTCTTCGGACGTGAGCTTTCAGCGGGAGTCGGCCCCTTTATCCGAGGCGATGTCAATGGCGACGGATCGCTCGACATCGCGGATGCTTCCTTTGTCTTCAACTACCTCTTCCTGGGAGGCGAAGGCTCGACCTGCGTTTCCGCCATGAACAGCAACGCTGAAGATGGCCCGCCGAACCTGACTGCAGGAGTCTTCCTGCTGAACTTCCTCTTTATGGGCGGCTCGCCGCCGCCGGCCCCCTACCCGGAATGCGGCTCGTCATCCCTGCAAATCGATCTGGATCTCGGCTGCGAGTCCAGCAGCGCCTGTAATTAAGGCCATACCGATCCAATCAATGTGCGGCCGCCCGGTTGACTGGCGGCCGTTTTTATAACCCGCAGAACTTCCACACAGCCGCCACCGTACCTCACAGAGCATCTCCACATGAAAGAGTTGAACACACCGAGTTTTGCCCTCAATCGAGCGGCCGTCTTTGCCTGGCTCGCCGCGACGATCCTCTCCATCGGTCTGCGCGCAGAGACTCGCCCCTTCACGCTGGTCGTTCTTCCGGACACCCAATGCTACTGTGACACTCGGCACGCCCAATCCGCGAAAAAATGGGGTGGAGACTTGAGGCGCTACTTCTTTGCCCAGACCCGCTGGATTCGCCAGAACGCAAAGAAGCTCAACATCGTATTCGTACTCCACGAAGGCGACATCACCCAGACAGACCATCCAGATGAATGGAAGATTGCCGCAAAGGCCATGTCCCTGCTCGACGGCAAAGTCCCCTATTGCCTTTGCCTCGGGAACCACGACATAGGCTACAGGAAGACCGGCAACTCCGCTGACAGCTACTCAACGGCCCACGACAGGAAGACCTTGTTCAACAAATACTTCCCTCATTCCAAATACCGAAAGCTCGACCATTTCGGAGGAACCTTCACGGCGGGAAGAATGGACAACTCTTACTGGCGATTCGAAGCTTCCGGAATGAAGTTTCTTATCCTCTCCCTCGAGTTCAAGCCTCGCGACGAGGTCCTCGAGTGGGCATCCATGGTTACAGAGAAGCATCCTGCCCACAGGACCATCGCCTTAACCCACAGCTATCTCGACTCCCAGAACAAGCTCACAAAATCAGGCTATCCTGTTCAGGGCAACCTTGGAGAAGGGATCTGGAAAAAACTTGTCTCGCAACATCCCAACATTTTCATGGTCCTCTGCGGCCACGTACTTGGTGAGGGACGCCTCACGTCCAAAGGAAAGGCCGGCAACCCTGTTCACCAGCTTCTCTGCGACTACCAGGGGATGAAAAATGGGGGCGAATCCTGGCTCCGCTACATGACCTTCTATCCGAAAGAAAATAAAATAGAGGTCTTCACCTACAACCCATCCCTGGGTTCCTTTATGAAGGGACCGAAAAGCCGGTTCGCGCTTCAGTACCAGATGGGCAAGACCTCTGCGGACACAGCAGAGAAGTAGACCTCGGACAACCAATTCAATTGGCCAATTTCTCCTCACGTCTGCTGTAATCGGTCCAAACACAGAAACCATGAGTGGATTCCGGTGGCATCCCCAAGGACCGGTATTTTTCTCCCCGCAAAAACTGGGTTCCGAATATATGCCCCTCATCGCACCTACATTGTGTTCCTGCCTTGGCAAAAAGCATGTACATATCATTAAGGTGCTGAGGCAACTTAACTTGCAATCGCCCTGAAAGACCCCATCCCTAGGGGAAACCCTGCCATGAGCAATGTCATTAGCCGATAAACCTGCCCCATAAGGCATGCAAGCGAAGTTGACGCTCCAATTCCTTGCGTAATGTAGACTTACAATGCAGGTCTTTTTCCAGGTTAGCCGTTCCTGATCATCGTGGAGCCTCAAAAGCCACCATCCAAACGGTTGAGATCGCTCTCACTTCGGCAGGATGCCTCCTGCCGAAAGGTAGTTCTGAAAATCCGGGGAAATACATCCTAATAATTCCTCCGGACAAAACGACTTATTAGGTGATGTATACGTGGCTGCGAAAGAAACAATGACAGACAGGACCCTCCTCGAGGCCTACGCCGACACAGGTGATTCTGAGTGCCTGGGGATCTTCCTGAAACGCTACGAAACATCACTCATACGTTTTGTTTCAAACTTCCTTGGAGATGAAGGAATCGCGCAGGACATTGTCCAGGAGACCTTCCTGAAGGTGGCCCGCCGGCCTGGAAGACTTCTTGGAGTAAGGAGCTTTCATAACTGGCTTCTCAAAGTCGCCCGCAACCAGAGCATCGACCATCTCAGGCGGGTGATACGACAGCGCAGGCACAGCTCAAGACTTCAGCAGGAAGCCTCAAGTCAGGCGGCCCAGGCCGACACCGCCATTGAAACGCTCGAGCATTCTGAAAGAAGCGCAAGGGTCAGGATGGAAATAGATCGCCTTCGGCCGAAGCTCAAAGAGGTCATGCTTCTGAAAGTCCAGGAATCAAAAAGCTACAGGGAGATCGCTGAAATCACTGGGCTGACCGTCACCAATGTCGGCTACCTGGTCCACCAGGCCATGCAGGCCCTCAGGTCAAGCCTGCGAGATCTTCGAGAGGACACATGATGACCAACAAAGAAAACCAGGACCCCAACCTCGACACAAACGCATCCCCCCAGGCAGACTCAGAGCTCCGCTACCTCCTGAGCGCCTACCTGTTCGGCAGCCTCTCCGAAGAAGGCCGGGCAGAGGTAGAGAGGCAGCTCGAAAAGAGCGAAGCCTGCCGCAGGGAACTCGATGAGCTCAGGGAGACCCTCTCCCTGGTATCCGAGGCTCTCTCAGATGATGCGGGCCAGCCATCAGCGTACTCTTTCGACCAACGTCGCATGGACAGGGTTCTCTCAGCAAAGAGGAGGGCCTCTATTCTTCGAGTTCGCCTTCTCCCCTCCAGAAAAATCACCGCCGCTGCCGCGGCCCTGCTCTTGCTCTCCCTGGCAGGAATTCTTGGCCTCATGACATACAGCAGCTTCGAGATGACCGCCCCTGAAGACAGTTCAGAACGACATTTCGCAGGAGAGGTACTCACGGTGGATTCAGAGCGTCGAACAGGCGGGCTCGAACCCCTTTCTGGCGAAACCTCCCCAGCCAGCAAGTTCAGGGACCAGTCGGACGGAGACGAGCTGGCGTCCAGCCGAAGGCGCAGGCTTGCTCCAAAAACGATTTCCCAGCCAAAGATCATGAGAAAGCTGGACCAGTCGCGTACTCCCCCGCCTGCCAAAGAAGGCTTGAGCAAGAACGTCGAAAGATTTTACGCTGAGGAAGAAGAGGTGGAGTTTGCCCAAGAGAAGAAGAAAGCCGAGCGAAAAGACCGGAAACGAACGCCTTCCGCCGCGAAAACAAGCCGCAGCCGCTCCAACAAAGCCAAGACGCCCGCGGCTGGTAAGCCGGCGACTCCACCAGGGCCTCGCCCCCCCACGGGCGAGACTGAAGTAGCCCTCCCCGAGAGTCCGGCCAGACAGAAAATCGCCGAGGTAGGAGCCGTTACTGTCAACGACGTCATCGGCGTTGGCGGCGGGGCCGCGGGGGCCTATGGCCATCGCTATGGAAAAGGCCGTCTTGTCCGCGAGAAACCCAAGTTTGGAAAGTCGAGCCAAAAGGCTCCGCCACACTCAGAACAAAATCGTGCCAGCAAACCGGGCGCAGCCCCGGCCGAGGGTGAGGAGTCTGAGGTCATCGCCTCCTCGCTCGACTCATTGAGCAGAGATGGTAACAGTGTTGGTTTAAAAGAAAACGCGGAGGGATCTTTAAAATTACTCGAGAAAAGGAAAACGGTAAGCGGACTCAGCAATCGCCTGGAAAAAGACGCCGCGGACTCGCCGTTCGACGACGCCAGGAAGACCAGGAACCAGGCGGCCAGCCTCGGCAGAGAGGCGAAACTCCTCGATGAGGGATTCATCGAGGAGGAAGCCAGCGAAGCTGAAGATGATAAGAGTGTCCTCCTGGAGAATCTTCAGAACACCCAGCAGTCTGAGGGGGTTTATCAGCGTCAAGAAGAACAGAGCTTCGATCTGAATATCAAAAAAACAGGAGATGGCTACAAGTCACTCGGGCTGAACCACTCCGCCTCTCAACAGCTCCGATCGCAACCAGGTTCTTCGGTGGGAATTGACACCCGCACTATCAACGAGAAGGTGCTGAACACCTTCTCCTGGTACAGACGACTCGACCCAAAGCTGAGCTACGACCAGTTCAATTCCCGGGCCCTTGTCATACCGCCGCCAGCTCTCGGCGACGAGGGGCTCGGAGAAAAAGGTTTCCGCGCAAAATACGGGGTCAACCCTTTCGTCGCCGCCTCCCGGGACCACCTGTCCACCTTCGGCATGGATGTAGACACTGCCTCCTGGGGGCGAGCCCGGGAAAACATCCGCAACAGAACACTCCCGCCACCACAGACCATCCGGGTGGAAGAATTCATCAACAATTTCGCTGACGACCGGCCAGGCAACCCGGCCGCCGTCTTCTCTGTTTACACCGAGGGAGGTCCATCTCCCTTTGGCGACCACGGCCTCGAGTTGATACAGATAACCCTCAAGAGCAGGGAACTGCGTACGGGAGAACGCAAAGATGCGATCCTGACATTCGCAGTCGACACCTCAGGGTCCATGGCGGCTGACGGAAAAATCAATCTCCTGAAAAAGAGCATTCGGACCCTCGTCAACAAGCTGAACCCCGCTGACCGGGTGGCCATCATCGCCTTCTCTACAAATGCCTACGTGGTGCTCCCTCACACGCCCGTTCGCCAGAAAGCTGAAATATTTGGCGCCATCGAGAGCCTGACGCCGACTGGCGGCACCAACGTTGAAGCCGGAATCGATCTGGCCTACAGGCTTGCCGGTGAATCAAGCCACAAACGCGCGGCCAACAGGGTCATTCTCTGCTCCGATGGCGTCGCCAATCTCGGCGCCCGGGGGCCTGAGATCATTCTGAAAAAAATAGCCCGGTTCGCCAGGGAAGACCGAATCGCGCTCTACACCTACGCTTTCGGATCCGGCGGCCGGCAAGCTGTCAAGGGCGACAAGATGCTGCAGCAACTCGCCAATAGAGGTGACGGCCGCTACCAGTATGTCGACTCCGGCGGCTCCGCCAAAAAGATCTTCAGCGTCCCTGATGAACTCCAGGTCCTTGCCGCCGATGCCAAGATCCAGGTAGATTTCAACCCGGACGTGGTGAGCCATTACAGGCTCCTG